>Ga0302325_10000269_pt1 | contig 149187 bp, 137 predicted proteins | sample Palsa_T0_2_FD_201948 | JGI IMG/M metagenome (GOLD analysis project Ga0302325, IMG submission 201948) | Peat permafrost microbial communities from Stordalen Mire near Abisko, Sweden - Palsa_T0_2 | ecosystem: Environmental > Terrestrial > Soil > Palsa > Peat permafrost | place: Sweden: Abisko...
GAAGCGGCGCGACTCGAGCGTGGAGGCCTGGCTCGCCCCCAGGTGTCTCGATGAAAGACCCCAGTCGGCTGCTCTCCCAAACCGGCTCGGTCGAGGCCCAGCTGCTCGAAGCCGTGCGCGACGTCGACCCCCCTCTGGCCGCGCGCGACGAGCTCTGGCGCCGTATGGGCGTGGTGGCCGGAGCCGGAGCGGCCACGCTGGCGGCAACCAGCCCCCTGGCCGCGCGTGCCGCGGCCGGTGCGGCTACCAAAGCGCTGGCCAAATCCGGTTGGCTCTCAGCCGTCAAGTGGATCGCGGTGGTCGGGACGGTAGCGCCGGCGGCGGGCATGGGCGTGCATTGGGTGGTGGCCTCGCGTAGCGGGTCCGCGCCGAGGGAGGTGGTTTCTCCGCCGCGGCCGTTGGTCGAGGCTCCGAGGGTGGCCCCACCGATGAAAGAGACCTCGGCCCGCGTCGCGCTCGCCGTCGCCGAGCCCGCGCCAAGCGCCGCAGCCAGCGCAGCCAGCGCGGGCGCAACGCCACGACGCGCCCCCGGCCTAGCCGCCTCCAACCTCGATGCGGAGAGCGCGCTTCTCCGGCGCGCTCGAGAAAAGCTCGAGAGCGGCGACGCCAAAGCGGCCCTCGATGACGTCGCGCTCTTGGCCGCGCGCTTTCCTCGAGGCGAGCTCGCACAAGAGCGCGAAGTGCTCGCCATCCAGGCCTTGCTCGCTCTGGGGCAGCGCCCGGCCGCCGCCACCCGAGCCACGGACTTTTTGCGCCTCCATCCCAACAGCCCCTACGCCGACTCGCTCCGTCAAACCCTCAAGCCCTGATCCGCATCCTGCGTTGCGGGCGACTGGTGGGCGGCGCCTGCATCAAGTCGCAAGAGCGGCTTGGACGATTTTGCCCGTCAGGATGTTGTTCTCGACTGCGGCATCGGGAATGCCGACCGCGGAAGCAAGCGTCTTGCCCATCGCCCCAAAGGTATCGCTGAAGATGATGTCGCCCGAAGCCGACCCGCTTCCGGTCGTGGAGTCGATCGGCAACGCCTGATACTCCTGGCCCGGGGCGGATGGGGCCACCCCGCCGACTACGCTTCCCCGAATGCCCGGCCCCATGAGTAGGCTCATGTGGTGTCCATTGTTGTGCTGGCGCCCGTTGGCGTTCGCCCCCGCGATCATCGTGCGCCCGAAGACATTCATCATCGCGAACGTCACGTGATTCTGCAGACCTGCCGAGGACAGCGACTGCATCATTTTTGCGAGTGTCGCCACGCCAGTCTGGTGGTCGGCAACCTCCGTCCCGAGGCCGGGGTCGCCGTGATTGTCTCCACCAAAGGCTATGTGGACGACGACGACCGGAGTTACCTTCATCTGGAACAGAATGATCGCGGCTTGGATCTGCGAGTCCGATGAATTGTCCTTAAGCATGCTCAAGCTGCCGAGAAGACCCTGCTGGAGAGTTCGCAGCTGAGTCGTCGACGTCGCGTACTGGTCGATGAATGTCCCCTGGGCGGTGTGGCCCTGGCTCTTGGCCAACGCGTTGAGGGAGTCGAGGCTTTGGTCGCGAAGCTTCACGAGATCCATGGCGCCGAGCCCGTTCGTCGGCGACGTGAGCACGCTGGCCAGGCTCGTCGGCGTGAGCAAGGGCTGTGGCGCGCCCTGATAGTAGACAGCTTCGCTGAAGTTGCCGCTAAGGGAAATAGGCTGCGCGCGCACAGTGCCGAGCACGGGAGCGAGCTGCGCTCCGAGCATCGACGGCAGCATCTCGCCGCCGGCGACGGCCCCCATCATGCGTAGGACCTTGCCCTCATCGGGATGGATGACCGTGTACGTCGCGTGGTGAAAGAAGCACGTTTGGGCGAGAACCGAAGGTGGCAGCGTTGACCATATCTGCGCACCCTTCGAAGTCGCGTTGCCCAAAGCGATGGACGTGGCGACCATCGACGGGTCATTCGGATGCGCGATGTTTGGGTCGTCATACGTACCCGGCGCGTTGCAGCCGACTGGATCGCCGTTGCCCGAGGTGCTGAAGATCACGAATTGCGGATTGGTGGCAGACGGTGGCACACTTGCGTCGCCGGCCGCAAAGGCCTTGCGCGGGTTGAGAAGGATCGACGCGGGGATGCCCGTGGCTAGTGACCGCAGGCCGACGAAACCCGCGCCAAAGAGCATCGTGAGAAGTGCGTTCCGCCGCTCTGGGTTCATGCGCGACTCCTTCATTGTCCCACGCTCACGACCCAGGGTGAGAGGCAACCGAGCACAAAGGTCGACTTTAGAGCGATTGTCGCCGTCTTGCCTGCGGACTCTGCCGCCGTGAAGTGGCTGGTAAGGATACTGATGGCCGGTGCGTCGCGGGTCGAATCGAGCCCGAGAAGGCCATGGACCATGTCGGCGATAGCGGTCGGCGCATCCGTGCTGGAGTACGTGACGGCCCCGCTCGGCGGGCTGGGCGGATCGACAACCATGTCCGCAACGAGCGCACAGATTTGCTCGACGGCGCTGCGGAAGAAGGGGTCCGGATCGTTGACGTACAACGCCGAGACCGCGCCGCGACTGTAACCATCGCTCGGCAGCTGCGCGGCAATCGGCGGGACCCCCCCCGGCGCCGGGCAGTTGGTGGAGCACGAGCCCGCCTGCAAGGAGCCAAGACCGCAAACGTCGCCCAGGCCGAGTCGGTTACCGAGTGTGGCGCAGAGCTGCACGCGGCGTGCAACCGTAACGGGCGCGCCGTAGGTCATGGTTGTGGCCGTCGGCGACGCGTATGTCACAAGGGGCGACGTGAATAGCTCGTGGACCAAGGAGCCCCAGCTGTAGTTGTTGCTTGCAAAGACCCCGGCGACCCTCACGAGCTCTGGATCGTTTGGCGAACACGTATTGCTATTGGCCCACTGGCAGAGTTTCTGTGTCCACGCCGTCTTGAAATTGGGGTGAGCCGCGATCTGGTTGCCGAGATCGGACATGGCCTTGCCGGGAACGACCGCATTGTCGAACAAGAAGGTTCCCGGGATACTTGTCTGGGTCGGGTCTTGTTGGGTGCTGAAGTTGAGCGTGAAGTTCGATCGGAAGAACCGCGCCATAGGGTCGAGGCTCCAGTGACAGCTGAAGCAGAAGGGGTCGCTAGCGTGCGCCGGGTCGAGGCCTGGGGCGTTCTTCGTCGTTATGGCGTCCGAGCCGTCGAAGGCCTGGCCCAGCCCGATAATCATCGTCTGATTGATGACTCCGCGTGCCTGATTGCTGATGTTGGTGGGGTACTGCGAGAAAAAGGAGGGCGTGGTGAAGTAACCGACGCGCTCTTCGTAAAGCGTTAGCGTGCTGCTGGCACGGTTGCCGGCAACGTCGAAGAAGCGCGTCTGTGGCGCCGTGCTCGAAACCGGCTGAATCGTGACCATCCGCCAGTCGTTGTAATCATCCGCCGTGAGAGCCGATGGGTGAGTGACGTTGTGCGAGTCGGTCGTGCCCCCGCCCGCTTGGCACCATGTCGCGTTGGTCTGGTTCTGTGGCTTGTCGAAGAACCAGAAGTTCTCACCTCGGAGATAACTGTAGAGCCACGCTGCGATGTTGCTTCCGCCCGCAAACGACGTACCCGCGTTGACTACGACCGGATCAATGCCGCTGCAATAAGCGGCGGTGGCCGCGCTCTGACCGTCCGTCAGCTGATATATCGACGCCAGAGTAGGACAGGAGAATTTCAGATAGTTGGGGCTCGCCGGGTTACCACTATCGGCCAGGGCGATGTCTTGTTTGGTGACCGACCAAGACCAATTGGGGTTGGCGTTGTAAAAACGATTGACCATGTTGCCGGCGCCCGTCGCGGTGGCGTCGGTGAGCATGCTGGAGTCGGCGTATGCGTAGTAGGTCATCATCGCCGTCGTCATCATGAACTGCGTTGTTGTCGCGGCTGTCGTAAACGGCTGTCCGGCGGCGACGAGCGCCGTCATCGTTTTCGCGAAGCTCTGTCGGAAGTTGAGCAGCAGGCCGTCGTTCGGCGAAAACGTGCCATCGTCGATGACCGTCTTGAACGACGTCTGATTTGCCAGAGACTGCTGGAACGCGTCGGCGAAGAAGAGCTCCATCTTCGTCTGGTAGGCGGGAAGCTTTGTCCACGAGTCGACGTAGCTGCCCAGGCTCGTGGCGTCTGCGCTGACCGCGTCGATCTCGGCCTGCGTTGGGGCAATTCCCGTGAGGAGAGTCTTAATCTTTGCGACATACGACGCGACCGGAAGCGGGTCGAACGGAACGATCGCGGCGCCCCCTTCGGTCGACAGCTGAGGGCTTGCATCGCCGGCCAGCGCGCCGCTTGCGGACCCCGCGCCAGTCGAACCGCTCGTGCTCGAGGTCCCGCTTCCGGTGCCCGGAGCAGAGGCACCGGTCGTGGACGAGGAATTAGGCCCGGACGACAGAGCGCTCCCCGATGCTGCCCCCGCAGGGCCCCAAGGTGCGCCTTGCTCCGTGCACGCGGTCAGCGCCACCGCGCCGAGCGTGGTGAGCAGCCGGCTGGAAACGGTTCTGCGCCTGGCATTCGTCATGAAGGTAGTTTCGGCAGGATGTGCCCAATGCGCGGACGGGCCGCGAGCGTTCCAGGAGAGTCAGTGGAACCCGCCCGCCGCCCCGATCACACTCTTTGACGCTATCCCGGGTGAGGTGGCTCGGGTCGAGCGTGCTCACCCGAGGTCACCGAAGCGGCCTGCGCCTTCGAGTCACCGCCCCATACTCTCCAAGTCACGACGAGAATCGACAGCACGAGCTGGGCCAAAAGGCCGAGGCGGTCGGGGTAAACACCGAGAAACTCGATTCGAACGAATGGCATGGGACTCGACGGAAGCATTCCGATTTCTTCGAAGGAATGGATTCCTTGCCCGAGAAGCATGATCGCCGTCGCCACGAGGATCGCCGTGGAAGCTTGGAAGAGCTGGCGCATCGGGAGCCGCAGCCCAAATTGGCTCACGCCGAACACGAGGCCGAGAAGCAGGACGGCACCCGCGGCTGCGCCCCAAGCGACCGCGGATGGCGCGTCGATCGAAAGCGCCTCCAGAAACACTGCCGTCTCGAACGTCTCGCGGAACATCGCCAAGAACGCGATCCCAAAGAGCGCGAGCGCGCCGCCGTCCAGCGCTCCGTGGGCTCTCACCCGGAGCTGCCCCATCGCTTGACGGGTCGTTGTTCGCGCGTTCAGCCAAATGGCCGCGTGCAGCAGCATCGCGACCGCGACAATGGCCAGATAGCCCTCCATCTTTTCGCTGAGCGCGCCGGCGATGACTCTCCGACCGAGGACGAAGACGCCTCCGCCAACCGCCAGCGCGGAGAGCCACCCCGCGTGGACCCAGCGCGCCCTCAGCCCCTGTTTGCGTTTCTTTAGAACGGCGAGCAGCGCGGCAATGATGACCGCGGCCTCGAACCCTTCGCGCACGATGACGAGAAGTGCGAACCAGAAGACGGAGACCTTCGTGCTTACGGTGCGGGTTCCGGCCGCTCGGTCGAGGAGCAACGTCAGGCGCGCCAGGTCTTCTAGGGCGTTTGGATCTCGGTCTCGCAGTGCGGCGCGCGACGTCGTGAAGGAAGCCTCCAACTGAGCGACCACCTCGGCGTCGCGCGCTCGCAGCCATGGCTCGATGGGCTCGATGTCGTTCAGATACGCGTCGAGCACCGCTCCCTCGGCTCCACGAGCGTCGCCCTGTCGCGCGAGATGCAGAGCAGCTTCGAGTCGCGAGCGTGCCGCTGCAATGAGCATGGGCGGGTCAACGGTCGGAAGGTTTCGACGCAAGCAAGCCACTTCCCTGGCGTCCGTTTGCGCCCCGAGCTCCGCGTCCGTTCGGTTGGCAAGCTCATCGAGGTGCATGCGTATCGCCGCATGATCGCAAGGCGGTTGTCGCAGCGTGAACACATAGAAGGCGAGGGCCCAGCGTTGCTTTTCGTCAAAGGCGTCGAACGGGACCATCGCGGTCCCCTTCACTCCGAAGCGAATGACGCTCTGGGCTTTGAAGGGCGTAAGAGTCCCCATCACCTCGTCCGAATGAAAGCTCGCAGGCCTTGGGCTCAAACCCGCAGCAGCGGGACCGTCGCCTTGCCCCGAAGCCCCGTGACAAGAAGCGCATGCAACGGAAAAGAGGTGCGCCCCCTCCCCGAGATCGGGAGGGGTGGCCGGCGCTCGCGCAACGTGTGCCGACACGACCAAGTCATCGATGAGCGAAGCGCAGTCCGCGCCTACGCGAGCGCCATCCGCGGTCTGGCGCACGCGCACGTCGATGGCCGCCACGCGTGCGGTGAACGAGGGATCGAGTGACAGTCGACTCGCGATGGAGACCGCCTCGCTCGAGAGCGAGCGTTGCTCAGCGAACTCGCTCTCATTTCCCGATGCGACGGCGGTGGGATAGTCGGACTCGAGATACTGGAGGATCGCGACCAGGTGCTCGGCGTCACTTCCTGCGAGGTTGCTTGGCGCAAGCTTCGGGGGCTCGGGACGCAACACGAGCACAACGGCGGTCGCAGCAGCCGCGAGCAGGATGAGGAGCCCGGGACGCCTGATGTTGAAAGTCGTCTTCAGATCTTCCAGTATGGGCGGATGGCCGGCTGGCGGCAAGCGGCCTGCGGGGCGGCCGAGCGGCGCTAGACGCGGCGGGTGAGGGTCGCGACGGAGCTACGCTCGCCCCTATCCATGCGACGCTTCGTCATCATCGGGCAAAAGGCGACCGCTTCGGGCGACTTTCGCCTAGACGATCTAGCTGGCACGAGCGGGAGGCTCGACGTCCTTCTGCGATGTATTCGTTCGGCCATCCTCGTCTCCCACGGAGTCCGGCGCGACGTTGTGGTTTACCTGGTCCTACGAGGGGGCACGCGAGCGCCCCGCGTCCTCCGCGTCGAGGCAGCCGCGATCCGGTTCTTGCGCCCGGACGAGCGGAGCCTGGCGACGCTCGTGAAGAAGGCCCTCGAGCCGCAGGCCGAAGGAGAGGATAAGGGTTTCATCGATGTTAGGCCGGGCATATCCGTTCGGCGCGGCGGGCTCGACGAAATTGTCGCCGAGCTGGGGGACGCAAGGCTCTTCGTGCTCGAGCCAACCGGCGCGGACCTGCGATCGGCCATGGACCTCAACGGGACCGACGCCACGTTCGTGGTGGGCGATCACCTCGGGCTTGATGATAGGACGCGCGCGACACTTGCAGCTCTCGGTGCTGTCTCGCTCCGGGTAGGTCCGGTGGCGATCCACGCAGACGACGTCGTGACGATCGTCTCGAACGAGCTGGACCGCCGGCAGAGCGGGAGGCCTTGAGGCCCGCTCGGAGCCCTTAGGCGACCCCCCCTCTGGGTCGGATCGTGGATACCGGGCCGCTAGATAGAACCCAGGAACGCGAGGAGCGCCGCCCGATCCGTCGGAGAGAGGGCCATGAAGTTTTTCTTGATGTTCTCCGCCTCGCCACCGTGCCACAGGATCGCCTCTTCGGGACTGGCGGCGCGGCCGTCGTGCAACAGATTGGTATGCCCATTGATGAGCGCGTACAAGCCAAGGCCCCACAGCGGGGGCGTGCGCCATTCGGACGCGCCGGGAGGGGCGGACGCGTTGTTGGGATCGGGTGCGGGCACTCCGCTGTTGTCAGCGAGATCCGGGCCCATGTCGTGGAGCAGCAGGTCGGTGAACGGCCGGATGGACTGGTTGCGCAGCTCCGAGAACGGGTGGTTGGAACCTGTGACCACGTCCGTCACGTGGCAATCCGAGCATCCGGTGGTCTTGAAAATCTGCTCACCGGCCATAACCTGCGGGTCGGTCGCGTTCTGCTGCGGTGGGACGCCGACCAGCCGCATGTAGGTCGTGATTTCCGCATACTCGTCGCTCGTCAGCCCGGCCTTGCCCTGCGAGTTCGGAATCAGCGTCGTCCCGACATCGAGGTCGAGATTCGCCGCATCCGCGACCTGGTGCGCGACGCTGATTTTCTCGGCCTTCCAACCGACGCGCCCCATGCGAAGCGCCCCGGTCGCGGGGTCTTTGACGTAGTTGGGCCGGCCGGAAATCCCGTCCATGTTGCAATCGAGCGGGTCGGAGCGAACGAGCAAGGTCGACTCGTCGATCGCTTCGAGCAATCCCATGCCGAAAACCTTGCGCGCGAGGCGAGGCGAGTACGGAAGGGCGTTGCCCGCGGTGTCGGTGACCGTAAAGACAGGCCGGCTCAGCATGACGGTCGTGCCGTCGCCCAACGTGACCGACGTGGTGGTGGTGCTGCTGACGCTTGCAGACCCCTGAGACGGGCGAAGCTGCCCGCCGAGCGTCCCTCCCGCGAGCTTGAAGGCCATCGAGCTCGTGCTGTCGAGCGGCCCCGTGAGCAGCTGGCCGGGGCCGTTATTGACGTGGCAGTTCATGCACGCCGTCGTCTGCGAGAGGGGCCCGGACTTACCTATCTCGGCCGTGAACACGGGGTTCGCGTCCGTGGCGATGGCAAAGGTGGGAGCGGGCGACTCGGAGTGCGCGCCCGTCACGAAGTTGGTGTGAAAGAGCCGCCGCCCGACGACGAAATTCTGCACGTTCTCTTGTTGAATGTTGAGGGCGAACTCATCGAAGTACATGTACTCCTCCCCCAGCGGGCCGCCTTGACCCGCATTGTCGAGGAGCCAAGCGATGGTCGTATCGCCGCCGAGGCGCGCGTTCGGAATCGGTCCCGGCGCTGCCGCGTAGTCCATGTTGTTCGGCGTCAGCCCGCCGATACCGATCTGGTAGCGGAATGTGTCGGTGTAGTAAGAGTCGCGCGACCCGGGCGTCGTCAGCGCGCTCGGCAGGATGAACACGCCAATCTCGAATTCGTAGTTCTGCCCGACGGTCATGGTTCGGTCGGCCGGGATCGTCATCGTCGTTTCTGTGCGCTGCTGCTGGAAGGCGAACGGGCCCGTCGGCGTCATCACGGGAGGCGTCGCGGGGATCTGGGCAGCCATGATGTCGACCGCGTAGTTGTTGGCCTCGAATGTGGCGTTATTGCCCTGCTCCTTCCACGAGCGCAAGTTGGTGATTCGGTTGCCGTCGTGATCGGGCATCGAGATGGGCAGGTACGTCAGGCGAATCTGCTGCATTCCGACGGGAGTCCAGTCCTCGACGATGAAGCCGTACGTGCGATTCTCGAAGTAGTTCTCGAGGAATGGGCCAAAGCTCAGCTGTTTCTCGTGTCGACCGCGAACTCGGCCGGCCCCTCTGGTGATGAGAGCGCCGTCGGTGGATCGCGTAAAGACGATGGGGGGGTTGACCGCGTCGGACGGCGCAAAGAGCGGTGCGATGCCGCCGAGGTCGGGGACCTTCGCCGCGGCGCGCGTGCTGGTCGTGAAATACGTGAATATGGACGCAATGTCCGCATCCGGGATGAGCGCGGTCGAATAGGCCGCCATCAGGCCGCCGCCCATGCGCACCTGATTGCTGAACGTCGCCAGCGTCCCTTTGAACTGGTAAAGATCCGGGTAGCGAGCATTGGCCGCTCCGCTCGCCGTGTGGCACCCGCTGCAGAGGACCGTATAGGACGCCGGAAGAACTCCCCCGCATGCACCGCTCGGGGGCGCTCCGCTTGCAACCGGCGACGCGCTGACGACGCCTGCCTCGGAGCCTGGGGAGCTCGTCGTTGGGGCCCCTGAGGGTGCGCCGGAGCTCGCCGGCGCTGAAGCCCCTGAGCCGCCCTGTGCGCTGCCGCCAGTTCCCGCCGCTGCGCCCTCCGATGGGCCCGACTGAGGGCCGCCGACCGAACCGGAGGAGCAGGCCGCCATCGCCGCCAACGCGAGAGTGCTCGTGAGCACTACTGCGGAGTGATTACGCGAGATCATGTGTCACCTCAGATTTGGAGCGCGGTTTCCCGTGCCCAAAACCCTGCTACCAAAAGGTGGATATGGTCAAGTAGCTAGCGCACCCGTTAAGGACGATTGCAAGTGCGGCGGTAAATACTCGCTACGTGGTGCAAATCGGATTGCAAGCGCGACGGCAAATGGCAGGGGTCAAGCGACCAGGTACGCGAGAAACTTCCTCCCTAGCTGCGCTTGTGGCTCCCATTCGCATGATACCGTTCGCCGAATGAAAGCGAGCTCCGGCGCCGCAATGCGCGAGATGAAAGTGGATGAGCTCGCGATCCTCGACGAACGCTCGTTTCGCCATGTCGACCTTTACGTGGATCTGAAAGCGATTTTGCTCCGAGGGGGCTATATTTTTCGCGTTCTGCCGGATCGCCCCGCGCGCTGGGACCGCGCGCTACTGCTCAATCTCACGTTTTGGGGAGGGGCCGGGGGTGACGTGCTTGATGGAGAGTCGGTCGTCGCGGACGTTGTAATGCACGCGGCCTGGCATCATCTCGCGGCCAAGGCCCTCGCTGCCGCGGGCGCTGTGCGCCTGTCGGTCGAGGCCTTGTTTCTCGGGGAGTCGATTGCCAGCGCGTTCGACCTCTATCTCGTCGGGCGCCTTCTCGGCCATGCGCGTCGCTCGTCCTTTCTCGAAACGCAAGTGCCGGCCCTGGCGGAGGCCTCGAGCGCGGCAGGTCTGTCGAAAGCGAGGTTTCAGCGGCTGCTCTACGATGTGGCCGCAGACCCCGAGCGGTCGTTCGCCGACCTGCGGGCGCTTCTGTTCGACGTCACCATGGCCCTCTCTCGCTGTGGCGATGCCGACGAAGCGCTCGCGGTGCTCGTGCGCTTCGAGGGGCATCGATTCGCGCCATTTCTGCATCACTATGAGCTTTCCAATTGGGTGCTTTTCGCGCGAGCTCATGGAAGGCACGGCCCCGACCGACGTGTCCAGGTTGTCGAAAAGGCGCTGCGAACGTGCCAGATGCCTCTCACCTGGCTCGCTTCGCACTGGGTCACCCCGGCTCTATCTGGCCGCTCATAGGCCCTTGAGCATCGCCAGAATCGCCTCTGCGTGCCCCGCGGCCTCGCGCGCGGTCGTGGGCGCTTCGTGCTGGACTTCAATCTCCTCGAGCAGCTCGGGTGGGATATCGAGGAGGAACCGGCTCGGCGTGCGCGGGGCGGCCTTGCCACGAAGGATGCGCGCCGTTGCCCGCGAAAGCACGAGTCTTTCGCGGGCGCGAGTCACTCCGACATAGAAAAGCCGCCGCTCCTCCTCGACGCTCGCCGCTCCAGAGCCAGGCGTCTCGGCATCGGTGGAGCGTGAGTCGATGACCCGTGCGTGAGGCAGGTAGCCCTCCTCGCAGCCGATGAGAAAGACGCTTTTATACTCGAGTCCCTTGCTCCCGTGCAGGGTCGATAGCGTCACCACGTCGGTCGCGTCCGTGCTCTCGGGCTGCATGTCCAGAGTCAGAAGCTGCAAGAACGCCGCGAGGCCGCCCGCGTCCGAGCCGCGCGCTTCCCGGCGCGCCAACGTGGCCAGCACCCCTTCGACGCTTGCCCAGCGCTTGAGAGCCACGTCCGTCGACGGGGCGCTGGCCTCGATCTCTGCCTTGAGCGCGAGTTTGTCGACCATGGTCCGCGCGACCTCGCTGGCCAGGCGGCCGCTCGCGAGAGAGCGGCGAACCTCGGTCACGATGCGCTCGAGGCCGCGGCACCCATCGCGCGCGGCGGAGGGCAGATCGTCAAGGGCATCGACTCGCTCGATCGTCTGCCAAAGCGACCAGCTCCGTCTGAAGGCGTGAGTTACCAGCCTCTCGAGCGTCGTCTCCCCGATTCCTCGCGGAGGATAATTGAGGACCCGGCGCAAGCTGATTTCGTCGTCCGGATTGAGCGCGAGCTTGAGGTACGAGAGGACGTCCTTGACTTCCTTTCGCTCGAAGAACTGAACTCCACCGACTACGCGATGCGCCACGCCCTGTTCGCGCAGCGCTTCCTCGATGACTCGGGACTGGCCGTTGGATCGGTAGAGAACGGCGATGTCGGACGGATGATTGCCCTCGTCGCGAACGAGCCGCCGAATCTCGCGTGCGACCCAGGCCGCTTCGGCCTCCGGGTTCCCCGCCACGGCAAGTCGAACGGGCGAGCCGCCCATCCGGTCCGTGAATAGCTCCTTGCGCCATCGGGCGTCGGCGCGCTTGGCGATGACGGCATTCGCAATGGCCAGGATGGATCGGGTCGATCGATAGTTTTGTTCGAGCTTGACGATGCGGGCTCCCTGGAAGTGGCTCTCGAACTCGAGGATGTTGCGCACGTCTGCGCCGCGCCACCCGTAGATGGCCTGGTCATCGTCGCCTACGGCGCAAATGTTCCTACGCGAGCCGCAAAGCAATCGCAGCATCTCGAGTTGCGCGCGATTCGTGTCCTGATACTCGTCGACGAGCACGTGCAGAAATTGCTGTTGCCACTTTGCCCGAATGTCGGCGCGTGCGCTCCACAAGCGGGCCACTTCGCAAACGAGATCGTCGAAGTCCAGGGCCTTGTAGCGCGAGAGCGCCTCCTGATAGCGCGGGAAGATCGTCTTGACGATTTCGTCGTACGCGTCGCCTTCGCGTACGACCATCTCCGAAGCCGAAACGAAAGCGTTCTTGACGTTCGAGATGCGAGCGAGCACCGCCTGAGCGTCGTACGCGCGCTCGGCGCCCGCGGCCCGCAAGAGCTGCTTCACGAGCGACGTTTGGTCGCCCTGATCGAAGATGGTGAAGCGCCCGCCGATCGCGCTTCGCTCTTGGCTGAGCACGGCAAGGCCGAACGAGTGAAATGTCGAGACGGTGAGCGCGCCGGCGCCGCCGGAGTCCCGCCCATGTTCGCGACCCAAGATCTTTCCTACGCGGGCACGCATCTCCGCGGCGGCCTTGTTGGTGAACGTCAGGGCCACGATGGCACCCGCCGGAACGCCGTGCTGGACGAGACGCGCGATGCGGTGGGTGATGACGCGAGTCTTCCCGGAGCCGGCGCCCGCGAGCACCAGAAGTGGGCCTTCTCCAAACTCGACGGCTTCCCGCTGAGCGCGGTTCAAGTGAGACGATTGCGCGGATGAGGGGGGCATCAGGCTTGACGCGGTCGCCTACTACCACGACTCTCGCGGGCTCCGTGTTCAGCCGCGTACGTGATCCGAACATTCGCGTCGTTTACCTTGCGGTTTTCTTGCTCGGCACAGCGTATGGCATGGCGATTGCGGTCATCGCTCTGCACTTGGACGCCCGGGGCTTCACCAAGGCCGACATCGGCCAGCTCGCTGCGTTTTTCGCGTGCGGCATCGTCGCGATGTCGCTTCCCGTCGGCGTGCTGCTGCGACGCCTCTCGGCCAAGGTCACTCTGACCGGGTCTCTTCTCGGATACGCCGTCACGGTGGGCCTTTTTCCGCTTCTCCACAGCTTCGGGGGGATTGCTTTCGCGCGATTTCTCGACGGCTGCTTCTCCGTCGGGATCTGGGTGAGCTGCGAGACCATCTTGCTGATGCGTGCGGACGACGACAGCAAAGCGAACGTGACCAGTTTGTATGCGATGGCGATCGCCGTCGGATACGTGGTGGGCCCGCTCGCGGCAAAACCGCTCGCGCATGCCCTGTCGATTGCGGCCACTTTCTTCGTGGCCGCGGGAATCGCGGCGCTCTCCGCCCTCATCGTGATCACCCGACTCGATCGAGACCCCCCGGATCAGCATCGCGACCAGTCGGCCGGACCGGGTCTTGGGTTGCCCACTTCGGCGGGCACACTTCTGGTGCGCATCAAGACGGCCTGCTTCGCCACGTTTGCGTACGGTTACTTCCAGGCTTCCGTTGTCCTGTTCTTGCCGCTCTATCTCGTCGAATCGAAGGGGATTGCGCGTGAGACGACGATCTTGGTTCCGGCGTTTTTCGCGGGGGGCATGCTCGCCTTCTCGAACGCGGCTGGGCGTCTCGGGGATCGCGTGGGGCACCTGCGCGTCATGCGCGCGCTTGGCTCGGTTGGTTTGGCCATGATCCTGGCCTTCGTCTTTCTCGACTCCTTTCCTCCCATGGCGATGGCCGTCTTCGTGGCGGGCGCCACCCTCGCGTCGATTTCCCCGCTCAGCTTGGCGCTTCAGGGCGTGGTCACGACCAGGCAGGACACGAGCCGAGCGAACGCCATCTACAACGTGTTTTATGCCGGTGGAATGCTTCTCGGCCCCCCGATATCGAGCGTCATCTTTAGGCGCTTCGGAGGACCTGCCATGCTTTATCACCTTGCCGCGCTGTGGATGGCGTTCGTGGTCTTCTCTGTGCTCTTCGCGTCCGACGACCCGAAGCACGGCGAGCTCTGGCTTTTCGGCTCACCGCGACGCCAAGGAGCCAAGTGAGGCGGGGTCAGGCCGCCCTCATCCGTGGCGTCTTGGCGTCCTCGCGATCGAACCCCGCCGCTGGGGGGGCCGGTGAGCTGGTTCGGTGCGGGGGCCATTCGGTGGCCGGTGGGCTGGCTCGGTGCGGGGGCCATTCGGTGGCCGGTGAGCTGGCTCGGTGCGGGGGCCATTCGGTGGCCGGTGAGCTGGCTCGGTGCGGGGGCCATTCGGTGGCCGGTGAGCTGGCTCGGTCCGCGCGTCGTTCGATGGCTCGGCTCGTGTGATCCGGACCTTGGGATTGCGTGGATCGGGCGGACCCACCGCGACCTCGAAATCGGCGGCCAAAGGGCGGGCGACGTCGATGAGCGAGTACCCCGACTCGATGCGGATCGCGCCGACATCGCTTCCGCGAATGTTCCCGCGCCGACACGTCATCGCGAGGAGGCGACGAGCGTCCGCGCCGTGCAATCCCCCCCATGTGACGCGGAAAGTCACCCATCCCGCGCCGCCGGGCTGTGGCTTCGGGCCGCCGCTTTTGGGCCCAGGCGCTCGCGTCGCGACATCGGGGCGAGGCGGGGTTATCGGGCGAACGTCGCGGGCTCGAGTCGGGCCGTGCAGCCCGGCCTTTTCGATGAGCCGCGCCAGGGCCGTCACGACCGCACCGCTCTTGACGATACGCTCGGCGATCGAGATCGCGTGCGAATCGATCGCATCGCCGTCGCTCTCTCGCGCGAGCCATGCGACTAGCTTCTCCTCCCGCCGGCGCTGAATCGCCTCCGGACGTGGAATCGGCTCGACGCTGTGCGCGATCTTCGCACGCTCGAGGCCTCGGGCGATCGTCCGGTAATGAGATGGGGCAACGAAGAGGACGCTCGTGCCCTGCTTGCCGGCGCGGCCCGTTCGGCCGCTCCGGTGCGTGTAAGTCTCGACGTCGGTCGGCGGCTCCACCTGGATGACGCGCGCGATGTCGCGGACGTCGATGCCGCGCGCCGCCACGTCGGTCGCGATCAAAGCCTGAACGCCCCCTTGGCGGAAAGCTGCGAGAGCGCGATCGCGCTCGGGTTGCTCCATTTCCCCAGAGAGGGTCCGGACGACGAAGCCTGCCTCGGCGAGCTCGCCCGCGATTCGCGAGACGTCGGCCCGCGTCCGAGCGAACACGAGCGACTTTGCGTCTTCGTCCGAGAGCAGCAAGTTCACCAAGGCGTCGACGCGCTGGGAGGGCTCGACGAGATGAACGACGTGCTCGATGTCGGCGTGGGCCTCGCCGAGGCGAGTGCCTTCCACGTGCACCGGGTCGTGTTGAAACCGATCGGCGAGAGAAACGACGTCGCGAGAGAAGGTAGCCGAAACGAGGTGCGATCGGCGCTCCTGGGGCAACATGGCAAGGATGGCCTCGAGGTCCTCACGGAAGCCAAGGTCCAGCATCGAGTCGGCTTCATCGAGGACGACGGCGGCGAGCGTCGAGGCGTCGATTTTCTTGCGCTCGAGCGCGTCGCGCAGGCGTCCCGGTGTCGCGACGATGACGCTCGGGTTCGACGAGAGCGCGCGCTTCTGGTCGAGGTAGCCCGCCCCTCCGGTGACAGCCGCCACGCGGACGCGCAGGGGCGCGTAGAGCCACGTGAGCTCATCGGCGACTTGCTTGGCGAGCTCTCGGGTCGGCGCGAGGACGAGCACGCGCGGACGCGCGGGACCGCCGTATTGCGCCGTGAGATCGTCGAGCAAGTCGCGCACGGCGAAGCCAATGGCAATCGTCTTGCCCGATCCGGTCTGCGAGGTAATCCGGAGATCGCGTCCCTCCAGGGCCTCGTCGAGCACGGCTTCCTGCACCGGCGTGAGGGTGTCATAGCCTTTCGATGCGAGGGCGGAAGCCAGCGCCGGGCCCACGCGATGCGTAAGGTCCGTGGGAGAGGTCGACCTCACACGATGCGGCATGCGGCTTGTTGCCACGGATGCCGATCAGCGTAAAGGGCGATAGCTCGACGTGGACTCACCGATAGCCGCTCGCTTGCAGCTCGAACATGTGGGAGTAGCGGCCGCGAGCGGCGACCAACTCGTCGTGCGTCCCTTGCTCGACGACCTGCCCATGCTCGATGACGACGATGCGATCGGCGCGGCGGACCGTTGGAAAGCGGTGGGAGATGATGATGGTGGTGCGGCCGCGCGCAAGCGCTCGGAAGCGTTCGAACACGCGATGTTCGGCTTCGGCATCGAGCGATGCGGTCGGTTCGTCGAGCACCAGGATGTCTGCCTCCTCCCGCATGAACGCACGCGACAATGCGATCTTTTGCCACTGACCCCCGGAAAGCTCGGTCCCGTCCTTGAACCAGTGGCCGAGCTGAGTCTCCAGCCCTCGGGGAAGCTCGGCGATGACCTCGGCGGCGCCGCCCTCGGCCGACGCGCGCGCGATGCGCTCGCTGTCCGAGAGGTGCTCGACGCTTCCGAGACCCACGTTGTCTCGCGCCGCAAGCTGGTAGTGGTTGAAGTCCTGAAAGACGATGCCGAAGCGCCCTCGCAGCGCCTGCTCGTCCCAATCTCGCAGGTCCTTTCCGTCGAGCAGGATGCGTCCCTCGGTGGGCTCGTAGAGGCGCGTGATGAGCTTCACGAGCGTCGTCTTGCCGGCTCCGTTCTCTCCAACGAGCGCGAGACTCGTCCCTTGCGGGACGACCAGCGTCACGTCCCGGAGCGTCCATTCGACCTTCCCCGGGTATCGAAACGAGACGTGCTCCAACTCGAGCCCGGTGCGTGGGAGCCCTGAGCTCCCAGAGTCGCGTGGAGCAGAAGCTCCGACGGGCCTCGGCGTTTCGGGTGCGCCGAGAAACTCGAACAGATTCGACATGTACAGATTCTGCTCGTAGATGCCCCCGAGCGACCCGAGCACCGCTTGAAAGGCGGCCTGACCCTGCCGGAAGGCAACGACGTACAGGGTCAAGTTTCCGACCGTGATACGGCCCCGGGCGGCAGCCAAGCCCACGACGAGATAGGCGCCGTAGAAAGCCGCGGTGGCGAGGAGGGAGAGCGACTGGCCGACGGCTCGCCGGATAGCAACTCGTCGATCCTCTGTGAAAAGCTGCGAGGCAAGCGCGCGATAACGATCCAGGAGCGGTGGCCCGAGGTTGAAGAGCTTGACCTCCTTTGCGTGTTCGTCGTTCGCGAGCACCTGCTCCAGGTAGGTGAGCCGCCGCCACTCTTGCGAACGGCGATTTCGGAGCTGAAAGGTGAGGGTGGAGGCGCGCATTTCGGCGGCTGTCGCGGGAACCGTCGCGACCAAAAGCAAGAGGACCGCCCACGGACTGAAACGCAGGAGAAGGGTCGCGTAGCCCGCGAGCGTGACCAAGCTCTGAATCAGGCCAAAGCTCTCTCGAACGAGCTGCAGAGGGCGTGTCGAGGCTTCGCGACGCGCCCGGGTCATGGCGTCGTAGAGCTCGGAATCTTCAAACGCTGGCAGACTCAGGCCAATCGCTTTTTCGAGGATCGCGACGTTGACGTCGATGCCGAGCCGCAAGCCCAGGATTTGGCTGACCAGCGACAAGCCACGCTGAACGAGCGTCTGCCCGGCGACGAGCGCGAATTCCACCAGCATCCACCTCAGGGCGTCGTGGGAGCTTCGCGCGACGACGGCATCCACGATGCGTTTGCCGGCCCAAGCCACCGCGGGAGGCACGAGCGCGGCGACCAGCGTCATCACGGCCAGGGCCATCGTCAGCGAGCGCGATGCGCGCCACACCATCGCCAGGGCTCGCACGGCGTGGTGACCGCTTCGACGCGTGCCCTCCAGGTGTTTTCGAAGCGCCCGCTGGGGCGGGGTCACCCTTTTTTCGCCTCGAGGGCCTCCCAGCGAACGGCGAGCGCGGAAGCTTGCACGCGAGCGGCCTCGAGCCGAGCCTGCAGACCGGCGACCTCGAGGCCGCGTGTGGCGTAAAGGGACGGTTCCGATAGCAGCGCCTCGACCTCGGAAACTTTCGCGTCGGCCACGTCTATGGCTTCGACGATCTTGTCGAGCTCATCGCGTTCAGCGCGCGACAGGCCGCTCTTCGTTTTCGCCTTCGGCTTCGCGGGCGCACTCGTGGTGCTCGCGCCTCGCTCGGGCTGGGGCGGCGGCCGGTCTCCGCGCTGCGATATGTAGTCCTGGTAGCCTCCCGCATATCGAGTCACGGTGGCGGCCGTGTTCGATTCGAGCGTTCCGGGCTCACATTCGAACGCGAGGATCGAGGTCGCGACGCGATCGAGAAACGCGCGGTCGTGCGTGACGACGAGGACCGATCCCGGAAAGCCGTCGAGGAGCCCTTCGAGCGCGGCCAGTGTCGGTAGGTCGAGGTCGTTGGTGGGCTCGTCGAACACCAGCAGGTTGGCCCCCTCGCGAAGGACTTTCGCGAGCGCGACACGCGCGCGCTCCCCACCGGAGAGCGACCCCACTTTCTGCCGCTGCTTTTGGCCGTCGAACAGAAAGAGCTCCAAGTACTTTCGAAGATCCAGAGATTCGAGGCCGACGATGCCCAGCTGGACGACGGTGCCTCCCTTCTCGCCTCGAACGTCGTCGAAGATCGACTTGGCGTCGTCGAGCTTGGCCCGCGCCTGATCGAGATACGATACGCGAGTGTTCTTTCCGACGCCGATGGTGCCCGCAACCAGGAGAGGGGAGGTGGCGGAGGCTCCCCGCGAGCTCGCGGCGTCGACGGCGTCGATGACGGCGCGGAGCAGGGTGGTCTTGCCGACGCCGTTGGGCCCGACGATGCCAATACGTTCACCCGCCGTCACGGTGAGGTCGAAGGGCGCGTTGAGAGGTGCGCCCGCGAAGCCGACCTGGACGCCGCGGAGCTCGAGAATGGTCTTGCCCTGTCTTGCCCCGGCGGCAGCGTTGAGCGAAACCTCCCCAGGTCGCCCCGCCGTTGCTGGGCCCTGAGCCTCGAGCGCGTGGGCCCGCTCGATGCGCGCCTTCTGTTTGGTGCCGCGCGCCTTCGGGCCCCGCGATAGCCACTCGCGTTCGCGCCTCAGCGTGTTCTGACGATTTTGCTCGACGCGCTCTTCGTGCTCCAAAAGCTCGGCTTTCTTCTCCAGGTATGCCCCGTAGCCGCCTTGATAGGACGTCAAGCGGCCGCGCTCGAGCTCGATGATGCGTTGCGCCAACGCGTCCAGGAAGTAGCGGTCGTGGGTCACGAGCACGATCGCGCCTCGCGAGCTGGCGAGCGCGCCCTCGAGCCAAGCCGCGGTGTCGGCGTCCAAGTGGTTGGTCGGCTCGTCGAGAATGGCAACGTCGGGGCTCGCGACGAGCAGCTGCGCGAGGGCAATGCGGCGACGCTCTCCTCCACTGCGCGCGCCGCATGGTCGGTCGACGTCACGAACCCCGAGGCGGTGGAGAAAGCCAAGGGCTTCGTGACCTCGCTCCCAGCCGCCCAGGCGAGTCACGCTATCGTCGAGCTCGGCCTGTTCGGCCAGCAGGGCACCTACGGCGGCGGCGCTCGGGCTGGCGTCGAGAAGCGCGGTCACTTCAGCGTGCCGATTCGTCGCGGCGCGCCACGCTGTCAGGGCGTCTTCGACGACTTTGCGCGCGCTCGCCTCCGGGTCGAGCTCGGGCTCCTGCGCCAGGTAGCGGACGGATAGCCCGCGCCGGACGCTCAGCGTCCCCCCATCGGGAGCCTCCAACCCCGCGAGAATGCGCACCAGCGTCGACTTGCCGGCTCCATTGGCTCCGATGAGCCCCACCTTTTCCCCCAGTGAGAGGGTAAACGAGGCGTCCTCCAGAACGACCTGCGGGCCAAAAGCCTTGCGAAGGTGCTGACCCGACAGGGCGGACATGCGGCGAATGTAGCGGCGAACGCTCTATCGCGTGAGTCGGCCGTCGAGCGCGACCGCCGCGCAGGCGACCATGGCCGACTCGCGGAGCAGCCGAAGCGCCGTCGCCTGGTCCTCCCCCGCAGGGGTGTGGGCAAGGACGATCTCCGCAAACTGCTTGGCTCCCGTGTGGATGGCGTCGTAGTCGGCGAGCTTGGCGGGCGTGGCCGAGTGGTGGCTAAAGACGTATTCGGGATCGAAGGGAACGGACATGGCCCTGAGTTTCGCAGAAAGATCCGCCTTTGTCGTTCGGCTCGGTAGACTCTCGTCCTCGTGTCCCCATGAACCCCGCCCTGTCGACGCTGACGGCGGCCATCCTTGCGCGCCCCGAGCTCGGGGCCCTGCTCGGGGCCCGGTGGCGGCGGCGTGGCATGCCCGAGAGCGGCGACGGAGGCCTTTCCGAGGAGGTCCGTGATGCCGCGAATCGCTTGGCGCAATCGCTGCCCGCGGTCACCCAGTCGGACCCGCAACTCGCCGATCTTGGAGCGCTCTTCGGTCAGCCGGCGGGCGAAGTATTGCTCTCGTGGTGCGCGGCGAGCGTTTGGCGTGCGGACGTGCGCATGGCGCCCCTTCTCGAGATGGCAGCCGGGCATCCGGAGCTGCGCGATGCCGTGACCTTGATAGCGCGCGATCGGGTGGTTCAAGGGCCGCTCCTCGACGCTCTCGCTTGCGTTCCGCGCCTCGGCAAGGGCTCTCTCTTGGCTCTGCCGGCAGGTGCAGAGCCGCGCGCGCGTCTCGAAATTCTGATTTGGGAGGCGGGCGCCAGCGCCGTCGAAGTCCCTTCGCTCGGGCCCTGGCTTTGGGGATCGCGCGAAACCTTCGACCTGATGATTCGCGAGCCTGCCCATGGGGCTCTTCGCGGCCGCGTGCTCGCAGCCAGGTGTCTCGAGGTGAGCGCGCGAGGATTGCCGCCGACGGCCGATCCCGACCTCGTCGACGCCACGCTCCGCGTTCTGCAGCCGCTGCTGCTGCACCCGGAGCCGCTCGTGTGGATCCACGCGGCTCGTGCGCTCGGACGCCTGACGGGGCCGCTCGAGCAGCTGGAAGGTACCCTTCTCGATTGGGTGCTCGGGGAATCGCGGGTCTTGCGGCAGCGCGCGACGACGGCTCTCGCCTCGCTCCCGGCCGAGCGCCTCACGCTGGTCGCCAGTCAGCTCGTTTCGATGCTCGAAGCGCCCGACGACGAAGGATGGGCGCTGACCGCCATAGCTGCGGCTACGCCATATCTCTTTTTCGAGCGAAAGGCCCTCTGGGGCCGCCTCTCCGGACGCATCCTCGCGGGTGGCGGCGGGGCGATCGCGGCGCGGGCGCTGGCGAGAGGGCTCGCCACAATCTGGCGCAGAGGCGCCAAGCAGGCCGAAGTCGAAGCCCCGATGCGCGCCCTTCGAGAGATGGCTCGTCGCGCGCGCGCCGAATCACTCGACGACTTGCGTCGCTGGATCGAGGTCATCGCGGTTACCGACGCCGTCGACGGTGCAGAGCGCGACACCCTCGATCTCGAAATTGGCCTCGAGAATCTGATGCGGCTCGCCGCCCAGTATGACGACGAAGAGGCCGACGCGCGCGCAGCGCGCTTTGCGGTCTCGCTGGCGCCGACATTCGACGAGGCGCGCCGCATCGCGCTCGGCTCGGCGAGGCTGCGCCAGCGGGCCGCCGCGATCAATGCGCTCGAGAGCTGTGCGCGGGCTTTTGCGCTCCGTCTGTGGAGCCCGCTTTTGGCGACGCACCCTGTGACCGATGCGGTCGAAGAGCCGGATCTGGCCGAGACGTGGAAGACCGTGGCTCGCGCCCCCGCCGAGATCCTCGATCTCGTTCGAGAGCGGCGTCAGAGTCGCGGCGAGGATCTGGACGCGGACTTGCCTCTCGAGGTCCTTGCCATCCGCTTGGGCGGCTATGCGCTCGATGCGTGTGGGCAAGACTTCGACTTGGGGCCCGGGCGCGGCCCCACGGCGCACGAGACCTGCCTCTGGCTTCGCAAGCTCGAGGGGCTCGTGGACGGGTCGCGCGAGCTGCCCTCGGCGCTCAAGTCAGCGCTGAGCGCGATCCTCTGGCGCCTGGTGGACTCCACGCGAGGGACGGCTCTTGGCGAGGTGGACGACGTGCGTTGGCTTGGGCCGTTCGCCGCATGGTGGGCGCTAGTGATTGACCGACCGACCGTGCTGCTTCAGCTTGCGACGTCGCTACCGATGATGGCCGAGGGGGCCCTCGATCGCTGCTGCGAGCAAGCCGACGCCCTGCGGACCGCTGTTTCGTCGGGCACGCCCGACGGCCAGTGGAGCCTTTCGGCGGAGCAGGCTCTCCAATCTCTGCACGCCGACGATACCGAGCTTGCCCATGCCCTATCGGGGCTGGCGGCCGCCCTCGGGGCCTTCGCGTCCGCGGCCGGCCCTCGCCCAAATCTCGAGGCCATGTGTCTCGATCTCGTGCTTGCGGGCGAGCGGCTGCACGGAGCGCTGGCCGATCCCGTCAAGGCGCTGCATTCCGCCACGGAAGTGGGCGAGGAGGATTCCTTCGCCCGCAGCGTGGCCGAAAACGCGCCCCGCGTGGCGGCGCTCGTTGCGCGCGCCATTCGCGCTCGAGAGCTCTCCATGCTCGACGTGTGGCTCGCTTCGCTCGGGCCTGTGGCCTCAGCCCTTCTAGAGGGCGGAGTGCGCGCCGCGATTCGCCGGTCGCCTCCGCCTCCGCCCAAGCCAAAGACCCACGAGCCCAAGCTCATCGAGGGCTACGAGCTCGTCAAGTCGCTTGGAGAGGGGGGCATCGGGACCGTGTGGCTCGTGCGCAAGCCGGGCGCCGACAGGTTCTTCGTCCTCAAGACGCCGAAGGCCGAGGCTCTCGCGACCGCGAGCGATGCCGAGCGGGCAGGAATCCTTGCCTCGTTCGTCGAGGAGGCCAAAGCTCTCGCGGGCCTTTACCATCCGAACGTCGCGAACATCATCGATCGCGGCGTTTCCGGGACGGTGCCCTTCCTGGTGCTCGAATATTTGATCGGCGCCGATCTGAAGCAATACTCGACGGCGCGCTTGATGACGCTCTTCGAGCTCCGTCAAGTCGTGCTCGACGCGTGCGCGGGGCTATCGGCGCTGCATAGCGCGGGCCTGGTGCATCGCGACATCAAGCCCGCCAACCTCTGGCTGCGGCTTCCACTCGCGGGGGGCGTGAAGTTCGACGCCGACAAGCATCGAAACCCTGCCATCACGCCACCGCTGTCCACGGTCGTGATCGACTTCGGAATGGTTCGGGCCATTCGGGTGCCCGCTGAAGCCGGGGGGCGTTTCGTGGCGGGCACAGCCGGCTACATCGCTCCCGAGCAAGTGCTCGACCCGGTTGAGCTCGATCCGCGGGCCGATGTCTATGCCCTTGCCGCGACCATCTACAACGTGACCACGGGGCGGGCCTTCTTCGACGAGGTCGAGAATCAGCGCGATCGCATCATCGCCCACATGCGCCGCGACCCCTTCGAGGACGCCGAGCGCCTGCGCGCGTTTCCGGCCCCGATCGCCAAGCTCTTACGATCGGCGGCCGCGCGCGACCCGAGAGACCGTCCGTCGCCGCTCGAGCTAGGCAGGGAGTTTGCGGCCGGCATCTAGGGCGTCATCGGGCTCGACCCGATCGGGCTAGCGACGAAGAAGGCCTCTTTGACCTCGAGGAAGCCCTCTTCGAGGTCCAAGGCGGCCGCCCTGGACCGTATGGGTGCCCCTTTCTCGCTCGAGGAAGCCGTCTCCGAGGTCGAGGGCGGCCTCCCTCGACTCGAGGGCGCGGCCCGCGAGCTCGAGGAAGGCGTCTCCGAGGTCGAAGGCGGCCATGCTGCACAGCATGCGCGCCCTCTTTGGCCTTGAGGAGCGCCTCTTTGACCTCGAGCAGGCTCGTGCGCCCTCGGCACTTGGGGGCGGCGCGCGGGGGGCAGCGTGATACGATCGCTGGATTGTTTACGAGGACGAGGCTACCGGCTCGCCGTTGTCTTGGCGGGGCGCTTATCTTGGCGTTTCTGGGATGCTCGAGCACCCCCAATGGAGGCCCTGCGCGCGTGAAGGACGGGGGCCCCGCCGACGGAGCCAACGCGTTTCCGTGCTCCGAGAGCTGTCTAGACAACAGCCAGTGCGACGCCGGGGCCATTTGTGCGTTCGGCAGCTGTGCGCCCCCATGCGTTCAGGCGGCGGATTGCCCGAGCGCGACCTTCTGCGTCGACGACGGAAAGGAGGCGGTCTGCCTCGACAAGAACGTTCCTTGCGTGGAAGGCAGCTGCCTCTCGCCCCTCGAATGTGCGACCGATCATCGTTGCCGCAACACGTGCGCCGTCGCGGCTGACTGCAACGTCCTCGGCACGACGGGGCGCGTCTGCGCGACGGACGCCAACGGTATCGGCTTTTGCGCGGATCCCGGCGACGTGAGCGGCGGGCACATCGTCGCGGCGCCTCCTCCGGGCGCGTCTACCTTGCCCGTAGCGGCTCCGACCGACGCGGCGCCGGACGTCGCGTTCGTGGCCTACGCCACCAACGAAGCCGGTACGGGGCCTCTCGCGAACGACGAGACGACCGGGCTCCCGTGCACAAGCGACGCGATTTGTCGCAACCCGAACGGGCCTGGCCTCAACGTATGCAGCAACGGCTTCACGGTGAGCTTCAACGGGGCTCAGGTGCAGCTATGGGCGACGCCGGTCTGCGTCATTCCGCCGAGCCCTCTCGGTAATTGCCTGCCCGGCGCCGATCCCACCGACGTCCACTTTTGCGACGGCCCCAACGACGCGAGCTCGCCGGGTATCTGCATCGGGCTCGACCCGACCGATCCTCTCGTCGGCCTATGCGTGCCCAAGTGCACGTTCGCGGCCGACGGCAGCCCCGCGACCGGCTGCGTCGGGCACAACGCTTGCGGATATCTCACCGACTTGCTGAGCGTGAGCCGGCAGGCCCCGGTCGGAATCGGCTACTGCAAAAGCGCTTGCGTGACCAATGCCGACTGCGCCGATCTCTTGTCGGACTACGAATGCCAATCGGACGAGGGCAACTGCACCCTCGTGGCGGCCCAGCGAACGAAGAGCGTCGGCGACTCGTGCACGACGTCGGGCGCCGTGAACGACGTGACCCTCGGGTCGTGCGTGTGCACGAATGGCGCTGAGGGTACGGGTTTCTGCACGACGCAGTGCATCGTCGGCGGCCCTGCGTGCCCTGCCGGCTGGGTTTGCGAGAGTGGCGAGCCAAGCTCGCTCGACTTCGGCACCGGAAACCCTTCTTTTTCGATCACCACGCCGACGGCCGGTCTGGTCGGCAATTGCATTCCGGCGTGTACGGCGGCCGAGGTCGTGGCCGACGACGCTGGTTCGGATGACGCGGCTTCCCCAGGGGCGCCGGCCGACGACGCGGCTACAGAGGGCGCTGCAGGCGACGCGGGTCCGTGTCCCGCAGGCTCGACGTGCACCGCCGGCACGGTCGCCGGCCCCGACTGTCTGCAGTAACTATCCCTCTCTGGAGGCCTCTTGGCGCACATGCTGAAACACAATTCGTATTTCGAGGGCAAGGTGCAGAGCGTCGGCTTCGAGCGGCTCGGCAGAAAGATGACGGCTGGAGTCATCAGCCCCGGCGAGTATCACTTTGGCACCGACGCGCCCGAGCGGATGACCATTGTCAGCGGCGAGGTCGACGCGAAGCTCGGGGGCGCGTGGCGCACGTACCCGGCAGGCACCGTGTTCGAAATCCCCGGCAAGAGCGGGTTCGATGTCCGTGCCAGCGAGCCGGCCGCTTACTTGTGCGAGTTTCTCTGAGCGGAATCGGGGCGCGAGGCCTTCGACGCTCCGCCTCTCGCGACGTCAGACGGCTCCCTCGCCACGTTCTCCCGTGCGAATCCGCACGGCTTCGACGACGTCGGTGACGAAGATCTTGCCGTCGCCAATCTTGCCCGTCTTCGCTGCCTTCTCGACGGCGTCGAGAATCGACGAGACGAGGCTGTCGGCCGCCACGATTTCGATACGAACCTTCGGCACGAAGTCGACGACGTACGCCGAGCCCCGGTAAACCTCTTTTCGTCCGCCCGTTCGCCCAAAGCCCTTTACCTCGAGCACGGTCATGCCTTGGACGCCGATCGCCGACAGCGCCTCCTTCACTTCGTCGAGCTTTGAGGGTCGGACAATGGCTTCGATTCGTTTCATGGTCGGTCTCCGTCCCTTCGCGCCGGGACACGCGTCTTGATAGCCGGTTTTCGGGCTCTCGTCCGGTCCGGGGCGTATTTGCGTTGTGTCGAAATGGCGGGAAGCGGCCTTAGCGCGGCGCGGCGACGTTGCCAATGTGAAGACCGCACTCGCGTTTCGTGGACTCCTCCCACCACCACCGGCCCGCGCGCTCGTGCTCACCGGGAAGGGTGGCTCGCGTGCATGGCTCGCAGCCGATCGAGACAAAGCCTCGCTCGTGAAGGCTGTTGAACGGGACGTCGTTGTCACGGATATATTGCCATGTCTGTCCTGAGGTCCACGCGGCCAGGGGGTTAATCTTGACGAGAGGTCCCCCGGTCCCCGAAAACGTGCGATCCCACTCCACCACCGCGATCGACGACCGGGTCGCAGGGCTTTGATCGCGCCGCTGTCCGGTGGCCCACGCTCGGAGCGTGGCTAGCGTGCGCCGAAGAGGCTCGATCTTGCGAACGCCGCAGCACTCCTGGTGGCCATCTTCGTAGAAGCTGAAGAGCCCCTTTTTCTTCACGAAGGCCTCGAGCGATGGCGCATCGGGCGAGATGAGCGCAATCTCGAGCTCGTAGCGCTTTCGAACGGCGTCGACGAACCGGTAAGTTTCGGGGTGAAGACGCCCAGTGTCGAGACAAAAGACGGAAAAGGGTAACCCCGCTTCTTTGGCCATGTGAATGAGGACGACGTCCTCGGCTCCGCTGAAAGCGATGCCCAACGAGGCGCCGTAGCGCTCGAGGCCCCATCGCAGAATGCGCGCCGGAGGCTCTGCGCCGAGACGAATTGCTTCGGCGTCGATGTCTAGCTCGGGGAGGGGAGGGCCGGCGGGCTGAGGAGAGTCGGTGAATCGCTCCTTGATGAGCTTGAGGACGCTCTCGTAGACGGCGATCTCGCCGCCAGCTTGCCCGCGGACGATGAAGAAGGGCGCGAGGCTCACACCAAATTGGCCGGCGAGCTTCATGCCCGGAGAGGCGGGGTCGCTTTCGTCCGCCCACACGACCTCGTCAATGCGGGGCCACAGGCCCCGAGCTTTCAGGAGGTCTTCGGCTTGAATGCACTTCGGGCACGGCTCGCCGCTCGCGAGCCGCTTTTTGACCATCGTGACGTGCATGGTCGAGAGAGCATAGTCGGGAGGCTCGCATTCGTCGTGCGAGAGCGATCCGCGCCGGGCCGCAGCCGGTAGCTTCGCCGTGTTGCTTGAGCCTCGCGGTCGTCAGTTGGCTTGCGCGCAAGGCATGGTGTCGTCTTGCCAGAAGCCACCTGTGCACTCGAGCATGACGCCGCCGACGCAGTCCCCGTAGTCGCATGTCCGCTTGTCGTCGTTGCAGGTGTCGCCGAGATGGGGCCGCGGGCTTCGGCAGGCCACTGTCGCGGCAAAGCAGGTCCAACTGGTGTCGAGGCTTGCGTCGACCAGACGAACTGGCCCCCCGGTATCGGGCGCACAGATGCAAGTGCCCAAAGGATAGGCGCAAGTCAGGTTGGGTACGGCGCAATGGTCTCCCGCATGGATGTCCGCATAGGCCAGTGGACACGTGCCGGTGGGGCAATTGGAGGCCGCGTTGTAGACCCAGCCCGTAGCGTCGCAGACGGCGACCTGGTTGCACCGAATGTCGGAGCTGGTGCCGTACTCACACTCCAATCCGACTTTGGGACAGATCGAGCCCGCGTTGGGCGCGATCATGGGACACGCAACGAGGGGACCTGCGTCCGCCACGCTGCCGCTCGACCCGCTCGCGCCGGAGCTGCTTCCGGTTTCGCCGGCACCGCTCGAGCCGCTGGCGGAGCCGGTCGACGCGCCCGTGCTCGAGCCGCCGGAGGCTCCGGTCGAGCCGCCGCCGTCCGAGGTGCCTGTGCTCGCACCGCTGTGCCCGGCGCTACTCGCCCCACTGGTCGTCGAGCCGCTGCCGCCCCCGCTCGCGGAAGTGCCGCTGCTCGCAACGGAGAACGCGCTGCCTCCGCAGGCGCCGCCAAACACCGAGCCGACCATCGAGAAAGCTACGAGAGCACGTCCGCTCAGCTGCTGCGCACTTCGCAATGCCATCGTCCTCTTGCCTCGGATAAGAAAGTCGCTGCAAAGACGGGCAGCGTTACCTAAAAGGAGTATGGCCCGCTTTTCTCGGATTGTCCCGAGAACGCCTAGCCCGAGTCCCGGCAAGGTGGCCCCCTACAAAATCGCGCGGGCAGGTACCCGAAGGCACCTGCCCGCGACACATGATTAGCCCTCGGAAGGGCAGTCGCCCGTCAGGGCGCGATGCACATCCCGTTGGTGCAGGCGCGATCGTTTGCAGGGCATTGACTGCGATTGATGCACGCGACGCAACGTGTTCCCACGCAGTAGGGGGTGGCGCCTCCACCGTCCGCACTGCAGTCGGTATCGCTCCCGCAACCTGCGTTGAGGCACAGGTTGTCCGTGCAAGTGTCCGTCGCTACCTTGCATTGCGACGCCTCGGTGCACTCGACGCAGCGCCCGTTGGTGGTGTCGCAGATCGGGGTCAGACCGCCATTTCGGGCGGTGCACTGCGCGTCCGCGGTGCATCCCGCAACGCAGGTGTGAAGGGCGGCCTCACAGACGGGTCGGGCCATCGGGCAGTCGGTGTTGGCTTCGCACTGGACGCATGTGGCCGATGCGGTGTCGCATACGGCTCCGGCCGGATTGCCCTTGCAATCGGCATCCGTGCCGCACTGGACGCATTGCTGAGTGGTCGCATCGCAGACCGCTCTGCCCGCGGTGTTCTTGCAGTCGGCCGCGGTCACGCAACCGACGCAGGCGCCGGTGGTCATGTCGCAAATCGGCGTTCGCCCGCCGCCGCACGTGGCGCCGCCGTCGGCGAGGCACGAAGCGTGGCAGGTATGATTGCTCGGGTAACACACCTGGCCCGTGGCGCAGTCCGAATCGGCTCCGCAGACTTCACAGCTCCCGAGCACGCAGACTTTCAGGTTTGCGTTGCCGGCGCCGCCCGGGGGGCAGTTCGCGTTGGTCAGACACTGGACGCAGCCGAGCGCGGGGTCGCACTTCTGGGCCGGGTTACAGCGGTAGGTGCCGTTGGTGCAGGGATCGTCCGGGCCTCCATCGACGGTCGCCCCGCTTGCGGCGCCCGTGCTCGCCGTGCCGCTCGCTGCGCCCGAACCGCCCGCGCCGGTGGTGCCGCCCGCGCCGGTGGTGCCGCCCGCGCCGGTGGTGCCGCCCGCGCCACTGGTTGCGACGCTGCCGCTGCCGCCCGCGCCGGTGGTGCCGCCCGCGCCGCTGGTTGCGACGCTGCCGCTGCTAGTCGATCCGCTGCCGCCTCCAGAGGACGAACCGCTGAGGCTCGTATCGCCTCCCCCGTCCGGGCTAGCGCCTCCGGATCCGGGGTTCGAAGTCGATCCACCGCAATTCGCCAGCGCCAAAGGCACGGCCGCGACCAGCGGTGCAAACCAGACCAACCAACTTCGCTTCGTCTTCATAGGCTCTCCGATGCAAGTAGGAACTTATTGTGCACTCGTACCGTCGGGTCCGCCGGATCAGGCAGCCGCGGCCCGCGTCGCGCGCGGCGTATGTAAGCCGCGCTCCTGGCATGTGGGCGAGTCTGGCCAGCTCGGGCCCGCTCGGAGTAAGCTCGCCGCCATCATGCTGCTCCACTTGGCTGCCCTCGCTGCCACCGTGCTTCTTCTCTCTAGAGTGGTGCCCGGAGTTCGCATCCGCAGCGCAGGCACGGCCGTGCTCGTGGCGGTGGTCTTCAGCCTTCTCAATTTTTTTCTCGGCTGGCTCATCCGCGTTTTGCTCTTCGTCCCGGCTCTACTGACGCTGGGGCTCCTCTTTCTCTTCATGTCGTTCATCGTGAACACTGTGATGCTCTGGCTAACCGACAAGCTTATCGCGAGCTTCGAGATCTCGTCACGCCGAGCCCTGCTCGTATCGTCGGCTGGGATCACGGTCGTCAACGCGGGGCTTCACTTGCTATCGATCTCTTGCCAATCGGCGGCGCGCGGCCAACTCGGGGGGCCGCGATGGATCTGAGCGATGGACGTTTTCGGTTTAGGGCGCGGGGGCGCCCACGGCAGCGACGGTCGGGCCGCGCGCGAACAGGCGCAGAGCAAGCCCGAGCCCAATCGCGCTGATGGCCGCCGCGGCAAAGAAGGGCGCGCCGGGCACGTGGGGGCGGGCCGTCACAGGGGCGAATCGCGCCAGAAGGCCCGTGCCGAGGAGCGGCCCGATGATGGCGGCGATCCCGGAGAGACTGTTCAGCGAGCCTTGGAGCTCGCCTTGCTCTTTGGGGCCTACGGCGCTCGTGATGATGGCCTGCGTTGCCGGTCCGGCGAGACCCCCGAGGGTGAAGGGGATGAGCACGGCGTACATCATCCAGCCGTGCGTAGCGCAGGCGAAGCCCAGGTGACCGACCACGGAGAGCGACAGCCCCAGAACGAGCATGCGGCGCTCGCCCAAGCGCGCAATGACGGCGCGCACGAGCACGCCCTGCACGAGGGCGGTGCCCAACCCCACGATCATCAGTGACACGCCGACCGACCGCAGGTTCCAGCCGAACCGCGCCTGGCTGTACAGGGCCCAGACCCCCTGGAGGATCATTTGCGAAAGGAACGCGCACATCATCGTGCCGGTAAGGTCGAGAACGATGGGGTGGCGACCGAGGGCGCGAAGCGCACCGATGGGGTTGGCTCGCCGCATCGAGAAGTCGCGTCGATTTTCCACGGATAGCGATTCGGGGAGCACGAAGAGCCCATAGAGTAGATTGAGAAAGTTCAGGCCCGCGGCCACGAAGTAGGGCACGCGCAAACCGAAGTCGCCGAGCAGCCCTCCGAGCGCGGGCCCCAGGATGAAGCCGAGCCCAAAGGCGGCGCCAATGAGGCCGAAGCTCTGTGCGCGCTTTTCGGGCGGCGTGATGTCGGCCACATAAGCGCCTGCGGCCGAGAAGCTGGCCCCCGTGATGCCTGCGACGGTGCGCCCCAAGAAGAGCCAGCCCAGCGCGGGCGCCAGCGCGCTCGTGAGATAACTGGCAGCGGCTCCCAAGAGGGACAGCAGAATCACCGGACGGCGTCCAAAGCGGTCGCTTAGCCCGCCAAGCACGGGCGCGAAGACGAACTGCATGACCGAGTAGAGGGAGAGAAGCAGGCCGAAGTAGTGCGACGCAGCTCCGAGGTCGTTACCGAGAAAGCTCCCGATGAGCCTCGGGCTCACGGGGATGATGAGCCCGACGCCGAGCGTGTCGAGAAGCACCGTGACCAGCACGAACGGCACGGCCCCACGTCGCTTGCTCGCGCTCAACATGGGCTCGGTCGAGCTTTCACGGCGGGCAGTTTGCAGGTCGGCGCGGCGCCAGACAAGCCAGACATAGAGAGAGGGGGCAAGCTGTGCCCAAGCCCCGGGGTGCCCAAGCGAGCGGGCTTGCTCGCCGGGCCGCGAGCGCGTACCGTTCCCGCGGCTCACGGACGTTACTTGGCTCACCACGCTCTCCTCGACTCTGGGATTGGGACTGGCCGTGCCTCCTGACGCAACGTGCGGTCTGCGGGACTAATCACCAGTACTTCGAAAAGAGAGAGACCATGGGAAATCGACTTTACGTTGGAAATCTTGCGTTCAGCGCCACCCAAGAGACGCTTCGTGAGGCGTTTGCGAGGTGCGGCCAGGTTACCGACGTTCACATCGTGACCGACCGTGAGAGCGGCCAGTCGCGAGGCTTCGCGTTCGTCACGATGGGCAACGCAAACGAGGCCGCGCAAGCCATCTCCACCATGAATGGCGCGAACCTCGACGGGCGCGCTCTGCGCGTCAACGAGGCCGAGGAGCGCCCCCAGCGCTCAGGCGGGGGCGGCGGTGGTGGTTTCGGAGGCGGTGGGGGCGGCGGTCGCGGTGGTGGTGGGGGCGGCGGCCGGAACAAGTGGTAAAGCCGGTCGCTCTCTACTGAGAGCGGCAGGTTCGAGTCGGCGCGGGGGAAGGCCGCGCCGCGCGCTACGATCGCGGGAACTGAGTGGCTTTACAGCCGCCTGGTGATCCGTGCGCGCGTCGTATCGTAGGGGCTAATCTCCAGACGCACTCGATCGCCTTCGGTGATTCGAATGTGGTGGACGTTGAGCCGCCCGCTTCGTTTGGCGAGCACCGTTCCGCGGTGGGCGCCTGAAGTGTATTCGACCGTGTAGAAGCCGCCCCGGCTGCACTTGGTCACCGTTCCCTCGAGGACGAGGAAGTCTCTGTCGCTAGGGGCGGCGCTTTGCATCGTGCACCCTTACATGATTTTGAGCGCGCGTGCGTATGGATCGCACCCGCGTCATGCTCATCGCTCGCCGCCATTTCGACAACGGCAGAGCCGCAAGTACGCGGCGGCGGCTTGGCAAGCTGCGACGCCAAGCTTTTGCGCGCGCCCGCGAGCCTGCGGATGAGCATGCTAGTCTTTGGAGGGCTCGACATGAGGCGGATCGCTTGGCTGGGCTTGGGAGCCCTTTGCGCCGCGTGCGCGAATGGTACGACGACGGACAGCCCTTCGAGCGGGTCGAGTGGCCCTTCGGCTGGGGCAAGTGGAGGCACCGCTGACGCAACGTCGGGCCAATCCGGCGGCTCGGGAGCCGACATGGACGCCGCCTCGGACGACTCGCCGAGCAGCGTGAGCGAGGCAACCACGGGCGGCAGTAGCGGATCGAGCGGAGCGACCTCGGGGTCGATCTCATCCGGAACCTCTACGAGCGGGACGTCGGGCGCAAGCGGCTCTCCCTCGAGCGGCTCCGGTTCGGGAGCGTCGGGCTCGAGCAGTGGGGCAAGCGGGGGCTCAGGCGCAAGTGGCTCGGCCAGCGGGGTAACGAGCGGTGCCTCGGGCTCGAGCGGCTCGACGAGCGGCGCGTCGAGCGGTTCGACTCCCGTTTGCACCGAGAACGCGGTCGAGTGCTCGCCGACGATGGTCCCCGAGAAATGCACCGGCGGACAATGGGTCGCACAAGCGGCATGCGCCGGAGCCACTTCTGTTTGCTTGAGTGGTGAGTGCGTCGCGTGCCAACCCAATGCCACGAGGTGCATGGGCCAGACGTTGCAGACCTGCACCGCGGCCGGAGCCTGGATGACAACTCTCGCGTGCGCGAGCACGTGCATGAACAGCACGTGTTACACGGCGAGCGGCTGCGTCGAGCCCACCCCCGTTGGGGGCACGTTACCTTTCGTGGTCGACTCGGTCTTCGTGCCGAGCGGCTACGAAGGCGATATCGCCGACATTACCGAGGCCGCAGACAAGACGTGTGGCGGGGCTCGCTCCAGCGCGACGGCCAAAGGCAACTGTTACACTTGGACATACGCCGCACCGACTCCGGCCGTAGCGGGGTACGCCGCTGTATTGTGGCAATATCCGGTCAACAACTTCGGCACGGTCGCGACCGCGCCTGGCTACCCGATTCCCCCCGGGGCCACGAAGGTCTCGTTCTGGGCGAAGGGGAAGGTGGGCGGCGAAAAAGTGAGCTTCGCGGTTGGCCAGATCGGTGCAACTGCGAAGTGCAGCGACGCGATCATCGTCCCCCTTGCGCTCCAAACGCTCACGGCCGCCTGGGTGAACTACACGATTGCATTGCCCGCTCAGTCTTACGCGACGGGAGAAATTACCGGCTTTGTGTGGGATGCCGCGGCGCAGGCGACGATCAACTTCTATATCGACGATATCGAATGGCAGATGTGATGCGAGGCCCGCGGGTCAGGGGTTGGCGCCTTGGTTGATCCAGTCCTCGATCATCGTCACGTCAGCCGTAGATAGTGCCGCTGCAGCGCCCAAGGGCATCGGGCTGCCGCAAGGAGCGGCCGTTCCGGCCGTCTTGGCGTTGAGCTTGAGGTAGAGCAAGCTCTGCGCAGCGTTGTTCTTAATCACGCGGGTGTAGGCGGGGGTTTTGCCTCCGCAGCCCGTGCCGGCGGCCGGGACCCCAACGAGATTCGTGTAGGCAGTCGTTGCCGTGGCCAAGTTGAGCTTCCCGTTCGTCAATCCTCCGCCACCCGTGGTGTGGCACGGAAGACAAATACACCCGATTCCGACGCTGTCGTAGACAGCCGCGAAGCTCAAGGGTGTCGTCGTGCCGCTCGAAGCTCCAGATGCGCTGCCGCTCGCCGCCCCGCTCGCGCTACCCGTGGCGCCTGTGCCCGAGCCGGTAGTGCTCGACCCGCTGGCGGTCGAAGCGCCGCTTGCGGTACCCGAGGCTGACCCACTCGCCACGCTCCCGGAGCTGCCCGAACCAGCGACTGCTCCCGAGCCGGCGCCCGTGGTCGATGTGGCGCCGCTGCTACCGGTCGAGGTGCCGGTCGCGGTCCCCGAGCCCCCGCCGCTCGTTTCTCCCGAGCCCTCGCCGGAGCCCTCGATTTGCGGTGGATTTGGCGATCCGGTCGAGCACGCGAGCGCCCCGAAAAGAACGGTCGCAGTAAGAGTGTTTCGCAAGCTGGACGTCATCGCGGATCTCCTCGCCGTGGGTCGCGGCCGAAAAAACGTAACATGTTCGGTGGTCAGGTTCACAGCACCTGCCGGAGCGGTGCTCCCGAGTGACTTGCGGCAGCTCGAGGAAAGCCGTCTCGCCGCGACGTTAGTGAAGGGACGTGCACACGTAGCAACTGGCGACGCCCGCGCACCCTTCGACTCTCTCCGTGCAGACTCCAATCTTGCCAGGAGCGAAGTCGCAAGTGTCGCCCGCGTGCACGCAAATCGCGCCCGCAGCCCGTCCGGCGTCTGCGCCGGCCCCTGCGCTGGGAGGCGGGCAGCCGGCGAGTGTCAGCGCCGCCAAAAGCGGCGTCCATGAAATGATCCGGCGGCATAGGAGCATGCCGGGAGCCTACCCCGGCCCGCGTAGCTAGCGCACCATGGCAGCGAAGGATCGTGCTAGAGCCGGGCGCATGCAAAACTGGAAAGTTTGCGTTTTCGCCGCCGCATGGCTGGGGTTGGGCGCCTGCGGAAAGAAGGAAAGCGCCGTAGCCGCGTCCGTGCCCGAGGCCTCGACTCCGGTGGCGAGCGCAGCTCCCGCCGCGCCCGCGATTTCCAAGCCGACGATTCCAGCGCCCGCCGATGTTGCGTCGCCGCCCGCCGATGCCATCAAGACCGCATCGGGGCTCGCGTCCAAAGTCCTCGCGCCGGGCGTCGGGAAGGACCACCCCGCCGCCACCGACAAAGTAAAGGTGCACTACACCGGCTGGACAAAAGACGGTCAGATGTTCGACAGCTCGGTCACGCGCGGCGAGCCGATCACGTTTCCGCTAAATGGCGTTATCTCCGGGTGGACCGAGGGCGTCCAGCTCATGGTCGTCGGCGAAAAGCGGCGTTTTTGGATCCCGGCGGCTCTCGCCTACGGCGATCACGCGCGCAACGGCGCGCCATCGGGCGACTTGGTATTCGACGTGGAGCTGCTCGACGTCACGCCAGCTCCCAAGCCCCCGCCCGTTCCCGAGGATGTGAAGGCGGTGCCGGCAAAGGCCAAGAAGACCGCTTCAGGGTTGGCCTATCGCGTGCTCTCGGCCGGGACGGGGACAGCGCATCCGACCGCGGCCAGTAGCGTGACGGTCCACTATTCGGGGTGGACCACGGACGGCAAGATGTTCGATAGCTCCGTCACGCGTGGCCAACCCGCACACTTCGGTCTCGGCAACGTCATCAAAGGATGGACGGAGGGCGTGCAGCTGATGACCAAGGGCGAGAAGATGCGCTTCTGGATTCCGGGACCGCTTGCTTACGGCGACAAGCCGAATCGGCCAGGGGCGCCTGCGGGGATGCTCGTTTTCGACATCGAGCTCATCGATTTTCAATGACGCGGATGGCTCAAGCCCCACGAACGCGCACACCGCGATAACGCTGGGGCGGCCGATGGGGGCGTGGCGCCTGCGGCGGTGAGGCCGAAGCCATCGGCGCCGCCTGGAGCTCCGGGCCGCCCCCGGGAGCTACCGGCAGCCGGCGGCGAATGAAGCGCTCGATGTCCACCAGAAGAGAGCGCTCACCCGAGTCGCAAAACGAGATGGCGCGCCCCGACGCGCCCGCGCGGCCTGTGCGCCCGATACGGTGCACGTAGCTCTCGGCCACGTTGGGCATGTCGTAGTTGACGACCAGAGAGACGCCTTCGACGTCAATGCCGCGCGCGGCGACGTCGGTGGCCACGAGCACTCGCGTGGTGCCCCGACGAAAGCCGTCGAGCGCCCGCTCGCGCGCGCCCTGGGTCTTGTTGCCATGGATGGCGGCCGATCCGATGCCCGCGCGGTCCAGGTGCTCCGAGAGCCGGTTGGCCCCGTGCTTGGTCCGCGTGAAAACAAGAGCGCGCGCAATGCTCTCGTCACGAAGGACGCTTTCGAGAAGAGTGCGCTTTTGGGGCTGCGCGACGAAGATGACCGACTGCTCGACGTTCTCGGCGGTTGTCACGGTGGGCGTGATCGACACGCGGACTGGGTCTGCGAGCATGCTGCGGGCGAGGGTCTCGACGGCGGCCGGGATCGTGGCCGAAAAGAAGAGTGTCTGCCGCTTTTTCGGAAGCAGCGCCACGATGCGCCGCACGTCGTGTACGAAGCCCATGTCGAGCATGCGGTCGGCTTCGTCGAGCACGAAGTGCGTGACGTGGTCGAGATGCACGAGCTTCTGCTGCAGCAGATCCAGAAGGCGTCCGGGGGTCGCCACAATCAGATCCGGACCCTCTTGGAGCGCGATCTCTTGCCGACGCTGATTCACGCCGCCGTAGATGACCGTGTGGCGGACCTCGAGGTATCGGCCATAGGTCTCGGCGCGCTCGGCGATTTGCGACGCCAGCTCGCGCGTCGGGGTCAGAATCAGGCCCCTAACGTAGGGCAAGCGCGTGGCGCTCAGGTGCTGAAGGATGGGCAGCACGAATGCCGCCGTCTTTCCCGTGCCGGTCTGAGCGGCGGCGAGGACGTCGCGTCCTTGAATGGCGTGGGGGAGGACCTCGGTTTGAACGGGCGAGGGCTGGCTATATTGCTCGTCGAGGACCGCCCGCACGAGCGGGATGGAGACGCCAAGCGCCGAGAAAGGCGACGCGGCGACCGCTTGCGCGATCTCCTCGGTCATGGGGGAAGTCGGGCGGGGGGGCCGAGGGCGGGCCAGGGGGCCGGCCTCGTGGCGGGGTTCGCGGCCGAACGATGGGCGCCGGCGGCGGGAACGATTGGATGTCAATTGACGTACTCTCTCTCGCGGCCGCGCCTTTGGGGCGCCACTTGGTGCGGCGCCATCCGCGGGGCCGCGCGGTCGGAAAAGGGCGGCAACGGGCCTCGAAGGGCCACGTCGTCACGCTCCAAAGTGACGCCTTAATAGCTTGTCGGCGCCGGCGGCGCAACTCGGCAGGCTCACCGACCCGCTTCACCGGGCCTTGCGACGCTCAGGTTTCTTTGGGTTCCGCTGTGTCGAAGCGAGCGACCACGGACGCGCGCTCGACGCGGTCGAGGCGAAAGTTGCGTCGCTCGCCGGTCTCGAGATCGTCGCATTCGAGAAGCGTCATGCTTCGTTCCATGATGACGCCGCGAACGAGAACGACGCGGGGGGTCGCCTCGAAGTTGCTGCGTCGGTAGTCGATCCGGAGCGGGCGCTGCTCGAACCAGGCTCGCTCGACGGCGCGGCGAATCTCTGGCCGCACCGCGGGTGCGGGCACTCCGATAAATCGAAGGCTGGCGATGTGCTCGACGAGCTCGCGCTGGGCCGAGCCGGTGAGCGCGCCGCGTACCTTGTCGAGAGCCCCCGCCAGTGTGTCCGAGAACGGCAAGTAGCGAGCTTCCCAAGCCCAGGTGCCCACGGCCACGAGGAGCGCAGCCTCGCGCGCGGTGAAGTTCACGGGGGGCAGCGTGTAGTTGCGGTCGAGCGCGTATCCCCCGCCGCGGCCGCGGTCGGCCTGCACCGGGAGCGCCGCTTCCCGGAGCGCGTCGAGATCGCGATAGATCGTTCGCACCGCGACGTCGAAACGGGCGGCGAGCGTGTCGGCCGTCACTCCCGTGCGGCGGCCGCGAAGGTACTCGGCCAGGGCAAAGAGGCGGGCTTGGCGTCGCACGGCGACAAGCTGACACGACCCGGAGTGCATGGGGAAAGAACGAGGTCGCTTTTCGGAAGGCCACCGCGCTCATCCGACAAGCGTGCCCGAGGTAGGGGCCGACGATCGCCGCGATGTGAGGGCACTCTCACGAGTCTCGAGGTACAATGATGCGATGCCGGTGCGCCGGTAAGCCCTATTCGCTATTGGGGCAAGCTACGAGGAGGATACGATGCTTGCTTTCTGCCCGATGATCTCGCGCAAGCGCCCGCCGGCTGCGGCCTGGTGGGGGGTCTCGTGCGCGGTGCTCTTGTCCATGCTCGGAGCCGCGGCTTGTTCGTCGACGAGCGGCACGGGTACGAGTGCGGTAGCCGACAGCGGCAACCTCGGGACCAGCGCTGCGTCAGGATCGGGCGCCACGGGCACCAGCGTCTCGACAGGCACAGGCATCACGAGCACGACGGGCAGCTCCGGAGCGAACGCTGCGACCGGCACGACTGGGCAGGCCGGCGGATCGGCGGGGCAGCTCGGCGGCAGCACGACCGGCGGCGCGGGGGGCAGCGGGGGGGCCGCGGGAGCCGGCGCGACGGGCGGCTCTGGGGGTGCGGGCACCGCTGGCTCCGCGATGGGCGGCGCGACTGGGAGCGCTTCGGGCGGAGCGAGCGACGTGGGCGACGGCGGTCTCGAGCCCGGCGACACGCCCCCGTGGCGCCCGCTGAACGTGACGGCTCCCCCCGCCCAGTACATCCATATGGTCGACGGTGACTCGGCAGGTATCGACACACGCGCCAAGCCGATCGGCAAGCTGGCCGTCGACATCGGCGTCAACTCCGGCAGTTATCAATCCTGGTTGGGCATGCGCGGATATCATGTGATGGGAGCACCGTGCGGCAACTGCGCCGCACCCAATCTTGCGGCTGGCCGCGATGTCGTCGGGACCTGCCGCATGGGCGAGTTCGCCATGACACAAGCCCACGTCCTGGCGGCCTTGAACACGTTGGCGGCGCAGTTTCCCACCGAGGACTGGGGCTACTTTCTGAACCAGGACGGCACGGTGCGCTGGTCGGACGTGGCGATTACCGGCATGTCGCACGGGGCGACCACGGCTGCGGTGGCGGGGCGGATCGGCGTTCGGATGTGGCGCGTGGTCTCGCGTTCGGGTCCCCGCGACGACACGTGCGGCGTGGGCGTGTCTCCGACGGCCACCTTCGAAGCCGCTAACCCGCCATGGATGGCCAACTGTCCGCTGGCGGATATCGCATCGTGGATGGACATGCCGTCGATCACGCCAATTGACCGGTTCTACGGGTTGGTGGGAACCACCGACGTCGAATACGGCGACATCATGTTCGATATGAACCGCACGATGTATCCGGGGCCGCCCGTGCAGTGGAACGTGGCCGGGGCCGTGCTGACGGGCAACCAGTTCTATTCCACCGTGGGCGGCCACCTCGACTGGCTGGCAGCCGCCGATGTGCCGATCAACACGGACGAGGCCTTGAACATCGCGTTCGCGATTCCGGCCGCCAACCAGAATCCGACCTTCTGAGGGCTTGATCGACAGCAGCACGCGTGCGAGACCCCACCGCGTGAACGCCGCGGTTCCCCCTCGCCTCGACCCGCTCGCGACCATCGATTCGCATGTGGCCGACTTCGCCGACACGCTCGAGCGAGCCGGCTTCGAGGGCGAGATCCGGACCGACTACGCGACGCGCTTGTCCGCGGCCACAGACAACAGCATCTATCAAGTGCTGCCGTCCGCGGTCATCTTCCCGCGCACCACGGCCGACGTCGCCCTGTCGCTGAAGCTCATCGACGATCCGCGCTTTCATCGTGTCGCTCTCACCGCGCGAGGTGGCGGCACGGGCACCAACGGCCAGTCTCTTACGAGCGGCGTCGTCATGGACCTCTCGAGGCACATGGCGAAGATTCTCTCTCTCGACCTCGAAGCGGGGTTCGTGAGCGTGCAGCCCGGGGTGGTGCTCGATGACCTGAACCGCTTTCTCAAGCCGCACGGGGTGTACTTTGCCGCAAAGCTCTCGCCGTCCAATCGCGCCACGATGGGGGGCATGATCGCGACCGACGCCAGCGGCGAAGGCTCGCGCGTGCACGGCAAGACGAGCGAGCACGTCCTCGACCTCGAGGTGGTGCTGCGCGGCGGCATCGTTCACCGAACATCGCCCGTGCGCGGCCCGCAGCTCGACGCGCTCTGCGCCGAAGCGGGACTCGTGGGCAGCGCGCACAAGCTCGCGCGCGAGATCGCCACCGTGCAGCGCGAGGAGATCACGCGAACCTTCCCGAAGCTGCGGCGCTTCATGACGGGGTACAACCTGGTCCGGATGGCGGCTGCCGATGGGTCGAGCGTCGACCTGGCCCAGCTCGTGGCCGGCAGCGAAGGCTCGCTTGGGGTGGTCACCGAAGCGCGGCTGCGTCTTACCCCGGTCCAGCGTCACCACGCGCTCCTGGTGCTCCGCTATCCGAGTTTCGACGCGGCACTCGCCAGCGCCGAGTGGCTCCTCCGGACCGATCCTGGCTCGATTGAGACCCTCGACGAGACGGTCCTTACTCTTGCGCGGACCGACGTGATCTACGAGCAAGTGCGCGACTTTCTGCTGGACAGTGGCTCCGACACCACACGCGCCATCCACCTCGTCGAATACTCCGGCGACGACGAGGGCGGCGTAAAAGCGAAGGTCGACGCGCTTCTGGCCGAGATTGCGCGCCGCCGAGAGACGTTCAGTGCCCCGCACGGCTACTCGCTTACGTGGAAACCGACCGAGCGCGAGAGCCTGTGGAACCTGCGCAAGAAAGGCGTGGGCTTGCTCGGCAATGCTCCCGGGCCCCGAAAGCCCGTGCCCTTCGTCGAGGACACCGTCGTTCCCCCCGAGCACTTGCAAGCGTACGTCCGCGAGTTTCGCGCTCTGCTCGACGCAGAGGGCTTGCGTTACGCCATGTTCGGTCACGTGGACGTCGGTTGCCTGCACGTGCGCCCGGCGCTCGATCTTAAAGATCCGGAAGACGAGGCGCGCGTGCGCCGCATCACAGACGCGGTCGCGGCTCTGGTCACACGCCACGGTGGCCTGCTCTGGGGCGAGCACGGCAAGGGCTTTCGCTCTGAGCTCGTACCGCATCATTTTGGCCCGGTGCTCTACCCCGAGCTGCAACGCATCAAGGCTCTGTTCGACCCGAGAAATCAGCTCAATCCCGGCAAGATCGCTACGCCGGCCGGAACGCGCCACGTGCTCGCACGCGTGGACGGCCCGACCCGGGGTGCGCTCGATCGGCAAATCGCCCTTTCCGATCAGCAGGCACTCGGCACCGTCATCCACTGCAACGGCAACGGTCAGTGCTTCGACACGAGCACCGACACCATCATGTGCCCGTCTTCGAAGATCACACGCGACCGCATCCATTCGCCAAAGGGCCGCGCCACGTTGATGCGCGAGTGGTTGCGTTTGCTGGCACGCAGCGGACTCGTGGCTACACAAGCGCTTCGAGCCCCCGGCCGCCTGCCGTGGCTGGCGCGGGTGTGGCAGCGTTTCGCGCGCGCACAGCGCTCCGACGACTTCTCTCACCAGGTTTACGACGCGATGTCCGGCTGCCTCGCGTGCAAGGCCTGCGCAACCCAATGTCCCGTGCGCGTCGACGTGCCTGACTTCCGCGCCCAGTTCTTGGAGCTTTACCACCGCCGCTATGCGCGGCCCCTCGGCGACTACTTTACGGCGGCCCTGGAGCGCATGCTGCCGCGGATGGCCGCGGCTCCGCGCCTCGTTAACCGACTGATGAATAGTGCGCTCGGTCGCTGGCTCACTGCACGTGTGGCTGGGATCATCGATGCGCCGCTGCTCGACCCGGTGCCAGCCGCCGTGCGTCTCGCCAACCGCGGCATTCCGATCTCGCCGCTTGCCGAGCTCGAGCAGCTCCCGAAGGCCGCGCGCGTCGTCGTGATTCTGCAAGACGCCTTTACGACGTTCTACGAGCCCGCGGTGCTCGAAGCTTCATGCTTGCTGCTGCGCACCTTCGGCTTCGAGCCTCACGTGCTGCCCTACTTCGAAAACGGCAAGGCCCTTCACATCAAGGGATTTCTTCGCGCTTTCGGGCGCCTCGTCGAGCGAAACGCGAACTTGCTCCGCCGTGTCTCGGCGCTGGGCTTTCCGATCATCGGGATCGAGCCGGCGGTCGTGCTCACCTATCGCGATGAATACCCCAAGCAGCTCGAAGGCGACGCGGGGTTCCGTGTGTGGCTCTTACAAGAGTTTCTGGCCGAGCAGACGGTCGAGCCGCGTGCCCGGAGCGCGGACGCCGACGGCATTCCGGTCACCCGCGCGAGCGGCGCGGCAACCGGCTTCCGCTTGCTGTCGCACTGCACCGAGCAGGCGCTTGCGGCGCGAGCTCCCGCCCAGTGGGCACAAGTTTTCGGGGCCCTGGGCCTGCCTCTCGAGATCGTGAAGAGCGGTTGCTGCGGGATGTGCGGCGTCTACGGCCACGAAGTCGCCCACAAGCAGGACTCGATCGGCATCTTCGAGCTGTCGTGGAAACGCAAGCTCGACCCCGAGCTCGACCCGAGCCGCTTGCTCGCGACGGGCCACTCGTGCCGCACCCAGGTCGAGCGGGTGATGGGGTTCACGCCCCGCCACCCGGTTCAAGCGCTGATGTCCGTGTTGGAGCGCTGAACGCTAGTTGTTGGCCGACATGTAGTGCTCTCGCACCGAGGCACCCGATGCCGGCAAGTTCATGGCCATCACGTCCGCAAAGTAGTCGCGGTAGCGATATCCGACGGTCGCGAGGCTGTCGGCCCCGGCAACCGCGAGCCGATTCGCGTCGAATGGGCCGCCGCTTGCCCTGTCGGCGGGCCCGAGCCTGGTGCTCAGCCAGAGGGCCATGTCGCGGGCCGCCTTTGCGGCATTCTCCGACCTCATGTGAGAGCGCAGCGTGGTCACGTTGACCAGGTGACCGCGAACGTCGAAGCCCAGGTCGAGCTCGTCGATGGCCCCCTCGATGGCGGGGCGCCCTATCGCGATCGGATCCACATGCGAGCACGTGACGAAGCCGGCCCGCGCGTCTTCGCAGTCGACGTGCTCCCGGGCAGCCCACGCGTGGACTTCAGGCAGCGTCGTGGCATCGAGCGCAAATCCGAGCGCCGGTCTCACCGGCGCAATGCGCGTGCCCCGACTCGTCGAAACCGCGAGGCTACGCGCGGTGTCCATTTGCGCGGGCGTCATGCGAGCCCCAGCCATCGGGCAACCTCCGAGGCGCATGAGGAGAGGTCGGGCGAGCGGAGTGTGCAGGACGCCGACCGCAACGGTGGCCACGGTCAGAAACCCGCCAATTGCAATCGCCGCACGCCGCAGCCGAGTCGCTCCTGACCGCGAGGGAGCCCGACCGCGTTCACTCTTGGCCGGCGTCATAAGCCTTCTCCCCGGCGTCGGCGACGCTCGCGCTGACCACCATCGTCTTGGTGCCTTCGAGCACGGAGCCGATGGTCGCAATGTCCGAAGATGCGACGCCCAAGGTCTGCAGCTCCATCGCCGCAATCATCACGAAAGTGTCGAACGTGCCGCCCGATATGCCGAGGGGCTGGTGAATCGTAGCCAGATCGCGGCAGGTGAAAGTCCCCGCCTCGTCAGTCACGGTCGTCGGGTACATCTCGGTTCCGCCCGCTTGACTGGCGAGTAAGTCGGTAAAGCATTCGGAAAGTTGGTCAACCGTGGGATGCCCTGCGGGCACCGGACTGGCTACTTGGTTGAAGAAGAACGAGGCGATCTTCGGATCCCCGAGCTCGGCTTGAACGATCGCGTCGACCGCGGAGCGAATGCCCGCGTGATTTCCGAGGCGCTCGTAGAGCGTCGTGCTGGCGCCGTCGGCTGATGCACCGCCGTCCGTCGGGCCGCTGTCGCTCGCCACGTACGCCGTCTCGCCGGCGTCGGCGACGCTCGGGCTCACGACGGCGGGTTTGGTGCTCTCGAGCACGGAGCCAATCGTCGTGATGTCCGATGACGCAACCCCTAGCGTTTGGAGCTCGGTCGCGGCGATCATCACGAAGGTGTCGAACGTGCCGCCCGATATGCCGAGGGGCTGATGAATCGTGGCGAGGTCGCGGCAGGTGAACGTGCCGGCCTCGTCGGTCACGGTGGCCGGGTAGGTCTCGGTTCCCCCGGCCTTGCTCGCCAGCAAGTCCGTGAAGCACTCGGACAGCTGGTCGACCGTGGGATGGCCTGCCGGCACAGGGCTAGCCACCTGGTTGAAGAAGAACGACGCGATCTTCGGATCCCCGAGCTCGGCGGCGACAATCTTGTCGACCGCAGCGCGGATACCGGCGTGGAAGCCGAGGCGCTCGTACAGCGTGGAGGTGGACGCCTCGGACGTTGAAGAATCGGGGCTCGAGCCGTCTGGGGCGTTGCCGTTCGATGGGCTGCTGCTGTTGCAGCCGATGGCCGCGAGCGGTAGCGAGGACGCGACAACGACAGTCGCTGTCTTGAGCAGCGGCGAGATACGCATGAAATGCCTCCACGATGTAAGAGAGCGGTGCTTTATAGGTGCGTCATCCCTACGCGCCGGGTGCGAAAGCGGTTCCATCGCGGTAGGCCACTTGGGCGCTGGGCGCTCCCAACACCGGCGTCCGAGTCGAGGTGGTTTCGGTCAAGCCAAAATGGCCAGCACAATCAGTACGACCATTCCGAGCAGCGCGAGGGCGCTAATGGCATAGAGCATCGTTCGCCAAGGCTGTAGCTCGTTCAAGTAGACGACCGAATGCAGGACCCGCGCGACGGTGAAGATCAAAAAGCAAATCTCGGCCCCACGTGGGGAGACACCTGCCAGAACGCAGATTAAGCCGAGCGCAAAGAAAATCGGGAGACTCTCGAGGAGGTTGCGATGCGCACGCTGTACCCGTGCGACCCTTGGATGCTCGGGGCCTTCGACGAGGCTGGTCCCCTTGAAGGAGACTTTGACGTCCTCGGGGTTCAGGTGATTCTTCGCGCCCGCGCGCTTCGCCGCGGTCATGGCCGCGAGAAGCAGCATCTGCAGCGAGAGAACCGCGCTGCAAAGGGCGTAGAGCTTGAAGAGTGAATCGCCGGTCAATGCGAGCATGGGGGCACTCGTACCTTCGTGCTCAGCGCGCCGCAACCTCCGGCATCGCTCCAGCCACCCGACATGCAAAGCTTCTCCGTGGGCTTGCCCAAATGCGGAATCGAACCCAAATTGCGCTTAGGAGACTCGCGTGGCGAACGCATGAAACCCAACCGAGCGCCCCGCGCTCCGAAGGCGGTCCACGTCCGCGAAGAGCTGCGGATCTCGACCGACGCGCTGAGAATTCTCGTTGTATCGGACACCCACGGGCGTCCGCATGCGAAGCTGGGAATGCGCATTGCCGAGGTCGCACCGACGCGCATCTTTCACGCAGGCGACGTCGGTGATCTCGCCGTGCTGCGCGACCTCGAGGCGCAAGCTCCCGTGACGGCCGTCCGCGGCAACATCGATGGTCGCGACTTGCCGGATCTCGTGACGATCGACGTGCGCCGCGACGAGCTCAGGCTTCTCAAGATTCTGCTGACGCACGTGGCCGTATACGGGGTGAAGGTGCGTGCCGATGTTGCGCGGATAGCCCGAGCAGAAGGTGCGTCGCTCGTGGTCTGCGGCCACTCGCACGTGCCATTCGCTGCGCAGAGTGACGGCATCACGGTCTTCAACCCTGGTTCCGTCGGACCGCGCCGATTTCAACTCCCGATCGTGTTCGGCGTGATCGACGTTGGCGCGCACGGCGCGAGCGTCCATCACGTCGACTGCGAGACCGGGCTTCCGTGGAAACCTTGACGGGTGGCACGGAAATGACTCGTGGCAATCCGCTCGCCCTAGCCTGCCTCAGTGTAGCCTGTGGATCCAATGGCTGAATTGACACATGGGGCGACCGAGACCGCAATACTGCACGCCAACGCGACCTTCTACCGGGCCTTCACCGACGGCGACTACGCGTCCATGAGCGACCTCTGGGCACGGCATGCGCCTGTCGCGTGCTTGCATCCGACTGCGAGAGCGCTCGTGGGTCGCACGCGAGTCCTCGATAGCTGGAGGCAGATCCTCGGCGCAACGTCTCGATTCGAGCTTCGCTGCGAACAGCCCGTCGTACATGTCGCCGGCGATGCCGCCATCGTCACCTGCTACGAGGCGAACGGGGATCAGCCCGCGCACCTGGCGGCGACCAACGTGTTCGTGTTGGAGGATGGCCGCTGGCGCATGGTGCATCATCATGCGGGCCCGGTCTCGAGCCCCGTGCCCCGGCCGCCCCTCACGTTGAACTGACCCTAGCGGCCGTGTGCGAGCTTTGAAGCCACGCCTCAGCGAGCCGCTTTTTCCGGGTCGCTCTTGGTGACTACCGCCCCCACGGCCTTGACGACAGCCCCGTGACCGAAGATTCGCACGCTCCGGCCCGAGAGCTCGGTATGAAATCCGATTTTCGTTGCCGCCAGCGAGAGCAATTCAGCGCACGCCTCCGCGGACCAGTGAGGCACGAGGCCACTCGTGGTCGTCGATCCGGTGTTCGCGTTCGTCACGGTTAGCGAGCCGGCCGTGTCCCCGGGGCCGGAGGTGAAGGTGAAGACGACCGAGTCCGCGCCGAGAGCGGGCAAGCTCGTCGCGACCAACGCGAGTGTTGCCGCAAGGAGACAGAAGACTGCGCGACGTGACCGCATCTCGGTCAACGTAGCGCAGGCTCACGGCTTGGGCTGCACCTGCAGATCGCGTGCGGCCTTGACGGCCAGAATCTCCATCGCGGCGCTCGTACCACCCGCGGCACCTCCGCCGAGCGCGACATCCGGCGTCTGCCGCTGGGCTCCGTAGGCCGTAGCCCATGCTTGCATCACGCTCACGTAGGCGTTGATGCGTTCCTGAAAGTTGTTGTTCGCCTGGACGGCGAGCTTTTTCGCGTCGGCATCGGCCTTGGCCGTCGTCACGGTCTGCTGGGCATTGAGCTTGGCCGTCTCGAGCGCGAGAGCTGCCACGTCCTTGTCTTTTTCGGCCTGGGTGACGGCAACCGCCTTGTCCTTCTCGGCCGAGGTCACGGCCGTCGCCTTCTCGACCTCTTGGTCCCACTTCGCCTTCGCGGCAGCCGCCTTGCCCTGCTGCTCGACGGTCAGCGTGTCTTGCTCGGCCTTCCGGGCGTTCACGATGGCCTGCTGAACCGCCATGATGGCCTCCTGCTGCTGCTTGATCTGCGCTTCCACGACGGGGTCGTAGTCGATCCCGTTGATGGTGATGTTCGAGGCGCTCATCCCGAACTTCTGGATGGGGCTCTCTTCCTCGCGCTCGATGCCGTTGGCGAAGTGGCCGTTTTGCTTGGGGCGGACGATGTCGACGACCTTCTCCTGCCCGGTCAACGGGTCGGTAGTCTTGACCTGGTCGTGCTCGGTCCGGTACACGCCGAACTGGATCTGATCGGTGATGTAGTTGATGAGGTCCGCCCGCTTCTCGGCGTAGCTCTCGCGGCTGCTCATCAGGGGGCCGCTCATGTAGACGCCCTTGTTGACGACCTGGCGCACGAGCTCGTGATCGATCGCCTCCATCGAGTGGTAGGTCTGGTGAAGCACGAGCATCTTGTTTGGGTCGGTCGGCAGCGTGTACCGGAGGGAGCCGGAGATGTTGCCGTGTCCGCCGTCGTTGAACCGGACCTTGATACTGTCGTCTGTCTTGGTCCCCTCGTCTTCCTTGGCGGAAAACCAAAGCTGGGCGGACCGCTTGTAGCGAGTGACCGTGCCCCAAAGAACGGCGTGAGGCCCAGGCGTGTCCCAGACATGGAGCTGGCCCCCGACGAGATCCTGCTTGATGACGATCTCGTCGGCCTGAACGGTGATCATCGTGCCCGAGAACACCCAGAAGATGACGAAGAGAACGACGAGGGTGCCCACCACCCTAACGCCGAGCTTGACGAGTAGATTCGAATCATCCGTGGCCATGCGTTTTCCCCTTTTCCGTCGATTCGTCCGGGGCCTGGATGCCCTCTTGGTCCGGGACTGCCCCAGCGCTCGCCGCGCTACGATCCTCCGCGAGGGTTTCCTCGTACAGACCCTCGTAGATCTTTTCGGCCTCGCGGTTCACCCTCGCGACTTCGGCCTCGATCTTCGCACGCCTCAGCCGCTCATGGGCTTCGGCCAACGGATCCTTGCGGCGCCACGGGATGACCTTCAGGAACCGAACGAGCGGGACACCGACCACGAGCAACCCCGCGCCGAGCACGACGGCGAGCAAAATGTCCTCGAGCAGCATCCGGCCGAGGTAACTCTATAGCGCCACCTCACTCGATCGGATACCCGCGCCAAAGCCAGAGGAGCGCGCTCGGCAGCGTCTGGGTCACGACGTTGCCATCGACGTGCCCGGCGGCCAGCGCGTAGTCGTAATGGTAATGGTAGCCCTTGGCCTGGAACGACTGCGCCATCCTCATGCTGGCGACCTTGAAGTCATGAAACAGCCCGCCGCCCACTTGGTTGTCGTTCTGAGCCGACTCGAGCCACATTCGGATCGGCTCGTTCGTCGTGGCCTCCATCACGAGCCCGTTCGGCGGCATGGCGGCGGTGTTGGGAGCGAAATCGTGGTAGCACGCGCAGCCGTTCGGATAGAGCGGGTTCTCGGGCGAGGCCTGATCGATCAAGGTGGCTGAGTAGGTGAGCACCTTGTGAAAATACTCCGGGTGCCACCACGCCATCGAGAAGGACGCCGCGCCCCCCGAGCTACCGCCGAGCGCAGCCCGCCCCTCGGGGTCGTCGGTGAGCGTCAGCGCGATGTGGAGCTGCGATTGCACCTCGGCGATGACGCGCGGGATGACCTCGACTTGGACGAACTGCGCGAAGAGGCCGGACACCGTGTCGTATTCGTGCCCCCGTTCGCTGCCTTGTGCGTCGCCGCCGCCGTTGTCGACGAAGAGGACCACGATCTTGGGCAGCATTTTGGCGTTTATCAAGTTGTCGAGAATGTTCGGCAGGTTCGCGGTGCCCGCCAGGTCTGGCGTTCCCGCGTCGACCATATGAGGGACGTTGTTCCCCCACCAGACCGCCCACGAGCCATCTTGCACGACGATGAAAGGGGCGGCCGTTCCGGCGACGTACTGCTGCGGCACGTAAACCCAAACGTTGCGCGTGTAGGGCCCGTTGACGCCGGGATAGATGGTGCTCTGCGATGAGAGCATCTGGAATTCAATCGTGCGTCCGACCGGCGCGCCCGAGTACTTGTTGAGCGGATCGGGGGCATACGTAGGGCCTATCGTAAAGTCGCCGTCGCCCTCCGTGCCTGGGTCTGCAATGCCTGGCGTCAACGTGTCGACATCGGCCTGAGCGCCAGCTTCGGAAGTGTCCGAGCCCGCGTCGGAGCTCGAAACGCTCGAATCGCCGCCGGCGCTCGACATGTCGGAACCGGACGCTGTGACCTCGCCGCTCGAAGAGCCGGAGGACGTCCCTGCGGCGGCCGTGGATCCACTCGTCTCTTGCGAGCTGCCCGCGGCTGCCGCACCGGTCGAGCTCGCGCCGGTGGTGGCCGCGACGCTCGTGTGTCCGCCGCCTCCGCACGCGGCCTGCAAGACTGCCACAACGGAGGACGCGATCGCGATGAGAGGATGTTTTTTCATAAAGGCGTCTTCGCTGGGCGCACGTCAGGCCAGTCCGGTCGGCGCCGCGCACCGACCTCGTTCTACTGCCCCGACGCTCGGCGGCCGGACTCACGATTATACGACTCGGGCCAAGCGAGTCACGGACGAGAGACGCGCGCAGGTCACTTCATGTGCTTTTCCGTCGCTCCTTTTCCGCGCAATCAGAAGTATTCGCGCAGGAACGTAAGCGAACGCCGGGCTCATTGCCCAGCAGTCATCGCTCTGATCGTTTACTTCAACTCGACCGGTCGGCCAGGCGTCGCGCTCGTCACCAAGATCGCTTCACTCGCGCGCGCCCCGGGTGCCTGAAGGGCGCTCGTCGCAAGGTCGAACACGAGGCCCCATGTCATCGCCTCGTCCGCACCGATCACGAGGTCAGGAGCACTGCACCCCGCTTGCCGGGCGCCGATGGCCTCCAGCCCCAGCGTGATGTCCGGTCCCGCGAGCCCCCGAATGACGCGCTTGGCCACGCCTCCGCCCGCGGGCCACACATCTATGGCGGCGTCCTTTGCGATCCAGGCGACGGTCGTGCATGCCGGCGTGCTTGTAGAAAACGAGATGGCTAGCTTCTGCGTCGTGCCTTCGCGCGTGAGAGTCTTGAGGGTCGCACTGCTGGCCTTGGCGCCTCGCAAGGCGACCACCACCGCCTCGACTTGCGACGGTTTGACGTTGCGCATCGTCACCACGTCCACAGCGTGCCCCTCGATTCCAGGAACCGCGAGTAGCGAGGCGACGCGTTCGGCCAAACCGCGGTCGGCGGTGGGCACTTGTTCCTTGCCGACGGCCACATGGTTGGAGTCGACGATAATCTCCGGCGGAGCCAGGGGCGCGACGGGCGCAACCGCGGGGAAAGACGGCGCGGCGGGAGGCGGAGCTCCAGGGGGCGAATTGGACTTTTCGTCTCGGTCGCAGCCTGCCGCGATGAGGATGAGGGCCGCGATCCATGACCAAGCCGTGGGTCCGGGCATTTGTTAGGGCAACGCGACGCTCTTGCAGGCGTCGATGGCGAAGCGCGAGGGCGCCTTCTTTGGTTGATAGGCGAACGAGCACTTAAGTGTGATAGGCGGCGCGGCTTGCACCAGCGTGACGATGCGAGCGTACTCAGCGTGCGACCCCTGAAACCACTTGTTGCCGCCCGGCAAGTCCCCTTTCTTCTCGAGCTTGTCACCGCCGAATTTCATCTCGCCCTCCACTTGCTTCGAGAGCTCGGCGATGGGCGTGGACTCATAGGTCACCGTCAGGTGGTCGGTGCTGGTGCCCGTGTCGTAGTCGATGTCGCCTCGAGTCGGAGAGATCCGTGACTCCTTGACCGTGTAGCCCGGCGGGAGCTTGATGCAATACGCGGGCTTGGCGTTGGCGGTCAGACCAGCAGGGCACTTGGGAGCAGGCGGTCCCGCGGCGCTCGCGCTTGGGACGAGGGTCGGAATTGCGGACGGCGCCGCGCTCGCAGCCGCCGGTGGCGGGGCGCTCGACGGGCTTGCGCTCGCGGCCGCGTGTCCCAAGTCGGCAGTCGCGTTGGCTTCCTCCTTCTTCTCACAAGCAAAGAGCATGAGCGTGACGGCGAGGGTGGCGATTGGGCGCATACGGGGATGCCACTCTAACGCTCCTTGCCGATACCGAGGTTGGTCTCGAATTTTCCGTCCGAGCGAGAAACCAATGCGAGCTTGAGGAAGGGCGCGGGCGGGCGCTGGTAGGACGACTCTGCTAGCGTCGGCCAAGGTCGAAATCTCGGGAGGCGCAGATGCACAGGCAGGCGAAGACGAAAGGTTTGTGGGTACAGGCCATCGTCCTCGGTGCTATCGGCGCACTCGCGCCCAGGTCTGCGCATGCGCACTTCGTTCTCGAGGCGCCAGCGTCGTGGGACCAGATCGACAAGACCACCGGCCTGCCCGAGAAGCTCGGGCCGTGCGGAGACGAGGGCACCCCGGTGCCGGAGCTCGACGACGCCGGTCGCCCGATCGTGACGGCCTTCCAAGAGGGCGACTCGATCACCGTTACCATCAGCGAGGTCGTCTTTCACCCCGGACATTATCGTATCTCGCTTTCGACGGACTGGCCGGATGCGGGGGACACAGTTCAGTCGGGCTTCCCGCCCGACCCGGTATTTACGACCGGCGACACGAACTCTGGGACCAAGCTTTGTCCCGGAGGCGGGACGTCGCCGTGCGGCAGCGTGCCGATCGTTGAAAACACTCCCGTCGCCGTCCCCGGTGTCGGATGGATCCTTGCCGACAACATCTTCGAACATTGCGATCCTTTCACGGGCCCACAGACGATCAAGATCCCGCTCCCCGCCGGCGTTACCTGTAAGGAGTGCGTCGTGCAGGTGCTCGAGTTCATGTCGGCGCACGGCCTGAACGATCCGGGCGCCTGTTTCTATCATCACTGCGCGAACATCTCGATTTCGGGCCAGAGCGTGCTCGTCGAGGCGGGAGCGGGCTCGGGGGGATCAGGGTCGGCCGCCGCGGGCTCGGGGGCTTCTGCCGGGGAGGCGAGCGGTCAGAGCTCGGGGACGGAGGGCGCCACGGGGTCCAGCGGATCGACAGCGGTGACGGGATCTACGAGTGGCTCGGTCACGGCCGGTGCAGAGGCTGGCGCCGGCTCGATGTCCTCCGCAGGCGCCTCCGCAGCGACTGGCTCGGGCCCCGGGGCGGCGGGATCCGGTAGTTCGTCGGGCACTTCTGCGGCCGCGTCTCATCCGCCTTCCAGTGGCGGCTGCTCCGTCTCGCCGCGGCGGGGTTTCGCGGCCGGTCTCCTTGCGGGGCTCGTGGCAGCCGCGGGGCTAGTACGTCGTCGACGGCGATAGCCAGCCCCCAATACCCCTGCCTGAATCCGCTAGCCTGAGGGTACTGGCTCGACTGGCAATCGGAGTCCCGAACTTATATCGGAGAGCCTATGAAAACGCAGCGTGACTGGTTGATGTGGTGTGCGCCGTTCGTCGCGGCATTGCCTCTAGTGCTCATTAACTGCGGCGGTTCGTCGTATTCCGGCAACGTCGGCTCCGGCCTCGACGCAGGCAGTAGCGGTGCCAGCAGCAGCGGATCGTCGGGGGGCTTCGCCAACGGTTCGGGCGCCACCACCGGCGCTATCGCGAGCGGTACTACCGCTTCTGGCGGAGCCACGAGCGGCACGCTCGCCGGGAGCACGGGCACGGGCAGCGGCTCGACATCCGGCGCGAGCGCGGGAGCTGGAAGTGGGGCGGCCAGCGGCGCCACGGGCGGGACGGGAGCCACCAGCGGAGCGGCGGTGGACGGCGGTCCGAACGACCCCTGTACCAACGGGACTTATCGCTGTTTTGGCGCTCAGATCTGCGACCCGACCCTCGGATGCGTCCAGTGTTTGACGAGCGCGACCTGCCCCCCAGCAGGAGCTGTCAACGCAGACCTCAAGGTCTGCGTGCTTGGCAGCTGTGAAGCTTGCGGGACCGACGCCGACTGCCCGACCGGGCAGGTCTGCTACCCGAACAATCACACCTGTCACGCATCGTGCGACGTGGATGCGGGGGGTACGGCGTGCGCTGCAGGCGGAAGAACTCCGATTTGTGACCAGGCCACGGGGGCGTGTGTTGGCTGCGTGACCGCGACCGATTGCCCCGCGAGAGACCCGGTCTGCGATCCCACGACCCAGCAATGCACCCAGTGTGCGAGCAGCGCAGATTGCAAAGGGAACGCGAACGGTGCCATTTGCGACACGGCGACCGATACGTGTGTGCTTTGCCTCGCCGATACCGATTGCCCTGCGGCTCGTCCTATCTGCAACGCCTTCACTCACGCATGCATCGCCGGCTGCACGACCAATGCGGGTTGCATGGGTCGCGGTGGAATAGGCGGCATCGGCGGCTTTGGCGGGATGACGCCGATCTGCGACACGACTACCGGCCTGTGTGTGGAGTGCACCACCGCGTCGCAGTGCGCGGGCGCAAACGCGACCTGCACGAACAATCTGTGCTCGGAGTGCAACGCGGACAGCGATTGTAGCGCCGATGGTGGGGGCGCGACCCCGTATTGCGAGGGAACGCGCTGCGTCGCGTGCATCAATCGAAGCCAATGCCCGGCAACGGCCCGCGCATGTACCAACGGAACTTGTCTCTAATAGGGACGCGGCCCCTGAAATCTCTAGGCCCGCTCGACGTCGTCGCGGCGGCGTGACTTCGTGGCCCTCTTGTGATGTGCTGCGGGCGAATCCGTACACAAGAGGGCCTGGATAATGAGCCGATTTTTTCGCGTTTTTGCCTTGACGTCGAAGGTTGCCACGCTGGGCGCAATCGCAGCCTGTTTGTCATGCGGGGGCGGCAGCTCGTCCGGCTCGACGGGCAGCACGACGGGGGGTACGGCCACGAGCGGCAGCAGCGGGACGGCCAGCTCGACGGGCAGCACGGCCACGACCGGCGGCTCATCCGGTGCTACCGCCGGCTCGACGGGCAGCACGGCCACGACCGGCGGTTCATCCGGTGCTGCCGCCAGCTCGACGGGCAGCACGGCAACGACCGGCAGTTCAGCCGGTGCGACGGGCACAAGCAGCGGTGTAACCGTGGGAGGATCGTGCTCGCTCGCGGCCGGGACGTACACCGTTCACTTCACGAAGCAAAGTGGATCGAGCCTCGGCTGTCAGACGATCCAGGATAGAACAACGACCGTGGTCGCGAACCAAAACCCCACGAACGTCATGGATGACGCCGACGCTGGGGTGAATTGCACCCCGTCCGGATCTGGTTGCAACTTTACGGTTACTTGCTCGGGCGACAGCGACGGCCTCTCAATCGCTATCTCCGAAATGTTCACTATCAGTAGCACCTCCGCCAGCGGCCAATTGATGGAGACCCTCTCGGATCCGGAGGCGGGCGCAGGCCTATCGTTGACCTGCAACTACACGTTTACGCTCACGCCGAGTTAGGCGTGGTGGCCGGCACGTCTTGCGCGCGCCGCACCTCCGTGCTCTTCGAGGCCGCGTCAGAACTTGATGCCGACTTGACCGTGAGCCGTGAAGGCCGGCTGCGAGCCGTTCATCCCCGGAAGGAAGAGCACGTTCGCGTCGGCCCCGACGATCAACATACCGAAAGAGAGCAGGCCGGTCAGTCCAGGCTCCAAGTATAGGTTGCTCTTGTTGTAGTTTTCTGGCGCCAAAGTGGCTCCCGTGGCATTCCCATTGAAGCTCCCACTCACCGTGTAGTTGCCGACGCCGAGCTGCGGCCGCAGCGTGAGAAGCGGCACGCCGATGTTGTAGCCAACCTCGATTCCGTAGAGGATTGACTTCAAGGACTCCATCACCGGCGGGCCCGGACTCTTCGTGCCGAGGTAGTCCATGAAGGAGACGCCACCGTAAAGTCCAAAGAACGACACCCCCGCGCGGCCGCCTAGTCCGAGCCCAAGCGCGTTTGGGGGCAAGTCAGCCACGTTTTTCTCGGGGTTCGTGCCGCCGCCCACTTTCGCGGCGACCTCGATGTCGACGGGCCCGAGCGCTGCTGCGTTGTGGGCAACCGAAAGCGTTCCGAGGCTTGCGGCGGCGAGCATTAGGATAGAAGCGCGTTTCATGACGAGAAGCGTCTCTGGAACCGAGCCAATGCGCAAGACACAACCGCGGACCAAGCGCACGCCGCGCCGCCGTCAGCCATTAAGAACCTGCCTGGACCCGCCCGTCCGGATCTGTGCCAGCATAGGGAATGCTCTACGCCGTGGGGGCTCGAAGCGTGCCTGTTCTGGCTGCAGGGGCGGCCCTGGCGCTGCTCCAACAAGGCTGCGGTCCCTCTTCGAGCGGGGCTTCAGGGCTGCGCATGGACGCGACGACGGGTCCGGACGAGGGGTCGTCGAGTGATGCGGGAGCTTGCCCCAACCTGCCGCTGCTCCTGGATGGTGCCTGGGTGAACATCTCCCCACCAGGCTCCAACTACGCGAGCACGTACAGCGGGATCAATGCCGTCGCGGTGCGGCCGGACAACCCGGCGATCGTCTACGCAGGCGCCGATTCCAACGGGATGTTTCGGTCGACGGACTGCGGCGCAACCTGGACCCGCGTCAACACCGGGCAGAACGCCGTCGCGCTGAGCTCGGGCCGCCCCTGGAGCCTCGTCATCGACCCCATCACTCCGGACGTCATGTATACGGTGCAGGGATACGGCACCTCGGGTCTCTGGAAATCGACCAACGCTGGAGTCGACTGGACCAACGTCCTGACGCCCGAGATCAGCAGCGCATTCTACGTCGGCGGGCAGATCACGGGCATCGCGATGGATCCCAGCGACCACACGCACCTCGTCATCGAATCGCATCAGGGTTCCGGCTGCACCTACGATGCAGGTGCGGACGCGGGTGCGATCGGGACCTGCCTGGCGGAGAGCACCGACAGCGGGATGACCTGGGCGCTGCTGGAGATCCCGCAACCGTGGGAGGAGAACAGCTCCGTCGCGATTCTCACCCGAAAGACCTGGCTCTGGGGCGGCTTCTTCGGCGGGCTTTGGCAAACCACGGATGAAGGCGAAACCTGGTCGGAAGTGCCAGTCAATGACGCTGGAAGCTCGCCGGGGCTCCCGAACGCCTACGCGGAGACCAACTACTACGAGCCTTACTCCTGGAAGGACTCGAGCGGGCGCTATTACCTACCCACCAAGTCGTGGTTTCTCCCCGGCGGCTTGATCCGGAGCGAACCGAACGACACGAGCCGCTGGTCCGCAATCCCTGGCTCACCGCAAGCCCAATTCCTCTACCCGACCTCGACTCACCTTGTCATGAGCAGCGAGGCCGACCCGCACTACTACATCGCTTCGCAGAGCGATCCGACGACGTGGACAGCGTTGCCCGGGCCGGACGCGGGGCTCAACAGCCAGGGCGGTCTTGGCGTGTACGAGGCGTACGATAGCGTTCACCACGTCCTTTATTCGTCGTGCTTCAATAGCGGGCTTTGGGAAAAGTATCTGCCCTAACGCCCCAAGCGGCGGCTGGCGCGATGAGCGCAAATCTCGACGCCGCCGCGCCGCCGGATGCGGGTATCATCGAGGATTCCGCATGGCCGATGGTGACGCCGATCCAGTGATTTGGGAGAGCCAGCGGATTGAGGCGCTCGGCGGAGCTTTCATTGCTGCCGCTAGTGCGGCGGGTATCGGTGTGTCGCTGGTGTCGATGCGCCCGCCCACGCCCCGCGTCGTCTACATCAGCGACAGAGGGGTTGAGATTCTCGGCCACCCCCGTGAGACGATCCTCGGTCGGCCTGCGGGCGACTTTCTCTCGCCCGACGAGAAAAAGGTTCGCGACCTGACGGGCGAGCGTGCGCGATCCAGCGCAGACCCGCAACTCTTCGACACCGTCATCGAGCGAGCCGACGGAAAGCAGGTGCCGGTGGAGGTCTCTTTTGCGCCCATTCGCCTTGACGGCCTGCCGGGCATCATCGCGTTCATGCGTGACGTTACCGCCCGGTACGAGGGCAAGGCTGCTCTCCGGCGCTCCGAGCGGCGCTTCCGTCAGCTCATCGAGAACGCGCCTGACGCGGTCTGGATCAACGACGGAAAGAGACTTAGGTACGCAAACCCGGGGGCAGCACGCATGCTCGGCTACGAGAGCGTCGAGGCCCTGCTGGGGGTCGACCCTCGCGATCTGATGGCGCCGGAGGACCAGCACGCGATGCGCGAGCGAACGCAGGAGATGTTGCGGACCGGCGAACCGCTTCCGGCTCGCGAATACCAGACCCGTCGAAAGGACGGCGGCTGGGTCATGACTGAGGTTCAGTCGATGCCCGTGGAATGGGAGGGCTCCCCCGCGATCCTTGGGTTTGCCCGTGATGTTACGAGCCGCAAGCAGATTGAAGCGCGCCTTGCCCAGTCCGAGCGGCTCACCGCGCTGGGCACCTTGCTGGCGGGCATCGCGCACGAGATGAATAACCCACTATCTTATACGCTTTTAGGCATCGAGGGTGCACTCGGCGTCATCGAGCGAATGTCGGCGGCGTCTGACGAGATTGTCAGGGTGCGCGAGATGCTCGAGAGCGCGCACCACGGCGCCGTGCGCGTCGCGGCCGTCGTCGGTCAGATCCGCGCGAGCTCGCGTCCCGAGGTCGACGAGCGCGGCCCCGTCGACGTGCGGCGTGCGATCGAGGCTGCCCTGCGCGTCACCCACAACGAGCTCCACCACCGCGCGCGCCTGGTGACGGAGCTCGACCCAGTTCCTGGTGTCACGGGGAGTGAGCAGCGGCTCGAGCAAGTCTTCTTGAACCTGCTGGTCAACGCCATGCAAGCATTGCCCGACGGGCGCCCCGAAAACGAGATCCGTGTCAGGCTGCGCGCGGGCCCCGCCGGCGAGGTCGTCGTCGAGGTGAGCGACAACGGTCCTGGCATCCCCGAAGAGATCCGAACGCGCATCTTCGATCCGTTTTTCACGACGAAACGTGTCGGCCTAGGTCTAGGCCTCGGTCTTTCCATTTGTCACGGCATCGTGACCTCGCATGGCGGTACGATCACCGTCGACAGCAAGGTCGGATACGGCTCGACATTTCGAGTGGTTCTTCCGCCACCGCCCGCCGAGGTCGGCGCGGCCGCGCCCGTGGCGCGACCAAAAGCGCCGAACGGCAACGTCCCCCTTAATTGTCCTCGTGTGCTCGTCATCGACGACGAGCCGGCTCTCGCCGCCATGATCGTTCGCCTGCTCGAAGGGGAGTGTCACGTCGATGTCGCGGTCAAGGCGCGCGAGGGGCTCGACCTGCTGGTTCGCGCGACGAGCCCCTACGATGTCGTCCTCTGCGATCTGATGATGCCCGATATGACGGGCATGGACCTTTTCGCCGAGGTCGCCCGACGGTACACCGGCCTCGAAGAACGCTTCGTGTTCATGACGGGCGGCGCGTTCACGCCGCGCGCCTCCGAGTTTCTCGCGCGGGTCAAGAACCGCCGTCTCGAGAAGCCGTTCGACTGGGCCGCCCTGCGGGCTGCCGTTGCGCGGCGAGTCTAGAGGGGGGTAGCGGCAGGCTGCCCGGAGACAGACTCATAGACCCGAAACACGGCATCATGCGCCTCACGCGCGCTCTCCACCGAAGGTAGCGTGTCACACTCGCCGGGTGCGGCCCCCCTTTTCACGGCCTCGATCGCATCGTGCATGAAGGGCACCAGCAGGGGCGGGTCTCGGGCGCCGTCGCAGCCGTCTTCAATCGCTTGGAGCGCGCGAAGACGAGCCGGATCCCGAGCGTGCCATATCACGCGTCCCGCCGTGGGGTCGACCTCGGAGCCTTCGATGACCGCGACGACCTGTCTTCCGACGAACGACAAGCGCGTCGCGTCGGCGCTACTGTCGAACGTGGCGCGCACCGCGGCGAGCGCGCCCCCTTGGAAGGTCATGGTCATGATCGCTGACGTTTCGACGTCAGCGTCTGCTCGATAGCCAAGCGATCCGCTTGCAGACGCAAGACGCCGGCCCAAAGCGAAACATATGGCATCGATGGCGTGGATGGCGACAGACAGAAGCACGCCCCCTCCCCAGGCTGATTGAGTGGCTCGCCCTGCCTCGAAGTAGGCGCTGTCACGGCTCCAGGCGAGATCGCAGCTGACGCTAGGCGTGTCGCCGAGCTCCCCTGAATGAATGGCCGCTCGCACCGAGCGAAGCGCGCGTCCAGCTCTCCACTGGAGGACCGGCACACAGCGTCCGAGGTGCACCACGCGCTCCAGCTGCGCGGCGTTGGTCGCCACGGGTTTTTCGACGAATACGATTCGATCGGGGCGGCAGGCGCGCTCGGCCTGAAAGGCGTGAGCCGGCGGCGGGCTGCATACGCTGACGAGCTCCGAGTCAATCGCGAAGAGCGCTTCCGGGCTGGCGACAGCGCGAGCTCCGCAGAGCTCCGCGAGAGCCTGCGCCCTCGCCAAGTGGGGATCGAACACCCCCACGACCGAAACGCCGGCCGACCGATAGGTGAGCGCGTGCATGCATCCAGCGGCACCGGCTCCGCTGATGCTGGCGCGTAGCGGCGTGCGGCGTTGCATGGCGTGACGCAGTGCAAGACCCGGGCGCAAAGTTTGGCGGGGTTTGGCCCCCTGGGCGGCGAAGCCGCGGTTGAATTGAGGTTGTTTGGATACACGGCACTGGCGCCCGTCCCACACGGGTGTGAATCGGCGGGACCTCCCGCCCCCCGGACGCCTTTTTCCCAACGGATCGGCGACCTGGCTCCCACTACTACTGTCAGCGAAGGGAAGATCGTGTTCGACCTCTTGAGCACTCCGCGGGCGGCCGCGGCCATAGACCGGCCATCGGAGGTCCTCTCGTTTGAGCAGGTATACGATGCACACTTCGACTTCGTGTGGCGCTACACCCGCGAGCGCGGAGTGCCATCGCAGGCGGTCGCCGACGTTGTTCAGGAGATTTTCATCGTCATCTACCGCAAGCTCGGGAGCCTCGAGGACCGCTGCTCGCTGCAGACTTGGATCGCGATGGTCGCGCGCCGCGCCGCCCGCGACCACCTGCGAAAGCGCGGCAATCGTCCGATAGGCGAGCCGCTCGAGGAACGAGGCGTGAGCTCATGGGCGGAGCCCGCGGAGATACTCGAGCAACGGGCGACCCTACGGTGGCTCGAGCACTTGCTCTCGCGCATGACGGAGATCCAACGTGAAGTATTCATCCTCCACGAGATAGAGCACATGACCGGCGCAGAAATATCCGAAGCCCTCGGGGTCAACGAGAACACAATTCACGCGCGCCTCCGGGCGGCGCGGCGCGTCGTCGAGTCAGGGGTCGACGTGGCTCGTCGGGTGCCCCACGCACCTCGTCGCACCTCGCGCACCTCGCGCAGAGAGAGCTCTTCCGGAAGCCCTCAAAAATGAGCACTTCTAGGTCACCGGCGCCATCTCGTCCCCGTCGCGAAAATAGACCAACGAGTCTTCATGCCCCTCCCCACTATCCCTCCAAATAGACAGGGAGCGTGCGATGTCGAGAGGCGAGACGTTCTGTGGGTTCGTGTGTGCCGCGCTGCTGGCAGCAAGCCAGGTCCACTGCAGTTCAGCTTCGTCCGCAACATCGACGGGCGATCTCCCCGATGCATCGACGAGCACGGCAACGGCCTCGGGTCGTTCTACGGGCTCTGCGGGCTCCGGGAATAACTCGAGCGGCAGCCCGATCCCCGCGAGCGGAGCGGTCGCCACGGGGGCCGGAAGCGCGAGCGGCACGATTGCAGCGGGGTCGGGGAGCGCAGGCGCGAGCAGCGCGAGCTCGAGCACCGGCGCTCTAGCGATTGCGCCTCTGACCCCGGCGGGGACGTGCCCGGCAGGATTCGAGGTCTGCTATGGCGTCTGCCTCGAGGCGTCGCTCATGGGGCAGAACTGTCAGCCCGCCCTGTGCCCGGCGCCACCCGCCGGGACTGCGATACCCAGCCGAACTGCCGGTATGTCGCCGCGCGGCTTTACGTGGAACGTCACCAACGACGCTACCGGGACGACGGTCAACTTCACGCCGGGTTCAGCCCAGAAGGGCGGTGGCCTCTCGCCGACCATCGGGGTCGACATCAACTTCCGCGTTAACGGGGCCGCCAATCTGCAGACTGCCACGCTCACGGGCGCAGCGGGGGGAACGTTTAGCTGGACGACACAGGACGTCAAAGCGGGCGACGAGCTCGACTTTTACTTCCACCAAACCGTCGGGGTCGAAACACTCATTACGGGCCCGACGACAGGGGCGGGCCAGTGTTGCGGAGGGGGAGCCCCACCCCCCACCACGCCCCTCATCGACACCATGTGGTTTCATCAGACCGTGGGGCAAGCGGCGGATCCAGAGCCGGCCTATCCGATTACGACCACCCTGGCCGGGCGTTTCCGTGATCGGCACCCCAACGAGGAGCGCTACGATCACTACGTCGACACATACTTCAACGGGCCGGTCTTCTCTCTGACCTTGGTCGACCACGGCAACTACCTCACGGCCACCGTCGTCCCGGTGGATACGCACGTCTACGGGGTCGACTTCAAAACCTACGAGTGCTTCGGCGCGGGCATGGCCGGAGGGCTTCCTAGCCCCACACCCCTCTGCTTTACGCCGCCCGAGCTCTCCGCGGAAGGCGTTCGGATGAACCCGGCCCCGGGCACGAACACCGCCACGAGCTCGGGCACCTATTCGGTGCAGGTCGGCGGCCAGCCTTCGACCGTGGCCCCTGGCCAAGCGACGCTGCTCATCGGTAACGATCTCGCGTATGGGCAGCTTCTCGACTTCGAGATGACGTTCGTGCGCCAGCCCGGCCCGATGGACAACCGCACGTACTACACGGAAATGTTCATGTACTACATCGGAAGCGGACGGTTCGAGCCCAAGGTGCAGCATCCCTGGGCCCACGCGGCCGGCGACGAATCGATCACCGACGTCACCGTCGACCAGTTCGGCTACGCCCAGCACGTGCCCAACATCACTCTGCCTGAGCTCACCAACTTCGTCGCCGGCAAAGTGCTCTTCGAGGCCGACTTCGAGTCTCTCCTCGGCAATAACCCGCCTACGGAGTTCGATTGCCCGCGCGGGGCCGCGTATGGCTCGATGGTGCCCCCTCTCAACGCCACGCCGCCGGTGAGCCCGATCTTCACCGCGGACACCAGCTTCACGAATATGGCGCTCGCCACGATTACTCGTCCCGGTTACACATCGACCGGTTGCTTTTCCTGCCATCACCTCGATGGCAAAGGGCAAGCCGCGGGCGACACGACCGCGCTCTTTCCCGACGGGGTCCATGCGGCCGCTATGGGGTCCACGCTCCTGAAGCTCTTCTCGGTATCGAGCGGTGGTACGAGCGCAGGACCGGACCCGACGTATGGCACGATATTCGATCAGTTGGCTCCCAAAGGCACCACGCCCGAAGTTACGGCTTCGATTACGTGGACGAACGTGACCGGCACGTTCGCGGACGGCACGCCCTACACGCTCCGTAAGCCTGCCCTCACCACGACCAATCTGCGCGACGGAGCTCTCGCGCCTACGACTTACATCTCCACGCGCATCCCGCGTCCCGTATTCGGTTTGGGTTTGCTCGAGGCGATTCCCCAGGAATCGATCCTGGCTAACGCCGACCCCGATGACCTGAATAAGGACGGGATCTCGGGCCGGCCGAACACCGTCAACGACCCCGAGTCGGGCTCTCCAGTGCTCGGTCGCTTCGGATGGAAGGCGGGCACGGCGTCAATACGCCAGCAGGCGGCGCTGGCCTTCGTGAACGACATTGGCATTACGTCGCCGCTTTACCCAAAGCACGCCTGCGGCCCCCTTCAGAGCGCCTGTCTGAACGCCGTAAACGACGCGACCACTCAATTGGCCGACACCGACCTGGATCACATCGAGTCGTACATGCGCGGCCTCTCCGTGCCACCGCGGCGCAACTTCCAAGATCCCGTTTCCATCCAGGGACAGGCGCTCTTCGCGGGTATCGGTTGCATCAAATGCCACGTACCGAATTTCGTAACGTCGTCGACCTACGCCATCCCCGAAATGCGCGACATCAACATCCAGCCCTTCACCGACCTGCTTCTGCACGATATGGGCCCCGGTTTGGCCGACGATGCCCCTGTCGAGGAGGGAACTGCGACGGGTGCCGAATGGCGCACATGTCCCCTCTGGGGCAACGGCACCGGGCCCTCGGTGATGTACCCGGCGGTCGACGCCTTCGACCCCAACGGCAATCCACCTACCGGGGGCACCTATCTGCACGACGGTCGCGCGCGCTCGATCACCGAGGCCATCTTGTGGCACGGCGGGGAAGCTCAGGCGGCGCACGATCTCTTCGTCAACATGCCGGCTTCGGACCGCGCCGCTCTGCTCGCGTACGTCGCGTATCCCTTCGCAGACCCCGTGCCACTCCGTCTGTGCGTGGCCTCTTCGGCTCCCGCGACGTCACCCTAAGCGACCTCGTCGCGGCGCATTCAGTCGATGACGTCCCTGAACGCGCAGTAGGCCCGAAGAAGGTGGCCGAGCGAGGCGAAGCCGAGCCGCCTGTGCGCGGAGGCCAGCACCCCCGACACGGTCGAGGGGGCAAGGCCAAGCTTCATCGCGATGACCTTCTGCGGAAAGCCAGCCGCCATGAGCGCAAGTACGTTTCGATGCGTGGCGGTCAACGCATGCCAGTCGATCGGCGGTGCGGCGTCGCAGCTCATCACGGCGTGCCGAAGGCCGCCCACGTCGACTCCGGCCAGCGAGATCCATTGGCCCGCCGCGATCTCTCGCCATATTCGGGCCACCTCTTGCGGTTCAATCTCCAGGCCCCCCACCGGGAGGAGGGGCCGAGCCGGCACACCGCCCGCTGCGCGATGCTCCGACCCTGGCGTCGAAAACGCGCTTAGCTCCGGAATCGTGGCGAGGCACCATCGTGCGCTGATGCCGAGCTTGCGCATGGCAGCCGCCATTTGCCTTGCCACCGTATACGTCGAAGTATGCCGCTGGCGGGCAATGACACCATTCGAATGGCCCGCGTGGGCCCATCGCGCGACCTCGAGCTCCGCGCGCGTGAGCGCCGTGAGACGGCCCAAGGAGAAGCTGACCAAGACCACTCGTGGGTGCGTGTCGAGCGCCCTCATGTACAAGTCGGCGGGACGGTCAGGCAGAGTCAGGGTCCGAAGCGTCGTTGGCCTTGGAGTGCGCTCCCATGCCGGCTGCAACTCAGTCATCGCTTGCATCGCATTGCCCCCGAGCCACAAGCTCGAACAAGGGGTGCTGCCCGCGCTTGCGAAGCATCCCCCAAGCCCCATCCGTACTGGGCCACCGGAGCGACGGTCTATAGTCATTTGTTTAGGGGGCAACGGGTCACTCGTCGCCGCGGCGGCGCAAGGCGGCGGCTTCGTTTCCGTCGCGCGCCGGGAATGTTTCAAAGGGCACCCGCCCGCTTCAGTTTTCTCCCGTCACCACCCGCTGTCCCCAGGTCGTCCCGTCAGGCCCAACGTCCCTACGTGACGTGGCCATTCGCTGCGCCCTTCGCGGCTCGTTCCCTGTGCGCCCGCTACGCCCCACTGCGCCCGATCGCCACCGACACACTATGCGCGATCGCATCGCGTCGGGGCCCGGTGAGCGGACCGCCATCGGCTTCGGTAAGCTGAAAGCGATCGCGCGCGCGGCCATCGACCGTGACAATCTCGGAGTCGACGATGCAGGCCGAGGCCTCGGTCAACGCCGCCGTGATCGTCGCCAAGAGCCCGGGCCGGTCGCGCGCCTCGACGAGCAGGATCGATGCCCCGTCGTCGTCCGCGAATGTTACGTCCGGAGGAGCCTGCGGGCCGGGTCGAAGAGTGGGGGCGTTACGTTGGAGGAGGGTATCGGCACGCGTCTCGCCCGCAAAAAGCGCCTCGAGCTCGCGGCTGATGGGGACCAGGTCGTCACCCGTGATGGGCTTGCCTTCGGCGTCGCTTGGCCGCCGGAGCTCGAAGAACGCCACGGTCTCAGCGGGCTGGGCGTCGCGCGAACGACGATAGGCTTCTGCCATCAAGATGTCGAAACCGGACGCCGCGATGGCAGCGCTCATCATCGCTAAGCCGCCGGTTCGGTCGTCGCTCACGATGACGACGACCGTCCCTCGTCGAACGCGCCACATTTCGACGTGCACCGTGGCTTGAGCACGTCGCTCGACAATGGCCGCGTGTTCCTTCATGGCCGCCCAGCCATGTGCGCGTCGATACGACGACGGCATCGAAGCTCGAAACGCTTCGACCCGCGTCGAAGAGCCTTGTGTCAGCGAGGTAGGCACCTTTTATCGACTAGCATTGGAACGATTGCGGTTGTGTGTCGCCGGAGTATCTGCGAGCCGGCCTGGCTTAGACCTACACCTGACTATACGGTGCAAAGACGGTACAAAAAACATGCTCGCTCGACCGCTGCACGTTGTCCTCGCCACGCTCGGCATCGGGCTCGGCATCGCCGTAACCCGCCCAGCGTTCGCGGACGACCCGCGGCCGAAGGTGCAACCAGTCGCGGTCGACTTGGATCGCCTCAGCGCCCAGCTCGATCTCTACGCCGCGGAGGAGAGACGCGAGCGTTGGGCGGCGGCTCTGACGGGTGGGGGTGTGGGCAGCATCATGCTGCCGACGGGAATCATTCTTCTGCGGCGAGCCGACGGCGCGTCCGAGGCGTTGGCGATTGGCCTCATCGCGGGAGGTGGAGCTCAGCTCCTTTCCGTGCCCGCCGGCTTCCTCCGTACGCGCATGGATGGCGTCCGGGACGACTTTCGTCGGCGATGGTTGTTCGGTCACGAAGCCGGCGAGGAGACGCTCCGGGCGGTCGAGGAAGAGTGGAGGGCTGCCGCGGTGACAGCGCACCACTTTCGAACGCTCGTGGGCGCGACTGTGCTGATCTTTGGAGCCGTGAACCTGGTGGCCGGGGTCGTGCTGTTGCTCGCGCCGGCGGGCATTCTGGGGTTGGACCGAAGTGCGCAATACACCTGGGGTGGCACGCTGCTTGGATTCGGCGCCTCCGTCGGGACTATTGGGGTCGGGCTCTCCATAGAAGAGAGTGCCGAAGAGAGGTCGTGGAACGCCTATCAGCTCATGATGGCACCCCACGTCCTCCCGTCGGTGTCGCTCGGCGTCTCGCCGATGCGCGGGGGTGGGATGGGAGTCGCCGCTCTCTCCTTCTGACATAAAGCACACATTGGGCGCTTGCTCGAAGCGCATAGACGCTTGCGCCCGATGCGGGTGTGGGCGTAAGAAAAGCGCTCGACGATTCGCGTGGATCGGACGCGAGGGAGGAGAATCGAGATGCGTCGTATCAATATGAACTGCCTTGCGGTGGCGCTGCTTCTGCCAACGACCTCGGGGCTCGTGGGGTGCGCCGGAGAGAACGCTGCCAGTGCGCCGGCGGCGGCGCCGCCCACAGCCGCGTCGGCGACTCCTGCCCCAGCCACGACTGCGCAGATCACGTCCGCGCCGGCCACGACCGCGTCGGCGACAACCGCGTCAACGACGACCGCTCCGGCGACGACTCCGTCTTCGGAGTACGAGGAGTCTGCGGCCGACCTGGGTGAACACCATCGCCACCATCACCACGGCGGCGTGACGATGTTCATCGCGATGAGCCTGGACTCGCTCGGTGTCTCGCCCGAGCAAGCTACGGCCGTCGAAAAAATCCAGGGAGACCTCTTTGCCAAGATGGAGCCGGCGCACGTGGCCGAGCAGAACGTCCTGAACGTTCTGGCCGACGGGATCGCGGCCGGCAAGGTCGACGACGCGAAGGTCGACGCGGCTCTCAGTCGTGTCAAGGCGGCATCCGCAGGGTTGCACGAGGCCGCGGTGGCATCGCTGAACCAGCTACACGCGGTGCTGACGCCGGAGCAGCGCACCACGCTCGTGGACAAGGTCGAGGCGCACTGGGAGGTCTGGAAGAGCGCGAACACGCCCGAGGAGAAGCCCGGCGATGTCGACCACCCGGGTCACCTCGACCTGCTGGCGAAGGACTTGAATCTCGCCCCGGATCAGGTCGAAAAGATCCGGGCGGCATTCGCGGACAAAGTCAAAAGCCACCGACAGAAGTTCGACCCCGATCGGGTGGAGACGTACATCACGGCCTTTGGCACGGCCTTCAAGGCAGAGACGTTCGATGCCAAGACACTCAAAGGCGGGCCCCTCGTGCACCAACACCTCGCCGTCTGGGGCGCCGAGCGGATGGCGCATTTCTACGAGGCAATCGTTCCGGTCCTAACCCCAGAACAGCGTTCAAAGCTCTCCGCAGGGCTGAAGGAACACGGCGCCGCGAAGAGCGGCATCTTCGATGGGGACAAGCACGAGCGCTGAGCGGCCCTACCGGCGGTGGTAGTAGCCGCCGCCGCCGTGGTAACCCGCGCCGTAGTGGTAGCCGGGGTGGTACACGCCGCCGGGCCATACGCGGTAACGATAGTCGTGAAGATAGCCGGGCTCGCCGCCGTGGTACCAAGCCCACGTTCGCCCGTTTCGGTAGTACCAACGGTCGCGATACCAGTAGTGGGCGTAGCCGTTGTAATAGACGGGCTCCGCGGTAGCGATATATGCGTCCCCGGGATAGACGACGACTTCCTGTGCCTGGGCCTCGGAAGGCGCGCTCAAGCCAATGCCGGCGAGCACGCTGACTGACGCAAACACCTTCGAAAACCTGACAAGGGGCCGATTCATGGGCTCGGGTCCTTTCTATTGGGGGCTGAGCGAATTGTGCGCGCAAGAGGGGGCGGCCGCAAGTGTGGGCGAGCGGGGTAGTTGGAGCGTTCGCGGTGGCCGTATGTAGGACACCCGCAGTTCAGAACGTCGTCGACGCCGACAGCCCGCCGAACGAAGTACCGACCGTGGGAACGAGCCTTGTCTCCGTGGCCGCGGCGGGATCGGTCCCCGCGTCGTCGCGCTTCTTCGCGACGATCCAGTACACGACCGTTCCCACGAGGGCCGCGGCGCCGACCGCGATGGCAACGTTGGCCGCCGTCGAATCCTGATTCCACAGGGTATTGTCGTTCGCGTAAGTGGCGCATGCGCTCAGCTGGCCGCTCGTGGCAGTGCTTGGGGCAGGACACGAGTCGTTATGCGACATGAGCAGTTGAGCCTGATTGTTGGCATTGGTTTGGGCCGACTGTTTCGCGATTGCGGCCCCTATCGCGACCCCGGCACCGGCGACGACCAAACCAGCGCCGACGTAAACGGGGACCATGTTCGTCGGCCAAAAGCTCGAGCGATGGGGGCTTGGGGATGACTCGGGCTCGCTCGCGGCGGCCGGCGATTGCTCTGGCGTGGCGGTAGGTGCCGGCGCCGCGACAGGCGCCGAAGGAGGTGTCGGTTGCGGCGCAGGCTCCGTGTGGGCGGCCGGTGGGTGTGACGAAGTCAGCGCGAGACGCGCGACCTGTTTCTCACCCGCGAGCACTGTCACGCTCTGCGTCCCGGCAGTGCCGTCCGGTGCAATGACCTTGATCGCGTGGGCGCCGACGTCCACTACGATAGGTTCGGAAAGCGGGGCTTTGCCCACGTGGTCTCCGTCGACGCTCACGTCGGATCCGGCGGCGGCGGGAATCTCGATCCGTCCCAGTCGTGCGTCCGCCTGGCTCAACCCGTCGGCGACGTCGGCTCTCTGCGCCGCCGTAAGGTCCTTGCTCTCGGCCAGGAACTGCTCGAAGTAGCGATGCCCTTCCAGGAAGTGGCCGCCCCGGACGCAGCTCCAGGCCAAGTTTCCGAGGATCGCAGGGTGCTTTCTCAGCGTGTATGCCTGAAGGAACGCGCCGCGGGCGAGCTCGTATTGACCCCCGTCGAAGTAAGCCACGCCCTCCTTGAAGCGCGCGCGCGCCAGGTTCTTGCTCGCTTCGTCAGACGCGCTCTGCGCCCAGCCCGTGACTGGGACGGCGACAGGGGCGAACGCGACGAGCAAAGCCAGAGCAAAAAGACGAGTCCTCATTGGGCTTCCATGGAGAGGCGACGACCTTGATTCCGAGTCCAAGAATCTACGCGCCTTGCGACGCCTCGAACAAGAGCGCCGACGTCTCGGACGCAGGGATGGTTGGGGGAGCGTCGTGACCTCTAGCGCGCGGGCCGCAAATCAGTCACGGTTGCGATCATGAGTCAAGCAGGTGGCGAAGGGCCTGCCGCGCCCCCCAAACCGCTTCCGGTGACCACCGCGGACACGGCAACTGCTCCGCGCCCGCAAGCCAATGCGGTCACCAAGAAGCCGCCGCCTCTGCCCGCCGCTGCGAGCCGCAGGCCGCCAGCGCCGCAAGGTGCGACAGCCCCGTTGGCTCCAGGCCAAGCTCCGCCCCAGGCGCCCTCCAGGGCAGACGCCCCGGCCATAGCCCAGGCGCCCGTTGCAAAGGCAACCCCCACGAAATCGGGCGCCGCAGCGTCTCCTCCTCGTCCACGCTCCAAAACAGCGACAGCGGTCGCCGTCGAAGCGCCGGCCGTTCCGGCGAAGCCTGTGGCTCCGACCGAGCCGTTACAAGGGCCGCCGATGTCCGTCGCGTCGGCCCAACCGCCGGCCGCGATCGCGCCAGCCACCCCGGCGCTTACGCCACTCGCGCCTTCGACGCCCGCTCCAAAAGAGGCGGACGCGCTGACGGCGTCGACTCCGGAGGCCGCACCCGCGCCTTTCGCCTCATCGACGCCGCTTGGCATTTCCACGGAAGCGCCGAACCAGCAGGATTCCGCCTGGCGGCAAGAACAGGCGCGTCGGCGATACCTCATGCCTTATGTGGCGGCGGCCCTTCTCCCCGCGATCGCCATTTGCGTTGCAGTCGCGATGGGTGTCCCCCGAGCGCCTTCGTCGAGCACCACGCCCAAACTGCTCTCCGCGCCGCCGGAGCCGCAACTCGTCGACTCGCCTGCGCCTGAGCGACGGACCGTGGCCCCATTGACATCGGCACAATCCGATCACGATCCCAGTAGCGCCGCTGCGCCGGCCATCCCGCCTGTGCCGGCACCCGATACGACGATCGCGGCCGCTGCGAACGAGCCCCGTCCGTCGCCCCCCGCTCCCGCAGCGCAAGCGCCGGAAACCTCGCCGGCTCCGCCCCCGCCCGCGAAGCGCGCACCTGTCCCCGACAACGACACGCAGCCCAATACGCCCGCGACCCACAAGCCGCCGGCAGCGACCCGAGCTGCTCCACACGCAGCGATCGCCCGCGACGCTCCGTTCTAAGCGAAGCGAACCTATCGTGGCATCGCGGTGATGAGCACCAGGCGAATCTTGCTGGGCGCGTGCGTCCTTGGCGTGGGGCTCCTGGGCAGCTTCGGGGCACTGCGCCTGCTACGGGGGTCGGCGCCGCGCTCACCGAGCCCGGAACGCTCTTTCGAGGTGTGGACTCCTCCGGCTCCGCCGCCCGTCGCCGACCGCACGCCGGAGATTCGCGGACACATCCTCGATGCCGACGGCAACCCCGTCGGCGAGGCGACGGTGCGTCTTGTCTCCCCGAGCCCCCCCTATCGCGTCTACCAAGACGCGAAGACCGACCGAGGCGGCGCGTTCTCGCTCGCCCACATCGAGCCAGGACGCGTGCGCGTCGTCGCCGAGCACGGCACCGACGGAATCGTGACGAGCGCCGTCTTGCACGTCAGCGAGAGGCAGACCCTGGAGCTCACCCTCGTGCTCTCCGCCGCAGGCGCGATTCGCGGGACCGTCGTAGACGTGCAGGCACGACCCGTCGCGGGTGCCCAGCTCTCGGTCGAGGGGGTGCCCTGGTCCGTCAACGCGACGAGTGACACGACGGGCGCCTTTCGCCTCACGACCGTGCCTGCCGAGGCGACCGCCTTGGTCGCGGTAGCCCCCGGCTTCAAGACCGGACGAGTCCCACTGGGATCGCGAAATGATCAAGTCGAGCTCGCCGTTCGGTTCGTCCTCACCGCCTCGGCTCCCGTCGACGGCGAGGTGCGCGACGACGAGGGCAGCCCGGTTAGCGCCCGCGTTGTCGCGTGCGAGGAGCAGCCTTCCGAGGCCAAAACGCAGAGCGCGGCGGACGGGACGTTTCAGCTCCCTCCCTCCGCAATCGGTTGCGACGCCATTGCCGAGCACGACGAGCTGGCGCCCAGCGACGCGGTGCCAGTCGTCGAGGGCCGCCGTCTCGTGCTGCGCCTTCACGCAGGTGGGAGCATCGCGGGCGTGGTAGTCGATGACCGCGGCGTCCCAGTTTCTCCCTTTCGGCTCGGCGTCGAGTCGTTCGTGCCCGCCCGCGGCCGGACCTTCGAGCTCCACGGCGCGCGCAACTTTGCGGACTGGGCCGGCGCGTTCCGCTGGGACAAGCTCGCGCCGGGAAGCTACGTGCTTACCGCATCGACTGCCGGGCGACCCCCTGCACGCTCGGGATCGATTGATGTGAGGAGCGGGATCACGAGCCGCGGCGTTCGGATCGTGCTCGCGGAGGGCGGCGCGCTCGTGGGGACCGTCACCGACGAGGCGCATACGCCGCTCGCGGGCGTGGACCTGCGCTTCGACCAGGTGAGTCGGGTCCTTGAAAGCGAAGCCGTCACGCAGACGGACGCGGCCGGCCGCTACCACCTTACCGGGGCGCCGGCCGGTCCCTTCACCGTTCGAGCGCACCGGGACGGCTTCCGCGCGCTCTTCGTTGCGGGGCTACGCGTCGAATCCGGGTCGACGCTTCGCCGGGACATCACACTCGTCGCGCTCGACGGCGGCGCCAGTATGGAATTCGGCGGCATCGGAGCGGGGCTCGCGCAGACGCCCGACGGCCTCACGTTGCACAACGTCTTCCGGGACGACCCGGCCGCGCGGGCCGGTTTGCGCGCGGGCGACCGCATCGTCCTCATCGACGGGGAGCCTACCGATGGCATGTCGATCCCCGACGCGCTTCAGCGCATCCGAGGCGAGCCTGGCACGAGTGTGGGAGTGTCCGTGCAGCGGCCGGATACCGGCGACGTCGTCAATCTGACGATTGTCCGCGGAAGGGTCGTTCGCTGACAGAGCGCGCTTGCATATTTGTCTTCTGACCAGCCCCTTGCGTTATGATTGACGCTATCGAGCCCTCCCCGAAAGCGAGTGGGGTTTCGGATGGGCGGGAGGAGAGGGGACGACTATGCAAAGATTCTTCGTGGGTGGGGTTTGTGCGGGGTTCGTTTTGGTGCTTTCCGGGTGCCCGAATCCGAACATGTACACGACGCCCCGTACGCTCGATCCTGGAAGGGTAGAGTGGCAGGTTGCGCCCGAAGTCATCGGCGTGAACTACAATGTGAAAACGGCAGGCACCGACGCCAACGGCAATCCGACCACCGTGCAAACGAACGTATCGGGGGTGCTGCCGATGGTCCCCTCTTTCGGGGCGCGCATTGGTGTCGCCGAAGGTCTCGACGTTGGCGTGCGCCTTCAGAACCTGGACTCGCTCGCCGCAGACCTCAAGATTCGACTGCTCAAGGGTCGGTTCGACATCGCCGTTGATCCGGGTATTCAAGGCTTCTACGCGTCCGCAAACAGCACGTCCTTCGGCGTCTTTTACTTGCATGCGCCCGTGCTCCTCGGGTTGAACTTTTCCGATAGATTCACCCTCGTGGTTTCGCCGGGGTTCGTGTACTCGGTGACGACCGCGACGGTGAACGACGGGAGCGGTGTTCAGGGAGCATCCACGGCGTCGGGTCCCATGGGCCGGCTCGGCGTCGGATTCGATTTTCGCATTACAGAGAAGTTTGCGATTCATCCCGAGCTCACGTTCATGCAAGAGTTCGGAAACGAGAACCTGCTGCTCTGGGTTGCAGGAGTAGGCTTCAACATCGGCGCCCAGCCGGACTACTCGGATCTGGCGCAACCCGCCCCAGTCGCTCCGCCCGCGCCCACGGGCGCGCCACCGCCGCCGGCAACCCAGCAATCACTTTGAGTCAGTCCCTCGGGATTTCGCGGTGTCACCCTGTGCGCCGAGCGCTGCGAGGGCTTCGTTGAATGTGTCGATTGGGAAGACTTTGTTTCTCGTGTGGTGCTCGAACCAGGCCCAAGATTCGCCCTCGTCGAGCAGCCCGCCGGGCGTCAAGATGCGGCTGAACACGTTGTTCTTGGCGTGGTCCGAGCCAAATAGGCGCAGGGACACCACGTCGCGGGTGCGGAGGTCGGGATAGACGTTGATCTTGATCTGCCGATAGTCGCGACCCTCGTGGTGCAAGGCCGCCATCGTTCTCGCTGCGACCCTGAGCATGAAATCGAAGAGGCGACTGTTGTCCGCCGGCGCGCCGAGCCGGCACCACACGTGATAACCGCGGCCACTGGCAATGATTAGCGGTTCACACCCAAGCCTCGTCAACTGATCTCGGATAGAGCGGACGGCGAATGCCATCTCGGGAATCAACACTGTGTTGTTGGTCTTGTGGTTATTGTCCAGGTTGAAACAGAGCGTATCGTTCGCCGTGTCGTCAAAGTACAGGCAAACGTTGCAGCGCTTCTCGACGTGCGCAAAAAATAGCTCGTCCATGCGAGATGCGGGGATGTTTCGCAGCTTGTATTTGTGCAGCTGGCCGGTGAGAGTCAGCTCGCCGTACTCGAGCGTCACGCCGTCGGTCAGGAGTTTTTCGAGAAAGGCGAAACCGTGCTCCCGGCTCTCCACCTTGGCCCGGTCCTTGGGCAAACCCGCGTAAAACTCCTTCAGCAGGCTTACCCTTGGATCCATGAAGCGATCTCGTCGAACGAGTGAAAGGCCCGCGCGCGATTGGGCGGCAAGTCACGGTGTCGTTCCAGCGCGGGATAGAACACCTTCACTCCGTAGTTTTCGCCGTGGATGATGTTGAAGGCGTCGTCGTCCACCAGGTACTCGATCTGCCAAAGGCGACAGAAGACGATCTTGTTCCAAGCCATGAAAAGCTGGTCGAAGGGAATACCATTGTCGTGCAGCCACTTTCTCGTGCAGTCGTTCGCCCGACGCAGGTCCCGGTAGGTGCAGATCACGATCCTCCATCCGTCGCGTTTCAACCCTCGCATGAATTCAACCCCGTCGGGGCGAGCGGTCGCGAGCTGATAGCACTGGTGATGGATCTGATACTTGAAGAACGAGTATTCCGTGCTCAGCAACGGCTCGTTGTCCTCCGGCGCGTGACTGCGCAGGCGCGCGAGGTAGTCCTCGAAAATCGACTCGGAAAATCCGTACGCGCCGTCGTGACGAAAGACGGTCTTCTGCAACGTCTCCTCGAAGTTATTCAAGGTGTCGTCCAAATCGATCGCGATCGTTTTCATCGGCGCTCTCTCAGACCATGCTCGAATCTGCGGCGCTCGCCCTTGGCGGCGCTCAGTGCCCGGCGATAGGAAACACCGTCGTCGCAGTCCAGGACCGCGATGTCGCGGGCAGTGTCCTACTGCCCGCTAGCGTCGTTCGAGCCGGTGTCGTTTGCCGCATCCGCAACACCTGCGTCGCTGGTTGGCCCCACCCATTCGATGCTGTCGATGAAGAATGTGATGGGCGAGGAAGCCGCCGAGGCGTCGCCTGCCGTCGCATCCGATCCGCCGTCGCCGGGGCCGTTGGCCTGATACGCGGCCGACCAGCTAAACCCAATAATCTGTCCGGACGCGTAGGACTGGCCCACGGGGAATTCGATTGTGTAGTGCGTCCAGGCTGTAGTCAGGGTCTGGTTGGCCGGTGCAACGATAATTGCGTCATTGCACATGGCGTTGCTGATTTGTCCGACTCCGAACCCGACGACTTCGCCGCCGACGGCTCCGCGTGCCCAGAACGATACCATCGTCGCGCCTGGCGGAATCACGACGCCCGGAGCCGTCCCGAAGTTCGCGGGATAGTTCCCACTCGCAACCAGGCTCTGATATTCGACCGCAGCGTAACCTTTGGCGGTCGCGCCTGCGTCGTTGATCACAGCCCCGGCAGGGACGTTGCCGTACGTCCATTTGTAGCAGTTGCCCTGAGCGCTCGCGCTCGAGCGATCCCCGCCGCACGTTTCGTCGGCTTTGCCGGCATCCGTCTCGGCAAGCCCGGCGCCGAGTTGAATCTCCGAGTTGTCGCCCTCCCATTCGCTCGCGAAGAAATGCGTGTCGACGACGAACGGAAGCGGGCCTGGCGCGAGCAAGTAGGATGGGCTGCCTGCGTCGGCAGACGCCGGCGTGCACGTCGGCTCCATGGCGTCGGCATCGGCGCCGCCGTCCATGGCTTCGCTGGCTCCAGATGCGCTCGAGCCCGAGGCCCCCGAGGCTGTCGAGCCGGTGGCGCCGGATGCCGTGGAGCCGGTGGACCCCGCCATCGAGCCCGTCGATCCCGAGGCGATCGAGCCCGATGGGCTCGAGCCCGAGGAGCCCGTTGCGACCGATCCCGATGGGCTCGAGCCCGAGGAGCCCGTTGCGACCGACCCTGAAGACCCTGATGCGATCGAACCCGTGCTGCCACTCCCGCTTTCGCTCGAGTTGCCGCCTCCACAGGCCGCGAGGGCTCCCATTGCGGCAAGGGCGGCGAGCGGCCGAAGCGAACCTCCCAAGAAGGAGCTTTGGAGCCGGGGAGAGAGAGGCGAAACTTTGCGCGGGATCAAGCGGACCATGTAGAGACCTCGTGTGGATGAGCACGTTTGATGGACAGGCCCCGTCGGTCTATCCCCCAGACTCGTCGCCTCCCTGATAGCAGGACCGCCGACGAATAGAAGCTCTAATTGAGGCGAAATGCGGCGCTGCCCGCTCAGGCCGACGCTGGACGAGTCATGCGCATGACTTTGGGACGCCGCGCTAAGGGCACGCCTCGACGGTCCCCAAACAGATTGTGGCCGGTGCGATCCCAAGGTTACACACCGATCCAACTGCGCAATCGGGCGACGCGCAGAAGGGCGAGGTCTCGGACGCAGCGCCCGCTTCCCCGTACGAGCACGTCCAGGTCAATAGATAGGTCGAGGCGTCGGTGGTGACGACCTCGTTGCATGAGACAATCGCCGTCTGCTGGTAGTACGCGGTCCCGTAGCAGTTCGCGTCGTCCGCGCTCACGTGGCAGCAAAGAAGACCCGCGTCGCCCGGAGGGGTCTCACCAGGACCCAGTGGCAGTATGGCCTCGCCGCCGTCGAGCGAAACGGTCGATCCGGAGGAGCCCGCGGCGCCCATCGATCCCGACGCTCCGCTCGCGGCCACCGATCCTGCGGATGCGGAGGTCGATCCGGAAGCACCGCCCGCGCCCGGCGAGCTGCCGCTGCCCGCCGTGACACTGGCGCCGCTGCCGGCCGAGACGCTCGCGCCACTGCCGCTGACGGCCCCCGCCTCGTCGTCTCCACCGCCGTTCGCCGCACCCACGGCCCCTGACGAGGTGCCCGCGGCACCCGGCGACGCGCGCGTAGGGCTCGTCGGGCTACTGCACGCGGAGAAGCACAACGCACCGAGAGCGCATGAAACGGCGTGGGCCAGGAGCGAGTGGCGCATCTCTCATGAGTGACATGCGCCGCTTGCCTTTGCCGGTATTTTGACGAGTGGCAGTTGGACTTCCATTGGTATCAAAAAAAAACGGACACAGACGACCGAGGGGTGCGGAGTTACCCAGCGCGAATCGGCCCTTCACAAGCTTGAGGGCGCGATCCAGACGATGTCGCCCGTGGCATCGTTGGTAAGGAAAAGCCGCCCGTCAGCGGAGAACGCGACGGCCGTAGGACGACCATGATCGTTTTGCCCGTCGTCCCAGCCCGTCGCAAAGTCGACGAGAGCTCCCATGTCCGCGCCTCCCATGTAATTGGTGCCCGGCATGGGCAACCCCGTAGTGGGATCCATCGCGATGGCCACGAGACGCGCACCCGTCCATGTACCGGCGGCGCCGTGGTTCGCGATGAACACCCGGCCGCTCCACGATCCCGGCCAGAGACCCGTCTCGAAATCGAGCCCGAAAGGAGTATCGCCGATGAGAAAGGAGTCGGTCGCAGGTGCAATCGCCGAGCAGTCCGCCAGCATCGGCGCCCCCGCATCGGTTCGATACGGCGCGTCGGCGTAGGGCACCCCCTCCGTCGCGCAGCACGGAAAGCCCCAGTCGTCGCCCTGGCGAATTGGAAGGAGCTTCTCGCGACCCGCCTCGCTTGCGGAGTAGTCCTTCGCGAGCTCCAAGGCGAAACACTGGTTGTGACCACGCGCGCAGCGAATCGCGATGGGATTGCGCAGGCCGCGGGCGACGATGCTTCCACCGGGCGTCCCATCGAGCGTCAATATGCCGCCCAGAAACGGCCAGGGGGGCTTTACGCATTGGTCGTCCTGACTGCCCCCATTGCCGACATAAATCGTTCCGTCGTCCGCGATGTCGAGCGCCTTTGGCCAATGCACGGCGTCTTGATGATGATTGGCGCCTATGTCGGCCACGAGCTCGCTTGCGCCCGGCGACGCGCGCTGGCCCGGCGTGTAAGGGACGCGCCGAATCGTGGCGGCATCCTGGTAGTAGAGGTAGCCGCCCGTGAAGAGCAGCCCCTGTGTGTAAACCAGGCCGCCCATGAACGTGAGGTTGCCATCGGCAACTCCATCGTTGTTGTCGTCGGGTAACACCAGGACCGCGGACTGACCGTTCGAGCCTTCGCTGGTGGTCGGACCCGTGGGCGAGGCCACGAAGGCCTCGCCGCTAGGTGCGAACCGAATTTGACGGGCATTGCCGACGTTGCCGAAATAGTGCACGCAGAAACCGGTGGGAACTTCGATATAGCTGACGTCGGGCAACGCCTGGCCGTCGGGCCCTTCACCCCCGGGCACGAGGGTCGTTCCAGTGGCTGTTCGAACGATCGATCCCGGCAAAGTGCAGGGGTGCACGATAGACCCACTGACTGCGCCGTCGTAGTTCACCTCGAGGCTCCCTTCGACGGGCGTCTCGCCCCCCGGCGATGCGTCCGCCGTGCTCGACCCGTCCGCGATCGTGGCGTCGGACGCATCCGCTCCGGGGGGACCAGCCTTGGAGCTGGCGCAGCCGGCCGCGAAGAAAAGTAGCGCCACCGGGCCAGTGTGGAATCGCTGCATGATCACTCGAGTCGCGCTCAGGAGACTTCCGGCTCGGGGCTTGCCACCGCGGCGCCGGATTACTATCTGGAAGTAGCATCCATGCGCCGTCCCCTGCGGTCTTGCGTCCTCATCCTCGTGGGTATGCTCGCGGGGTGCGGAGGCGCTTCCGACGTCGAGGCTCCTCCGCAGTATCCGCCGCCCCCCGCTCCACCTCCAGCTCCAACCGCAGAGCCCGCGCCGCTCCCGGAACCGCCTCCGCAAGCCGGCGCCCCTTCCCAAGGGCCATCCGGGCCGCCGCCAACTGCGCCGCCGCCGCCCTCAGGGCAGGGCGCGCCGCTGCCGCCACCGGGGCAAACACCGCTCGTCCAAACGTATCCCACGGGTCAGTGGGTCTACTTGTCCGGTCAGGGCTGGGTGTGGGTCCCCGCGGGGTCGACCGCCACCGAAATGGACGGCGTACCTTACACGTATCTCTACACGCCCGCCTACGGCTGGACCTGGTACGTATCGCCGTGGGGATGGGGGCCGTACTCCTACGGTCCATGGTTCAGGCACCCGTGGCACCCCGTGGGCATGCATGGCTACTGGTTGGCGCATCCAGGCCCGGCGGGGCGGCTCGGTGGCGGGTGGCACGGTGGCGGTGGTTTTCATGGGGGCGGGCGGCGCTGAGTGAACGTGCCGCTCGCGGGTTCACATCAAGCCGGCATCTCCGGTCCGTTTTCCACCAGAAGCTCGTACGAACGTCGCCGTGCCGTGTGATCGTGGACGATGGTCAGCGCCATGATTTCGGTCGCGCCGGTCTCCACCGCAAGCTCCTCCAGGCGCTTCTTGACGGAGTCTGGCGACCCGACCTGGTGCCGTTCACGCGCAGCGTCGAGCCTTTGGAGATCGGTCGCAGTGTATGGGTACGCGCGCGCTTGCTCGACGCTCGGGATGGGGCCGCGCTCTCCATGCTCCATGCGAAGGAAGCGAAGGCGCACCGAGCTGGACAGTGTCTCGGCCTCCTCGTCGGTGCTTGCACAGATGACCGAGACCGCGAGCATCGCTCGCGGCTCGGCAAGCGTCGGGCTCGGGCGAAAGCCTTCGCGATAGACACGCATGGCGTGGACGGCTTCCGCAGGAGCGATGTGGTGGGCAAAGGAGAACGACAGGCCGAGCGCCGCCGCGAGCCGAGCGCTGAAGTCGCTCGAGCCGAGCAGCCAGAGCTCGGGCGTGCCCACTCCCTGCGGGGTTGCACGGATGTTGCGAAACGGGTGGTCGCTCGGAAACTCATCGGCCAGAAAGGCCATCAGCTCGCTCAACTGTTCGGGGAAGTCGTCGGCCCCCATCGCCTCCTTCGAGCGTCGTAGGGCGAATGCCGTGAGCCGATCGGTCCCTGGCGCGCGCCCGAGCCCGAGGTCGATGCGCCCCGGATGAAGTGCCTCGAGCAGGCGAAAGGTCTCCGCGACCTTCAATGGGGCATGGTTGGGGAGCATGATTCCCCCGGCGCCGACGCGGATTCGCGCCGTCGCTTGTGCGACGTGCTCGATCATGACCTCGGGGACCGAGCTGGCGATGCCGCTCGTGTTGTGGTGCTCAGCGAGCCAGTAGCGCGTGTATCCGAGCGCGTCTGCAAGCTGCGCCAGGTTGACGGTTTGAAGGAGCGCATCGCGTGGCGACGACCCACTCGCCACCGGGGAGACGTCGAGCACCGAAAGGGGATACTTCACCTCTGGTCTTTAAGGCGCCTCGCGTGTTCCGCCAGGGGCTCGACGTTTCAAGGAGCGCGGGGAGCCCGCGTCACGGCGGCGCCGTGCGCGCGATCCACAGCGCCAGCAGGTGTGCGAGCAAGTCGATCCCACCTTCAGAAGACGTCGTGACCGTCGTCCCAGCGGAGCCTCCCGAGACTGCCAGGCGTTCGGGAGCGAATCTCCGAGCGACGAGGCGATCGTCGTAGACCGCCCCAGGCATGCGCTCGCGCAGAACCTGTAGACTGGCTCGGAAGTTGTCAGCTGCGGAGGGCGCGACGGGGCGACCAAGCCCCACCCAGTGCGTGCCGTGCTCGCGCAGAATCCACGGTGCGCCGCCGCTGCGGCGAAAGAGGTAGAGGACGGGCTCGCGCTCGTCTTCGGCCGCATGTGTCTCGCGTTTGACCGTCCGCGTCATCACGAGGCCTCCGCTCAGGACCGCGCGTGCGACGGAGAGCTTGCGGTCGTGGACCTCGCCCTCGTTCGCGGTTCGCCGGCGGTGTACCGCGGCCACCAGTACAAGAGCATCGTCGTAAGGCAGATGGGCGCCCGGTACGTCATCGAGTGAGATCCCATCTTGGCCGAGGCGAAAGCGACGCATCAACGTCATGTCGCGGGATGGGGCGACGGCGGCCGCGTCGCACGCGATTGCGCCGTGGCCGCGCGTGCGCAGCCTGGCGAGCAGCTCGAGAGCCTTGGGCTTGTCGAGGGTCGTGAGGACGACAGCCGGTATCCCGGGTGCGAGCAGCCGTCGGGCCTCGTAGACCGTGACCCCGAGATCGGACGCGAGCGCGACGGCTTCGATGTCAATCGCCTCGTTCAGCTCAGCGATCGCGACGACATACACGCTAAACCTCGTATCACGCTCGAGAGCTAGCCGGTGAGGCCCGGGAAGTGACGATGGCCTTCCGAATCGAACCACAGGAGGCGGTCTAGCGCCTGCGCGGGACTCAATTGCACTTCCTCGTGGGCTCCGGCCCAAGAGGCCAGCTCGGCTCCCCCCTCCTTGGAGGCGGCAGCAAACCAATCGATCATCGCGACGAACGCCAAAGTGTCTTGAGCGGCCACCTCTCCGAGCGCGAACGCGCGCGCAGCGGGCGGCATGAGCGGCACCACGTCCGGAACGAGCAACGCAAGCACCTTGCTTATCGCTTCCAGTCCGAACGGCTCCGGTCCGAGGGCCCGGATCCCCGACACGATCGCCTCTCCCGACTCTGAATCGAGAGGCCCCGTCCGGGGCTCTTCGAGGACATCGATCAACGACGCCCAGACCTCGCGCTGCGGGGCGAGAGCCCAGCGGCGAAGCACCGTCGACGGCGCGGGGCTGTTGACGCACCAGCTTGCGGGCAAGGCGAGGGCAAGCCGGTCGAACACGCCAATACCCGCGGCCCTAGTCTTGCGAAGGCTGTCCGCCGCCAAGTCGAAGACGCGCGCGCCTGGCAGCTTGGCCCGAAGAGTCAACTTCATGGTGGCCTTCTCGATGTGCCACTTGGTACCGTCCGGCTTCGAGAGGATCATGGGGATACGGGTGGGTCTTACTCCTCCGGACGAATCGGGGATCCATAGACAGGGATGGGGCTGCCATAGGCCGGGAACCCTATCGGTCCAGGAGCAGTTGCCGGTGAGTCGTCGGACGAATCGGCGGACTCGGGCACCGTGCCGTCTCCCGAATCGGTAGAGCCATCGGCAACGCTTGATGCGCCCTCCGAAACCGTCGCGTCGGTTGGAGCCGGTTGGCCGAAGGAGCCCCCATAGGCCGGCTGAGGTGCGGAGGAACACTCGGTAGTCGCGACCGCGACCCCCATGGCCCCGGCGGCGAAGAGAGCGGCACGCGACAAGCGCCCGGCGATGGTTCGTGTCGGAGCGCTCTCCGCACTCGCGTTGGCCCCGCCACAGAAAGGGCAGACAAGGTCTCCGCGTCTGACGTGCCGGGAGCACGCCGCGCAAGGTGTGAATTGAACGTTCATGACGCTTTTCCTTCACCGCCGCTCGCCCCCGCGGCAAGCGTTCGGAAATGCACGAGCTCGGCATCGGGCCAGGGCTCTTCGATGATCTCGAAACGGCCGTAGTCGAACGGCACGCCTTCCGCGGCTCTCACGCGCTCGAGACGTTCGCGCCGTCCGTCGCGCAAAAGCTCGAGGGCGCGATGGTGGCAGAACGGATTGTTGCCGGGCTTGCCGAAGAGAACGTGAGTTGTCCATGAGCAGCCTGCCAAGCAAGCCTCGGCGTAGTAGCAGCTTCGACAGAAGCCCCAGAGATCGTCGACCGTCCGTTCACGCGTGAAGCGCAGCGGGGCCGCACGCTCCCAGATGTCGCGGAGAGAATGATCGCGAATGTTGCCTCCGACGTAGTCGGCGGTTGGCAGCGACGGACAACCTTTGACGTCGCCGTTGGCTTCGAGGCCAAGCGTCATCCGGCCTGCACCACACGAACCGCTGTGCTTGTTCGGCATGAACGACCGGAGCGCGCTCTCGTGGGGGCCGAAATAGCCGATGTTGTTGCCCGGCCAGATGCGAATCTTCAGGGCGTCGGCGCGGACTTTCAAGCGCGCCAGCCGCGGCATGAGGTCGAGCACCTGGTAGGGCTCGAGCAGAAGGGAGGTCTCGTCGGCGGCGCGACCCATGGCCACGGTGAGCTGTACTTGCCAGCCGTGGATGCGCTCGGCCGCCAGCACCTCGAAGATGGATTCGATCTCGGGGAGGCTCAGTCGATTCACTTGCGTGTTGGCCGCGACGGGAATGCCGACCTCCCGCAAGTTGTGCATCGCGGCGATCGCCGAGTCGAAGCTGCCCGTCACACCGCGCAAAGCGTCGTGCGTATCCCGAAGCCCGTCGATCGACACCGACACGCTTTGAACACCGGCGTCCTTCGCGGCGCGCGCTCGGTCGGGCGATAACCCTCGGCCCCCCGTCGTGATCGTGCACTGCATGCCGTGGGCGCGAACGCTTCGGGCGATCTCGGTCCAATCTTCGCGGAGGTACGCCTCACCGCCTATCAGCGTGACCTCCTTCACCCCGAGGTCCGCCATCTGACCGACGAGGTCGATCGCCTCGGCCGTCGTCAGCTCTTCCGGGCGCTCCCGGCCGGCTCGGGATCCGCAGTGCCGGCACGCGAGATCGCACCGCAGCGTGATCTCCCAGACCGCGTAGATGGGCCGCCATTGTCCGTCGATGGGCCGGGCCTCGCCCGCGAGCGGAAGCGATCGACGCGGGGGAGCCGCGACGGGTGCCACAGGCAACAGGCGAGAGCGGGCACCGAGACTCACGGCCTTCTAACTTTACATGCCGGGACCTCGTCGTCACCAACTCTCGCCGAACGGTCGCGCCTCCACCTACTCTCTCTCCTTGGCAATCGCTCCAAGGTTCGCCTTCGTGGCGCGAAGATAATCTGCGGGTGCGACCAAGATCTGTGTCCCTCGCACCCCCGCGGACACGCTGATCACCTCGAAGAGCTCCGCGGTTTCGTCGACGAAGACTGGGTAAGCTTTCCGGCATGCAAGCGCCGTCACGCCTCCGCGCACGTAACCCGTCAGGGGCGTCACCTCTTTGAGAGTCACGGTGTCGCACTTGCGATCGCCCGCCAGCTTTGCCAGCGCCTTGAGGTCGAGCGCGGAGTCGCCCGGCACCACGGCGAGCATCACGCCCGTGCGATCGCCGCGGGCCACGAGCGTCTTGAACACTTGCTCGGGGGGCAGACCCACCCGGCTCGCCACCTGCTCGGCGGAGAGATGCTCTTCACCGGGGTCGTAGTCGCGCAGCTCGTAGCGAATGCCGAGCGTATCGAGAAGGCGGGCTGCATTGGTTTTCATCGGAGGGCCGGTCAGCCCTCTTTTTTATAGCGACACGCTGGCGTCGCGGCTTCGATAATGAGTCTCACGGTTGCCTAGTGAATCGGATACCCGCGCCAAACCCACAATAGCGCCTCGGGTAACGTCTGCCCCACGACGTTCGAGTCGACGTGGCCGGCGTTCAAGGCGTGGTCGTAGTGGTACTCGTAGCCACGGAGCAACAAGGCTTGCGCCATCCTTTGGTTGGCAATGTCGAAGTCGCGGTACGCGATGGGGCCATACATCACCGACAACAGATGGCCCGGGGTGCCGAGGTCGCCATCGGCCGATTCGAGCCACGCCCGCAGGGGTTTGTTCACGCTGTCGTTCCAGCTGCATCCGGCCACGGCCTCGCATGCGGTCTGCGAGAGAGGCGTGTCGCAGGGGCCCGGGTTCGAGCTGCCCACGTCGCCGCCCGCGGGCTGGCAGTGCTGCACGATGAGGCCTGCGGGTGGATCGGTCATCGTCATGAAGTGGGGATCGACGTCGTGATAGACCCAACAGCCGTGCGGGAACGGCGAACCCGCCGGCACCTGACTCACGAAGGTTCCCGAGTAGGTGAGGACTCGTCGAAACATGTCCGGATGCCACCACGCCATCGAGAATGACGCCGCGCCTCCGGAGCTTCCGCCGAATGTACCCCGGCCGTTGGGATCGCCGGTGATAACGAGGTCGATGTTGGCCTGTGTTTTCACCTCCTCGATCCCGCGGGGCAAAACTTCCGTGTTGATGAACTCGGCGAACAATCCCGATACCGTGTCGTATTCCAATCCGCGCTCGCTGCCCTGGGCGTCTCCGCCCCCGTTGTCGACGAAGAACACGACGATGGTTGGCAGCATTTCGGCGGCGATGAGGTTGTCGAGGACGACGTTCACTTGGCCGATGCCCATGGCGTCTTGGCTGACCATGAGCGGCGCGGCGCTTCCCGGAACGTACTGCGCGGGGACGTAGACGGTTACGTTGCGCGAGTAGTTGCCGTTGATCCCGGGATAGATTGCGCTCTCGGATCCCTGCATCGTGAACTTGATGAGCTTTCCTTTCGGAGCATTTCCCGGAGTGAGAAGGGGGCTCGGGGTGTAGCTAGGGCCAATCGTGCGGTCGCCGTCGCCGTCGCTGCCGGCGTCGGGCAGGCCAGGCAGCTCTGCGGCGATCGCGTCGCTCGAGCTGCCGGTGTCGCCGGGCAGCATGTCGGGAGCTACGTCGCCGCCCTCGCCACCCCCATCGGCTCCTGCGCCCGCCATGGGAGGAGTCTCATCGGCCGAGCTCTTGGCGTCCATCGTCGACAAGCCCCCCGCGCCATCTTCCGAGCTGGGGGTTTCCGAGGCGCCGTCGGCTCCGGCGCCCGCGCTGGGGCTCGCCCCGGCTCCAGAGGGACCGCCATTTTTTGCGTTGCAATGCGAGTTGACGAGGCCGCACAGGGCGAGCGCACACAACCACGAAGGCCGCCAGGACGTCGTGAACCTCACGTCGGCCCCGTCATCGCGAGCCCGGAAAAATGCAGTCTATGCAGCCAGGCCGCGATGTAGGCCGATCGCGCCATCCATCGTGAGTGGGCGCCTGAGCGCCGATCGATCAGGACCTGCCTTCGCCGTCTCGCTGAAGGCCCTCTACTCCAGGGGCGGCTCAACCGCGAGCTGGTGCTCCTCGGCGTAGTTTTTCGCGTGTCGCAGAACCTGAAGGTTCTCGCGAATGCTGTCCGCGGTCAGCGTGACTGCGAAGTTCGCGCCCTGGGGCTTTACGTCGATATTGACCCACGAGTTGGGCAGCCAGTACGGGTCGTTGGGGATCGCCGAGCCGTCGACCTGGCCGAGAAGCACTGCCGCGCTGTGGCACTCGAGAAGGCGGTCCATCTGCTCCGGGGAAATGCCCTTTGGGGGCTGCACGAGAAGCTTGGCACCGTCGACGCGGTTTTCGCTTCCGTTGCTGGCTGTCAGCACATGCGAGTACATGGGGTCGATGCTGAGAACCTTCGTCGACCGCAAGAGCGCCACCCCGTCTCCCGTGGTGCCTGCGCAGTGGTCGAGACGCTCGAGACCCGCAGCGCGGGCGGCAGGGAGAGGTGCCGAAGTACACGCGGGCGCGATAGCGAGCGCGCCCAGCGCGATGAAACCGCGAACCATATTGTTTTTCATAGCGAACCTCGCTTTCAAACGAGAGTTGGAACGTTGGGGGGGCAGGAAGCTTCGTCCCGGGCCCGTGGCGCCGGTGCAGCCAACCAGATGCCGTCAGCGACGCTCCCTACCCAAACAGCATGGTCATCGAAAATGAGAATTGCAACATCGCTTGACGGCGAAAGATGCGTTCCGTTGGAGCACGATGCCGTAGGGGCGCGCGAAAGTCGGGTAGAGCGCGAAAGTCAGGGATAGTCGGTGTAGCCCTTTGGGCCGGGCGTGTAGAACGTCGCGAAGTCCGGCTGGTTCATCGGCCGGCCCGCCTTGGCTCGCGCCACGTAGTCGGGGTTGGCCAGGTACGGGCGGCCGAAGGCGACGAGCTCGCCCTTCTTCGCCTGCAAGTCTGCCTCTGCCTTCGCGATGTCGTAGCCGCCGGCGAGGACGATCGCGCCACCGAAACGCGCACGAATCGCCGCCTTGACCGTGTCGCTCACGGGGGGCGCCCCCAGTGCGCTGTGATCGACCACGTGAATGTAGACCAGCCCGGCCTCTCGCATTCGCTCCGCGAAGTACGGATACGACGTCTCGACTTCCGGGTCCGCCTTCATTCCGCCGTTGGCCCCGTAGGGTGACATGCGGACCCCAAGGCGGTCGCCGCCGATCGCCGCCGCCGTGCGCCGCGCGACCTCGAACCCGAACCGCGCGCGCCCCTCGATCGAGCCGCCCCACGCGTCCGTCCTCCGATTGCTCGTGGCGTTCAAGAACTGCTCCATCAGGTAGCCGTTGGCCCCGTGGAGCTCGACGCCGTCGAATCCCGCGTCGATCGCGAGCTTCGCGCTCGTCACGTACTCCTCTATCGCCTGCTCGATGTCGGCCTCGGTCATCGCGACAGCCGGCGTCAGCGGAGCTTGGGCGGAGAGCTCATCGACCCACATCTTCTGATCCGGGAGCTCGATCGCGCTAGGCGCCAGGACGCGCCCACCCGGCGGCAGGTTTTTCTCGTGGGTGACGCGACCGGTGTGCATCAGCTGCACGAAGATGCGCCCGCCGCGCGCGTGCACGGCCTCGGTCACCAGGCGCCAGCCGCGTACCTGCTCCTCGTTGAAGAGGCCGGGGATGCGCGGGTAGCCCAAGCCATTGGGGCTCGGGCTCGTCCCTTCGGTCACGATCAGCCCGGCGTCGGCGGCTCGCTGGGCATAATACGTCGCGACCAGCTCGTTTGGCACGTTGCCAAGAGAGCGACTGCGGGTCATGGGCGACATGACCGCGCGGTTTTTGAGCTCGATGCGACCGAGGTGGAACGGGGTGAATAGAAGTTCAGGCACGCAGGTGCGATGCCGCGAAGCTGCCCGGGGTTTCGCCCGTCAGCCGCCGTCCCGGCCGCGGCGCCGTCCCGGGCCGCCGTCGAACAACCCCTCGAACCCGGCGTCCAGATTGAATCTCCCGAGCCCGCCGCCGTCGAACCCTTCGAAGCCGGCGTCCAGGTTGAACCCCCTGCCGAGCCCTCCATCGGGACCCAGCAATCCGCGGAGAGTCGGGACGCACACGTCGATGCCGAGCTGAAGGGCCGCCACTTCTCCGGATTGGCAGGTGTCGCCGGCCGGGCACTCTGCATCGGTGCTGCACAGCTGCAGGCCAGCGCCGAGACCCCCGCGTGCGGCCCCGCATGCCGATTGACAAGAGGCGGTCGCCAGGGCGGTCCCTGCGTCATCGCCGATACCCAAACAGCACACGTCATTGGTCGGACAGGCCGCCGCGCTCGAGCATGAGGCGACGATCGTAGGCCCGGGCGGGCATTTTCCCGTAGGAGCGCACGTGAGGCCTGCGCCTCCCAGGCCAATGCAGCATTCGTTTGTCGTCAGGTCGCAGGGCGTGGTGCCGCACGTGGTGGAGTTGATGGTCACCGGCACAGCGGGCTGTCCGGGAGCCGGCCGACCCGTGCCCGATCCTCCGCCTGCGGCTCCAGTAGCCGCGCCCGAAGCGCTGACGGAGCCGGAGCCTGCTGCACCCGGACTGAGCACGGGTACGGGCACTTCTGCGCCGCTGCCCGTCGTATTCGGGCCTGAAGCGCCGTCGCCGTCATCGAAGGCCGCCTGCGTCGCGCCTCCGCAGCCAAATGCGAGAAGAACCGCCAGGATGGAGAACTCGCTTTTCATGCGGAGACGAGTACCCCAAGGGGGCGCGGGTGAGGCAAAGTGTACGCGTCGGCGGAAATGGTCATCCGCAGCAGAAATTCAACCCGGCTTGCAAGGCGTCGCCGGGTTGGCCAACGTGCGCACGTGGCTCCGCTCTCGGCGCAGATCCGACTCGGGATCCCCTCCGATCTAGACGTAGTAACCGGGCTGTGTGCCGCTCTTTGGCCCGACGAGCCTCCGGCGGAGCACAGGGAGCACGCCGCTTCGATTCTCTCGGGCAAGCCCCCGAGCACCCTGCCGCTCGTGCTCCTCGTGGCCGAGGTCGACAGCGAGGTCGTGGGCTTCATCGAGGTCGGCCTCCGCTCTCATGCCGACGGCTGCGACATTCGCCATCCCGTTGGCTTCATCGAGGGATGGTACGTAGAACCGCGGGTTCAAGGCCGCGCCGTGGGAAGAGCCCTCATGGCTGCGGCCGAGAAGTGGGCGCGTTCGCAGGGGGCCTTTGAGCTCGCGTCGGATACTTGGATCGATCACGAGGCCTCGCAGCGGGCGCACGCGGCCCTTGGGTTCGAGGTCGTCGACCGCTGCGTGCATTTTCGGAAGTCGCTGACGTTCGGCTACGCTCACGTCGCCCGACTCGTGGGGTTGCACGGCGAATGGCACGGGCGCCGATTCGAAAGCTGCGTGTTCGAGCTTCGGCCGTTCGAGCTCGCCGAAGCGCTCGCACTGCGAACATGCTGGCCACCCTGTCATCGGTTCGACTCAGGCCTCGTGACCCGAGATGGTGACCAGCGGCCTGTCGGGACCGACGTGCCTTCCTCGCCGCTGGTGGTCATGGCGTGCGCCAAGAGCATCTTGGATGCCTTCTGGCCGGAGAAATACCGGCCGCACGCGGTCCCGGGCGAGGACCTCGTTGTCATGGACGGAAACCACCGACTCGCGAATCTCGCTGCGCGCCGCGCGCAGGGCCACAGGGACGACATTGAGATCGAGGTTTATTTCTGCCGCTCCGACTCCTTCGTCGTCTGATCCGGAGTGTCAGGCTCGACTCTTAGCCTGATGAATCCGGATCCCCACGCCGAGCCCGCGGCGAGCTGTCGACGGCCGGCCGCTGGCACGAGACGACTCAAATCGTTCGCGTGCCTCGCAGCGATAGCGGCCTGCGCGATCGCTCCCGCTGCCGCTCGTGCAGACCAGGCGGCCGACGCGTTCAACGCCTGGAACGCGGCGTTCTTGGTCCAGACGGGCGACCAAACCTACTACTCCACGACCGTGACCACCGCCGGCACGGTGCGCTCGGGCACCTGGGTCGGCGCGCTGGACATCGCGGTGGCCGAAGATGCCTATCAGAGGACGCACAGTGCCGCGGATCGGCAACGGGTGAGCGACCTCTTGACGACGTTCATCGCCGCCGAGGGTACCGATTGGTCGGGCGATACTTGGGACGCGGCTGGGACACCCAATACGGTGGCGGTGGCGTCTGGGAAGATCTGGGTCACGTGACTCCGGTCTTCAATCAACCCAGCAAGTGTTGTCTCAGTAACGACCCCCTCATCAAGATGGGCCTGGTCTTGTATCGAATGACGGGCGATGGGGCGTACTTGGACGAGTGCGAGGGGATGTACGCCTGGATACGCGCGAAGCTCTTCGATACAACGACGGGCCTTGTCAACGAATGCCTGGCATTCAAAGACGCGAGTGACACGACCGGTTTCGTGCAGACATCCGACGACGCTTACAATAGCGGCTCTTTTCTGGAGGCGGCCGACGACCTCTATCGGATCACCGGCGTGCAGTCGTACTACGACGACGCGCTCCTGGCCGTGACTCACAGGGTGACCGAGAACCCGATCCTGCACGACGGCGGCCAGGGTGAGAGGCAGTGGGCGTATCGGTTCGTCAAAGGGCTAAGCGAGTTTGCGACCTACCACGGCCTCTGGCCGCAGTATCAGTCTTGGCTGCAGAACAACGCCAACGCGGCGTGGAGCCAGCGTAACTCCCTCGACATCACTTGGAACGACTGGACGATGCCGACGCCGCTGCCCGGCGCCAACGGCGTGGCGCACAGCGACGACGTCGTTCCGCTCTGCACCTCGAGCGCTGCCGCGATATGGCAGATGGTTCCGCCGTCGAGCGCTCCACCCTTCTCGGGCGTTTACGAGCTTCAGAACATCGCGAGCGGTTTGTCTTTGACTGCCGCCGGATCCGGCAATGGAGGGCCGGTCGTTCAGTCGGTCTTCGACGGCGGCGACGAATCGCTGTGGACGTTCGTGGCTTCGAGCGGTGGATACTACGAGATACAGAACGTCGGCAGCGGCTTGCTGATCGATGTCCAGGCCGATTCCTATGCATTGGGGGCGAGCGTGGTCCAAGCCTCGCCCGAGGCGCACGGTCAGGGTAACGACCAGTGGGATGCGAGCACGGGGCCGGATACCGGCCTGGGGGCGGACGCGCGCGCAGCAGTGGGCGCGGACGCCGACGTGAGCGCGGGCGCGGATACCGGCGCGGGCGGCGATGCGGGCGCGTCCGCCGGTGACGCCGCGGCTACCCTCGATACGGGCGACGCAGGGGGAAGCGACGCGGCTACCGGTGGGGCGAGTGGGGGCGCAGGAGGCACCGCGACCGAGGCCCCGCGATCAAGCGGTTGCACGTGCGCGACCGCGAATGGAAAAGCCGAGTCACGTGCACCTCTAGCCCTGGGCTTGTTTGCGCTTGCGTCGCTCGTGCGGACGCGGCGCCGTCGACGGGCCTAGCGGTCGAGAACGTCGCGCACGCAGCGCAAGAGAGCGTCGACCGAGATCGGCTTCGGGAGAAACGCTTCGTTCGCCGAGGAGCTCGCCGTGTCCAGGCGGTCCTCGCTGTACCCGGAGACGTAGACGACGCGCAGCTCGGCCCGGAGGGCGCGCAAGCGCGCCACGAGCTGGGGCCCGGTCATGCGTGGCATGACAACGTCGGTCACGACCAGGCCAATGGGCCCCGTGTGTTGCTCGAAGATGAGCAGCGCTTCGCCCGCGTTGCGAGCCTCGAGCACGGTGTAGCCGCCCCGTTGCAGCGCCCGTCGCAAGAACTGCCGAACTCCGTCGTCATCCTCGACCAGCAGCAGGGTCTCGGTTCCGCCATGTTCCTCGGGGTCAGGAGGGCGGCTTGCGGTGGCCACCGCGGACTCGTCGGCGATGGGGAAGTAGAGCTTGAACGACGTCCCCAACCCAGGCTCGCTGTAAACCCAGATGTGTCCGAGGTTCTGCTGCACGATGCCGTGAACGGTGGCAAGGCCCAGGCCCGTGCCGCGGTTTAGCGACTTGGTGGTGAAGAAGGGCTCGAAGATGTGCGGCTTGACGGCCTCAGGGATCCCTTCTCCCGTGTCGGAGACGGTGAGCATCACGTAGCGCCCGGGCGGCACGCCGTTATGAAGGCGCTGGTACTCGTGGTCCAAGAAGACGTTGGCCGTGGCGATGGTCAGGTGCCCGCCTCTCGGCATCGCGTCCCGAGCGTTGGCGGCGAGATTGAGGACGATCTGCTCGACATGGGCGGGATCGATGAGCAAGCTTCCGAGCGGCCGGGCAAGGTCGAGGGTGATGTCCACGTCTTCGCCGACCAGGCGACCCAACACCGGCCTCATACGATCCACGTAATCGCTCACGTCGAGCAAGAGAGGGCGAACCTCCTGCTTGCGCGCAAACGCCAGCAGTTGCCGCGTCACGAGGGCGGCACGTTCGGCCGCGTCGACGATCGTCACGATGTCCGGACGCACGCGGTCGGTGAGCGACAGGTCGTTGAGGACCATCTGCGCGCCCCCGAGGATGATCGTCAGAAGGTTGTTGAAGTCGTGCGCGACGCCCCCGGCCAGTCGTGCCACCGCCTCGAGGCGCTGCATCTCGGCAAGCTGTTCGTGGGCACGCTTGCGAGCGGTGATGTCGAGCATGGTGGCGAGCAGCAGCGGCGGGTCGGTCTCGGGCAGCCGCCTGGCCCGGACCTCGACGAGAACCGGCCCAGTCTTGGTCTCGATCATCCACTCGAAGTCGAGTGCCTGCTCCTCGACGATACGCCGAACGAGCTCGCCCACTAGCGCTGCCGCGGGCAGCCCGTCGCGCTGAACGGCCGCGCTGAGGTCCAGGGGGCTCGACCCGAGGATCTCCGTTCGAGACTTGCCAAAGAGCCGCTCGGCCTCCGCGTTGACGTCGACCATCGAGCCCAAAGCGGGGTCATAGATGAGGATGGCATCCGGCGCGAACTCGATCATCGATCGGAACCTCGCCTCGCTGGAGCGAAGCGCGTCGTCGGCGCGACGACGTTCGGTGATGTCGCGCGCGAGCACGAGCGCCCCGATGGGGTGCGGGTAGACGTCGGCCTGGTACCAGCGCCCAAGCGAGGCGATGAACGTGGTCGCCGTCGTCTTCTCCCCTCCGGCCACCACCGCCTCCAGAGCCAGGCGAAGCGAGCTGGGAGGGGTGGACGGCAAAAGCTCCCACGGAGTTTTGCCGAGCAGCTGCTCGACCGGTCGGCCGAAAGGACGGATCCCGGCCTCGTTCAAGTATACAAAGCGCGCCTGCCGGTCGAACAGAGTTACCGACTCGTCGAGTCGGTCCAAGATGTTGTTCGGGTCCGAGATCCATCCCGGCTGGTCTTCACCCGTCCCCACACAGGCACGATACGTCGTTTCGTCGGGATACGGCAACGCGCTGCCCTCGATGGTCCTTAGGGGTCGGGACCAAAGATCCCGACCCAGGACAATTCGGTCGAGCAGCGCCCCGCCGCGGGTCTCACAACGTTCACCGGTGGCCGAGACTGGCCGCGAGTCGCGCGGCGCGCCGAATGATTGTGGATGGGGGCGCTGTCGGCACGCCTCTCGCACGGCGACGCACCATGCGAGCTTCGATCCTACGATCAGTGTCGTGTCCGCTCATGGCGATCGCCGCTTGGGGATGCGCGCCGAGCCTCGAGACCGTCGCGCGCACCCACGCTGCGAAGGATCTCGATTGCACGACCCAGATCACCGTGGACCCTAGGCAAGGAAGGATGTTCGTTGCGGGATGCGGCCGTTGGATCGAGTACTCCTGCTTTTACGCCATGGGCCGTCCGGTGTGTGCTTCACGGTCGGACGTAGAGCCGCTGCCTGGGGACGGCGGCTGAGCGAGGTGGGCAGGTTCGCGATCAAACCTGCTTGGTGAGAGTCAGGTGGGTCGCACCCTCTCCGGCCACCCTCTCCACGCAGCGATAGCCGAGCGCCCGCCAGTCCACTCCTTCGAACAGGGCTTCGCCGCGCCCGAGAAGGACCGGTGAGAGCGCCAGGTGCAGCTCGTCGATGAGCCCCTCGCGCAGGTACTGCCGGATCGTCGATACGCCGCCGCCCACGCGGACGTCTTTGCTGCCGGCCGCTTCGCGTGCGCGCTCGAGGGCCGCGTGAATCCCGTCCGTGACGAAGTAAAACGTCGTGCCGCCTTGCATCGCAAGCGGCGGGCGCGCGTGGTGCGTCAGGACGAAGACCGGCATGTGATACGGAGGCGTTTCACCCCACCAACCGCGCCACGATTCGTCCGGCCAGGGACCGCGCACCGGACCGAACATGTTGCGACCGAGGATCCAGGCTCCCAAGTCGCGCGCGCCGCGCGCCGCGAAAGTCTCGTCCACGCCGTCGCGGCCACCCTCCTGGCCGTGCATCTTGCGAAAGGTCAGGGTGTCGAAAAACCACCGGTGCAGCTCCAAGCCGTTCTCGCCGAGCGGATGCTCGAGGCGCTGGTTGGGCCCCGCGCCATAGCCATCGATGGAGACTGCGAACGCGGCCACGCGCACCTTCGACATGGGGGATGCTCCTGAGAGTTGCGGGATGGGACCAATCTCGTGCAAAGAGCGGGCTGCCGTCCAGAGGGTCTTTGGCCCCAGCGAGCCGCGTTTGCTCTGAATGGCCACTCATTCACTGACGCACGGCGCGTCGCGGAAGGTACCACTTACGGAGCACGCGAAGCAGTCGCCGGAGCTCGTAAGGCCCCAACCGATCCAGCAAAGCGTCGCACCTGCGAACGCCCCCATCGCTGCAAGAAGAAGCCGGAGGCCTAGGCTACTTGTGATGGGGCTCCGCACGCGGTGGCCCGCGGCCCGTCAGTGTCCGCCCAGCATGCAGCAGAACCGGTAGTATCCGCAGTCCTTGGCTCCCACATTTTGCCCCATGCAGACGGTGCCGGTGGCCAAACACTGGCCCTGCGCTCCGGTGCATCCCATGTCGGAGTCGCCCGAAGTGCCGCCATCGGGTGGCGAGCCACCCCCGCAGCTGCCGCAGGCTACGCAGAGCACGAGCAACATGGGCCCAATGCTCGGCCGCATGCCTCGAGCTTAGCGTACTCCGCGGAGCCCGGGCCAGATTGCGTCTGCAGCCAAGACCCCGCGACCGCCTGCTTGCCTGAGGGCTTGTCTCGACGGGACCAATGTCTACTGGACCACGAGCGGCGGCGACATCAGTTACATCGCAGACTCGCCGCAGTTAGGAGGTACCCCCGTCACCTCACCGACCCTTAGGTTGGTCCTGCATGTCCATACCCATTTCTTCGGTCGCCAGGTCCTTTGTTGGGGCGGAGCGCTCCAACACTCCGAAACCAATCGGACATCCGGACACCGCCCGGTTGGACTCGTTTTCCGAAACACAAATGTCGCTTCCTACCGACCTCATCCGGTGTATGTGGGCGAATGGCGCCTTGTGCACTCAGGCACGGCTCGCTGGCGCCTCGCCGGGAGGAAGACCATGGAAGGGTGCGGAACGCGTGCAGGCAATTGGAATCCCTCCAGCGAGCGGAATCCCCCCAGCGAGCGCGCGAAATGCCCGCGCCGTCCGTCGATCCGTTGGCTGCCGCTCTGGCTGCAAGCGTGCCTTCTAGCGGCGATCGGCAGTGGCTGTTCAACGTCCACGGGCGACCCGTCAGCCAACGAATCGGTCGCGAAGGTGTCGTCCGATATCACCGCGGTCACGCTCAAGTCGATCGCGGTCACGCCGACGCCCACGAGCCTGTACGCAAACACGACCGAGGCGCTCACGGCGACGGGTACGTACAGCAACGCGACGACGCAAGTCCTCACGAGCACGGCGACGTGGACGTCGAGCAACACGAACGTCGCGAGCGTGAGCGGGACGGGCGTCGTGACCACCATCGCTCCTGGCACGGCCACGATTACGGCTGCGAGCGGCACGGTGAAGGGCAAAGCCACGGTCAAGGTGCTCGTGACGTTGACGTCGATTGCGGTCACGCCCGCGACGACAACCCTTCCTGCCAATACGACGCAGGTGCTCAAGGCGACCGGATCGTACGACAACAAGACGACCAAGAATCTCACGAGCACCGTGGCCTGGACCTCGACCAATCCGTCCGTCGCGACGGTCTCGAGCGCGGGCCAGGTAGTCACGGTCGCGCCGGGGACAGCGACGATCATGGCCACGACGAGCACGTCGGCGAACGCTCCGGTCGTCGGCATGGCGACGATCACCGTGGACGCCGCGACGGTGGTGACGGTCGCGGTTACCCCGGCCACCAAGAAGATCCCCAACGGCACGTCTCAGCAATTCACAGCAACGGCGACCTTCAGTGACGGGACCAAACAGGCCCTCGTCCCACCGGTCGTTTCATGGGCGTCGTCGGTCCCGACCGTCGCGACCGTGAGCGCCTCGGGCCTCGGATCGTCGGTTGCCGTCGGCGGCCCCCTGGCGATCACGGCCAAGCAGGTGGCGACCGGCGTCAGTGGCGCGGCGACGTTGACGGTGACGGCCGCCACGCTCGTCTCGGTCGCGGTGACCCCTTCGACTTCGTCGGTTAGCGCGGGGCTCACCCAGCAGTTTGCGGCCACCGGCACGTACACGGACGGCTCGACGATGGACATCACGAGTCAGGTGACCTGGGGCTCGTCGGCCACCGCGGTCGCGACCGTCTCGAGCGCGGGGCTCGCGACAAGCGTTACGGCCGGGACCTCCACGATCACCGCGACCGACCCGAAGACCAAGAAAGCGTCGACCGCGACGCTCACGGTGACGCCCGCGGTGCTTCAATCGATCGCGGTGTCGCCGGCATTTCCAAGTGTGCCGGCGGGCCTGACGAGCCAGCTCGACGCAGTCGGCACGTGGACGGACGGAACCACGCAGGACGTGACCGCGACCGACACATGGACCTCGTCGGCTCCGAGCGTAGCCACGGTGTCCAACGCGAGCGGCTCGCAAGGGCTCGTCTCCGCTCTCACGAAGGGCACTACGACGATCACGGTCGCGGATCCGACGACAGGGGTGATGCAATCGGTGACGGTGATGGTCACGCCCGGGCTTCTCGTAAGCGTCGCGGTCACCCCGGCGAATCCTTCCGTTCCCCTCGACACGACCGCTCAGCTCGTGGCGACGGCCACGTACACCGACGGGTCTACCGCGAATGTGTCTCAGTCCGTAAACTGGGTTTCAACGACCGGATCTATCGCGGTGGCGAATGCCCCCGGCCCGGCCGGGCAGGTGACATCCCTCAGCTTGGGTAGCTCCGTCGTCTCCGCGACGGACCCCACGAGCGGCATTAGCGGTCAGACGACCGTCACGGCGAGCCCTGCCATTTTGGAGTCGCTCAGCATCACGCCAGCAACCGTGAACATTCTCACGGGGCAAACGCAACAGCTGACGGCGACCGGCACGATGAGCGACGGCTCGATGGTGGCCTACACCGGCACGGTGACCTGGGCATCGACGTCGGCTAGCGTGTACGTGTCCAATGCCGCGGGACAAAGCCTCGTAAGCGGCCTCGCCATCGGAGTGAGCGTCGGGACGGCCACGGTCTCGGCCACCGACCCGGTCACAGGCGTGACAGCGAGCGTCAACGCCGCGGTTTCGATAAATACGAACGACGACGCCGCGCAGGAGTTCTCGGCGTACGTCAACCCGGTCGGAGACTGGTCGTACGGGTGGGCGACTGCGCCCGGCGCCGCGTTCAACGCGTTCTCGGCTTCCTACAATAGCGGCGGCGCCTCCCTGGACTACTGGGATGGGAGCGACTCGTCCGGTCAACCATTGTACGCAGCGCACAACCCCACGGCCTCGCCTCAGACGTTCGATGATGCGCCTGTTGCCGCGGGTCAACTCGTGCTGTTGCCTCCATCGGTCGCCACGGACACGTCGTCGGCCGACGCCCGGTGGACGGCTCCAGCTCAAGGCGTCTATCAGGTCACGGCAACCTTCTCGGGAACGAGTGACCAACCGCTGTGTAATCCGGTGACCACGTGCACGTCTTACCCCTACGGGTGTAACCCGTATGTTTGCGGCGAGTACATTTGCGGATCGTACCAGTGTAACGGGTACTGCTGTGGTTTCGACTTCTTCGGGGCTTGCATTGGAAACTATTGCTACGACACATGTTACAATTACTGTAACGAGGTCTGCTATCAGACCTGTTACAGCGAGTCGTGTCAGACGAGCACCGTGTGCACCACGCCCTCGACCACGACGAGTGTGGGAGTCTTTCAGAACGGAGAGCCCGTCTTCAGTGGATTCATCAATCTCGACGGTGCGGGCAATGCTCAAACCTACACCTCGTCGCTCAGCCTGAATGCGGGCGACACGCTGGATTTCGAAGTCGGCAACGGCGGCGACGGAAACGCCTACGACCTAACCATCTTCGACGCACAAGTTCAGACTTGCGCTTCGGCGGGGCTGACGGCCTGCGGCAGCACTTGCACCAACACGGCGAACGACCCGAACAACTGCGGTGCGTGTGGCAACGCCTGCACGACGAGTGACCCGAATGCGCAGGGTGCGACCTGCGAGGGCGGCGTGTGCGTAATCAACTGCGACGCGGGATTCGTTCTTTGCAACGGGGTGTGCTCGAACGAGCAAACGGACACGAACAACTGCGGCGGGTGCGGCCTCGCTTGCCCTGCCGGTGAACCCTGCCAGAACGGCGCTTGCGTGGTCGTGCCCAAGTACGTGTTCGTGTCGAGCCAGGTTTACACGGGAAACCTTGGCGGCCTGGCGGGCGCCGATGCCACCTGCCAGGCCCTCGCCTCCAATCCGGCGACCGGCCTCACGGGTACCTACAAGGCGTGGCTGAGTAGCGACACGGTCTCGGCCGCGTCGCGGCTGTCGCAGGCTTCCGTGCCGTACGTTCTCGTCAACGGGAACGTCGTCGCGAACAACTGGGCTTCGCTCACGAGCGGAACCCTGCTCCACGCGATAGACACGACTGAGCTGAATGGGCCTGCACCAAGCAGCGTGCCCGACTCGATGAACGCGACCGCTGGCTGCGGGACGAATCTGGTTTGGACGAACACGCGCGACGACGGTTCTCTCGGTAACAACGGCGAGAGCTCTTGCAGCGACTGGACCGATGGCTCGGACTCGTTGGGCGGCGGAAACGGTGCGGACTACGGCACGTCAAATAGTGTCACGAATTGGTCCGGCTGGTGCGAGGCGGGCGGCTGCGACGGGTACGCAGCCCTCTTCTGTATCGAGCAATAAGTCAGGCGAGACCGGAGGTGTCTACTTCGCGACCGGATCGAAGTAGACCTGCACGAGGTGCTTGTCCGGATCCGCAAAGAAGTAGTTTGTGAACGGTTCTGAGACGAGCGGATGAACGATCGTGACTCCGTCGCGTCGCATGCGCTCGTAAAGCTCGCGGCACGCTTCGGCCGACTCGACGAAGAACCCGAAGTGGAACCATGGGGGCAAGCCCACGTCACTCGCGCCCTCGAGGTAGATCTGAAAGCCCGTGGGCGAGCGAATGATCGTTGCGGGCGGCTGGTCCCCGCGGGGGAAAGTCGAGTCGAAGCGAAATTCGAAGTAGTTTTCGTAAAACCGGCGGCTAGTGTCGTGATCGTGCGAGGCGAGATGCAGATGTTTGACGTCCGATCTCATTTTTCTCCTCCGCGGCTGAAAGGAAATCCGGCAAGTAGTGAGCCGAACGAACGCGGTGTCGAAGGTCCAGACATGCGCGAGCGCATAGCTTACTGAGGTATCCGCGGGCGCGCGCGAGGAATCGACGCCTTCTGTTCGCGAACTCGCACGCGCCGGTGCGGGGATCGGTTAGGTTTCGAGAGAGGGAAGCGTCGGATGGAATCACCGGAGCCCGAGACGGAGGCGACCATCTTGCCGACGCTCGCGTTTGCTCGCATCGGGGACACGCTCTTTCTTTGCTACACGCACCGGGAGGGCCCGTCGGACCGCGACTGGGCGACTTGGCTCGATCGATTGGCCATCGACGACTTCGACAAGCTTCTCGTGTCTTCCCCCGTCGAGGCCGGCCCCAACACCAGACAGCGGCGCATCGTCGGGGAGTATTGGAAAGGCAGTGTCCGATCCCGGCTGAGGATCGCGCGATTGACGGCTTCGCCGGTCGCGCGCGGAGCATTTACGGCGCTATCCTGGCTGCTGTCCGACCACAGGATGCGCGCGTTCGCTCCGGCGGAGCTGCCCGAAGCTCTCGCGTGGCTCGGTTCTTCTGTGCTCCGGGGCACAGCGTCCCGCGTCCTTTTTCGGCTTGCCACCGAGCGCCCGGCGGAAACCCCCGGGGAGGCCCAACGCCATCGCGATTGAAGCGCGCCGCAGCGTAAGCCGGTGCTCAACGTCGAGAGCGGACAACTCGCCGCTGCCTCGGTCCTTCCTGCGGCTTCTCGACATGGTAGCGTTGCCCCCGTGGAGCCGGCCAACCACGACGGGGACTCCGAGGTGCTCGTCGGTTTGCCGCCATACCGCATCGAGGCGCTCGCCGACGGCATTTTTGCCGTTGCCATGACGATCCTCGTCCTCGAGTTGCATGTCCCGGAGTTGGGGCTGCAAGCCTCCGACACTCGCCTGCTGTCGGCGCTCGAAGGCCTCGCGCCGAAGGCCTTCAGCTTCGCGAGTGGCTTTGTGATCCTTGGCACTCTTTGGATTGGCCACCGCTATCAATTTCACTATATCCGGTGCTCGAACCGGGCGATTCTGTGGATCAACCTCGTTTTTCTACTGGCGATTTCCTTTCTCCCGTTCGTTGTAGCCCTGATCGGTACGTACGGAAGGATGCGCGTGGCGTGCATCCTCTATGGCACGACGCTTTGCGTCGCCATGACATGTCTACTCGTACAGTGGCTCTACGCTGCGGGGCCTTCGCGACGCTTGGTGAGTCGCACCCTGCCGCCAGAGGTCTTTGCAGGACTTCGCAATCGCGTGCTGATGGGTATGGTCGGGTATGGTGGGGGCCTTGTTCTCGCGCTCGTCGCGTCGCCACGCGCGAGCCTGATCTGCTACGCGGCGACGCCGCTGCTCTACCTGCTGCCGGCCAGTTTCGATCGCCATGTTCGCGTCGATCGCTAAAAACGCGTGCGGTTGCCTCCGAGCTTGCTTCTCACGGCCCGCGCACGCGACTTGGCCGCGGAGGCGTTGCGCGAGGCTGGCGCTACGGTCTCTTCGGTCTCTTCTTAGGTATCACGCAGCGATGGCGGGAGATCCGTAGCGCACGTCTCAACGGACTGAGCGTGGAGCGCCGTCGGCTTCGCACGCGTTCACGCAAGCGAGGCAGCGCCTGCTCCCCGGCCAACCGCCAACGCAGCCGTCGTCGACGATTCTGCCCGTCGCGCAGTCTTGAATTGCGCAGACTGGAGTCTCCCGCCGATGGCCTTGCTCGTCCGAGCGGCATGCCGAGGCCGCGACCACGAGCAGCCCATAACCGACGACGGTTCGCCAGCGGTTTGGGCGAACGAATCGACCGGTTTTCCGAGCCGTCATATTCCTCTCGGACAACCGAGTGCGAGCCGGTGTGAGAAGCGCGCGCCAGCGGCCTGCGGACTCAACGCGGCCCATCCCTGGTGGCCCGATGTGCGGATGACATACTTTGAGCCTCGCGAAAGGCACGGCCCCGGCGGCGCACCTGGGGATTCACATCGAGCGGGGCACGCGCCTGAGAAACCACCCTTCACGAGTGTATAAGGGATGTCCGGTCCGAGACGACCGATACGTCCGCCTCGTTCAGACGCGTGCCTCTGAGCCTGAGTCATGGGTCCGTCTCGCTCAGAGGCGAGCCTCTGAGCTTCAGCGATGCGTCCGTCAGGCTCAGAGGCGAGCCTCTGAGCTTCAGCGATGCGTCCGTCTCGCTCAGACGTGCACCTCTGAGGCTGACCGATGCGTCCGTCTCGCTCAGAGGCGAGCCTCTGAGCTTCAGCGATGCGTCCGTCAGGCTCAGAGGCGAGCCTCTGAGCTTCAGCGATGCGTCTGTCAGGCTCAGAGGCGAGCCTCTGAGCTTCAGCGATGCGTCTGTCAGGCTCAGAGGCGAGCCTCTGAGCTTCAGCGATGCGTCTGTCTCGCTCAGAGGCGAGCCTCTGAGCTTCAGCGATGCGTCTGTCAGGCTCAGACGGGTCCGTCTGTCTCTGACAGACGCGCGTCTGGACCTCGGAAGGGTCACAGTGATGGTCGGACGCGACGCTCTGGGGGTGCCCACCGAGGTCGTGGCCGTGTGAGGCGAGGGACTGCAAGAAACGGGCGATATCTTCGGTCCCAAGGGCGGTCCCTTCACCTTTCGAGGTGCAATAGTACCCTGGCCGCCCATGCGGTCCCCCAGGGTCCTTCGTCTGCGACACCTCGCCCTGTTCGCGCCAGCGCTGATCGGCTGCCGCGCATCCTCCGCGACCGCATACGCGCCGCCGCCCGCGTACGAGGACGCGGGCCCCCCACCCTCGCTCGTGGCCTTCCCGAGCGGTCCCCGCACGCTGCACGGGTTTCTCTATCGTCCGGCCGGCGACGGGCCCTTCCCTGCCGTGGTGTTCAACCACGGGAGCGAGCCGATGCCCGGCGACAGGCGCGACGAGGCGGTGTTCTATGTACCGCACGGTTTCGTCCTCTTCGTCCCGCACCGGCGCGGGCAGGGCCGCTCGAGCGATGCGGGGGAGTACATCGAGCGGCTCGATCGCGCGCGGCTCGTCGACGAGCTCGTCGCCCAGACCGACGACGTGATGGCCGCCGTCGAGTACGTGCGCTCCCTGTCCTACGTCGACGGCGCGCGGGTGGCGGTCGCCGGCTGCTCGTTCGGGGGCATCGTGTCGCTGTTCGCGGCCGAGCGCGGGACGGGGATCAACGCCGCCGTGGACTTCGCCGGAGGCGCGATGAGCTGGACGCATACGCCGGACTTGCAGGTGCGCATGAAGCAGGCCGCGCGCGCAGCCCGGGTCCCGGTGCTCTTCATCCAGGCCGAGAACGACTTCGACACCACCCCGAGCCGGGTGCTCTCGGAGGAGATGCGCAGCGCGGGCAAGCCAGCGCGTATGAGCATCTACCCGCCGAACGGCTCGACGCACCAGGAGGGCCATCACCTTTGCTACGGCAGCGAGAACCCGGCTTGGGGGGACGAGGTGCTGTCGTTCCTGAGCGCGAGCGCGCACTAACCGGTTCCCGCAACCGCGATGAGCATCTTCGTCGGCACGGACCGCGAGCGCTCTAGTGGCCCGGTCCACTCGGTAAGCAGCACGTTTCATCCGGGTAAGCGCACGAATCGGGCGGTCCGACGTTCGGACCGGGGCATGAGGCCGATGTGCCAACCGTACTCGTGACCATGCACGATCCTCCCGCGTCCGCGCACTCGGGAAGCGTGTCGTCGGGCGAGAAGCAGCTGTCCATGACACACCTGCCGTTGCGGCAGCAGGCCCAATTGAGGGGACAGCTGCTAATTTCCGAGCACTGCGGCGCGTACGTCTGCGAAACGTCGGATTGGTACTTGGGCAGCGCGCTCTGGCTAATCACACCCGACGGGCAACTTGGCCTTGGGTGACAAAAGTCACCGACCGCGACGAGGGCGCAGTCCGAGTCCGTTACGCAGGATTGGTCGTAGCTCGTTGCCGCGATGACCTGCGCGTCCGGCTCGTCGCAGGAGCTGTTGGCTGCTTGGTCGCCGAAGATGCAGGTTTTCGCAGCGCAGCAGGTAACCAGCGGGCCCCCGCCGGCGTCCTGAAGCCAGGAAAAGAGCCCAGTTATGCAGTCTTGGGGTCCGCTGCAACCGACAGCGGCAGACGTCTCCGCTGCCGAGTCGGGAGCCCCCGGCTCGACCGCGCCTGCAGCCTCCGAGCCGCCATCCTCAGACCCTGGCCTCGAGCCGAATGACGCGCCGGGCGGGCCTACCTCTCGACCGCCGCACCCAGTCAAGCCAGCGGCGAGCGCGAACGAAATGCACGTTGCCCCTACGAGGAGCGTGGAGCGCGCCTGCTCGATAGGGGTACCCGGGGGGTTGCCTTGAGCAATGCGCTGCGTCGCCATCCCACCCCTCAGCCTCGAGTGTAACCGGCGCGCGTTTGGGTGTCCCTGGGTTCAATTCAGTCCCCCGGCGCACTGCGCCAAAGTGTGCCACGACCGGCATTTGGATCGTGGGGATTTGCGGCCAGGAGCGCAACAACCGCAGCGATTCATGCGCGGCGCGAAATGTGCTCGTTTCGCAGCGCCCATGCGAACGCCGTTCGGACCCCTTCTATTCATCGTCGTCGCGGCGCTCCCGAGCGGCTGTGGTGGACAGACCGTCTCGCCACCCCCCAGCGGCGACTCGAGCGGCATCAGCTCGACCCACGAAGGCGCGAGTGCGGCCAGCGGCGCAGCGAGTGGAAGCCTCGCCGTAATGACCAGCGGTGGGGTGAGTGGAAGCGTCAGCGCGAGCGGCGTCACGACGACGAGCGGCGACGGAAGCGCCGTCGTCGGGTCGGGCGCCAGCACGGGCGCATGCACTTTCGACAGCATCACGACCTTGCCCGACGGCGGGCAATGCGCGGGCTCGCGACTCGTGGCTTCGCCCACCGTGATGATCACGACTCCCGACCCCGATCCTTCCAACGTCGCGCTGGCCGCATCGACGGCCGGAGATCAATTCCTCGCTCTGTGGACGGATGGCGGTTGGAGCGTCAATGGCGTCGCCGTTCCCGAATCGATTTGGGCATCTCTCATTCGGGCAAGCCCCACGGTGGCCAAGGATTCTGCCGCCGTCGAATTGACCGCGAGTGGCACATGCCCCGTCGCGATCTGGAGCGACTCGGGCTTCCTCGTGGCTTGGGGCGACAGCTCCGGCTTGCGAATGCAGCAGCTCGATGTTCAGGGGATGCCTGTCGGCTCGCCCTCGGTGCTGCTCTCGGAGACGAACCAGGCTTGCCCGACCTCGCTCGTCAAGACGCCATTGGGTGTGGCCATCTCGTGGCAGACAGGCACGACGCTGCTCGGCGAGAACGTCGCGCTCATCACTGCGGCGCAGACGGTGCTCGATCCTATCGCCCTCGGTACCGTGGGACCTGGGGTGTCCACCAACATCGTGCTCGCCCAGCTGCAAGGTCAGACCTACGTCGCATGCGTGGAGTGGCCAAACGGAGAAAACGGAGCGGCAGCGACGGCGATCAGCCAAGTCATCTGGGGACACAACGTCGCGGTCCCGCAGGTGACGGAGCCCGTGTACTTCAATTCATTTCTTGCTGCCGATGGCCGGCTCTGGATGAGCGGCGGGGCACTCTACGCCGGGGTTCCCGGGAGTGCTTTTCAGATCGAAGGCGAGGGATGCGACGCGTTCACGACCTTGGCGACCGACGCGTGCGGCCGGCTCGTGGGTCTCGGGACGCAAGGATTTACTCCCGCCGGCGTTGCGGGCGGCTTCTTCGCTCAATCGTTCGTGGGCGCGGGATCCCAAGTCGTCTTGGGTAGCGTTACCGCAAGCGCAATCGCGGGCGGTGGGTCGAGCTTCGGAGTGCTTTGGTACGCGCGAATCGGGCCCGGAATACCTGCACCTGGCGAAGAGAACGAGTCCGGCGCACTTTCTTTCACAACTCTGTCGTGGCAGTGAATTCGTCCAAGCGCGGCGCCTGCGCGCCCCTATCAATCGACGCGCCCAATGGCCGGCCCGCTCGCGACCGGCGCGGAGTTTTCGACGCTCGGCCCCGCGCCGCCGCGCCGAGGCGGAAACCGCGGGTCCGAAGGACCTCTAATGGCCGAGCATCGAGGTCATCGGCTCGTCGGGCGAGAAGCTCGGCGTGGTTAGTTGGTCCAGATGTCTCCGAAACAACAAAGCCCTGCACCTGCTGAATCACTCGATGCGGCCACGAGGTGAGTGCCGGTCGAGTCCGACGCCACGGCAACCCAACCTTGTCCCGACGCGGCGGTGCCCGCGGTTTCGTTGGTCCAAGTCATACCTGCGTCCGCGGATGTCCAGATATCATTCGCTAGGTCATGCGCCGAGGCCGCGACAAGGCGGGCACCGGTCGCGTCGGACGCAACCGCTTCCCACAAGGTGCCCGACGCGCCGGAAGCGGGGGTCCCCTGCGTCCGGTTGGTCCAGGTAGCGCCCGAGTCTGTGGAAACCCAGATGTCTCCCCCAGAAAGGCCAGTCGAAGTTGCGTATGGCTGGGAGACGGCAACGAGATGGGTTCCGGTCGAGTCCGACGCTACGGCCGCCCAGGCCGCGCCCGAAGCACTAGTTCCCCTGGTCTGATTGGTCCACGTCGAACCCCAATCCGAGGACGTCCAGATATCGCTGTATGCGGTGATGCCGACGAGGTGTGCTCCGCTCGAATCCGCAGCCATGTCAACCCAGCGCTGCGCCGCAGCGGAAGTCCCCGCCGTCTGGTCCATCCACGTCCCACCCGAGTCCATCGAAGTCCAGACATCGCCAGCGGCAACGAAGAAGCGGGTTCCTGTCGAGTCCGAGCCCGCGGTGGGTCCTCCTACACCGGGCGCGGTGGAGGTCAACGTCCTTCGATAGATCCATGTCGCGCCGCCGTCCGCTGAGGTCCAGACGCCGACCTGGGTGGCATAGAAGGTGTTTCCCATCTGGATCCCCGCGGGCAACGTTGCCGCGATGAGGTGTGTTCCTGTCGAGTCGGACGCAACGGACCCCCACGATTGGCCGGACGCTGGGGTCCCCTGGGTCCGATTGCTCCATATCGCGCCGCTGTCATCGGACGTCCAGATATCCCCTTCGCCTTGGTTGGGCCCGCCACTGGTGACGGCGACAAGGTTGTTTCCTGTCGTGTCCGAGGCCACGTCGGTGAAATTCAGATTCGCCGCGGCGGGTCAGCCGTCCGATCGGTCCACCCTGCTGCAGCGTCCGACCCGTCGCTCCCCGCCTCAGGAGCGCCGGCGACGTCGGTACTGCCACTGCCGGCGTCGCCCGTACAGCCGCCACACGCGGCGACAGCCAGGAGCGTGAACGCGGCCAGCGACCACCGAACATGGCTCAGTGCGGACGGCTTGCGCATGGCCGGATTGTTCCATCAAACAAGCAGCCAGGCTCGTGATTATGTGAACGAATCGAGGCGAGTCTGGGTGCCCGGGAAGTCGCTGCTCGGCCTCGCCAGGATCGAGGTCATCGGCTCACCGCGGCTATCGGAATCGGCTAGCTTACCGGTCGCTCGAGTTTGCCTTTTGAGAACTTTCGCCGAGGGCAGAAATGCGGTCCAATTCGGCCCCTGGACGAGACGCGGGGACTCCTTCTGATTCGCGACGCGGCGCCCGAAGATTACGCGGCGTACTGCCGTTTCTTTGCGGAGGTGAACGTATCCGGGGACGTGGCGGACGCGCGCGCATACGAAAAGCACGTCGTGCCGCGAGCGTTCTTCGGTCTCGAGTCGGGCATTCCGAACGCCTTCTTACTTTGGAGGCCGGAGGGTGCCGTCTTGCACGTGACGATTCTCGCCGTCCTGCCCGAGAGGCGGCGCCGTGGGCTCGGACGGCGAATGATGCTGGAAGCGGCGCGACGCGGGCGCGCGCACGGCCTCACACGCTGGCAACTCAACGTCCACTTCGAGAATGTTGCCGCTCAAGTCTTCTACGCGAAGCTGGGCATGGCTCCGGCCTTCGAGAGTGTGTTGCTCGAGCTCGACGTCGCCATCGCCAAACGATTTCCCGTGATTCAGGCAGGCGGCACGAGCGCTCGTGTCGTCGGACAATTCGGCGAGCCGGCGCCTTCCGTCGGTGCCGACGGGTCGCCAGCGCGCGTACGCGTCGAGGACGACGCGGCGCTCGTGAGCGAGCTACGCGCGGCCGGCGGTGTGGTTCTCCTCCGAGCCCTCAGAATGGTGGGCGAGATGCCGGACACCGGGTGATCAATCGTCATTGATTCCCTATGCCGCGACCACCGACGGCTTCGCGATGCCTACGAGCTTCTCGCTGACTTGCCAAAGACGTGCGGGTGCTTCTTCTTCCAGTGCACGACGCGACGGCGTTGCCTCTGCGCATTTCTCGAAGTACTTGCCGGTGATTCCCTCGACTTCGGGAGACGAGGCGAGCCACACTTGCGTCCTGGCTCCTTCTTCGGGCGTCGCGAGAAAGGGCCTCAGAATCTTGAGCACCACGCTGATGGCGCCGCCGTACGTGTGCCCGAAGCCGGAAGCGATGACGCCGGGGTGCAAGCTATTCGCAGTAACACCGCTCGATTCGAGCCTCTTGGCGAGCTCGCGCGTGAAGAGAATATTGCAAAGCTTGGACTGACCGTAGGCTTGGTTCGCCGAAAACCCGCGTTCAAGCTGCAAATCGTCCCAGTGTATTCGCGCGCCGCGGTGAGCTCGGCTGGATACGTTGACGATGCGCGCGTGAGGCGTCTTCTTCAGCACGTCGAGTAGCAGGTTGGTCAGAAGAAACGGCCCGAGGTGATTGATGGCGAGCGTCTCTTCAATGCCGTCGACGGTGGTCCTGCGCGACGGAACGAGCACGCCGGCGTTGTTCATGAGGACATCGAGAGCATTGTGCCTGGAGAGAAATTCTGCCGCGATGCGGCGCACATCCGCCTGCGACCCGAGATTGCCGACGATGAGCTCGACGTTCTTTGCCCCGGCCTTCTCGATGTCCACGATGGCTTCGCGCGCCTTCGTTTCATTGCGGCACACCAGAACGAGGCTCGCCCCCATTTTACCGAGCGCCATTGCAGAAGCCTTGCCGATGCCCTGATTGGCGCCGGTGATTAGAACCGTTTTTCCAGTTATGTCGGGCATGGCGCTCCTGTTCGATGTGTCCGCGAGCGGCGTGGTTGCGATCTGTTGTGGAATGGGCTCAAGGCTGTTGGCATAGTCACTGGGTATTATGGTTTTTATCTACTGAGTTCTGGAGGCTCCTTCATCGCTAATCTGTTCCAGCTCACGACGCGCGGTCTCCGGGACGAAAAAGACGGCCCCTGCGGCGACAATCGTCGCGAGCGACAAGAGGGGGATCACAAGTTGCTGATTGCCGATGCGAGCCATTGCGCGAGAGTAGAGAAAGAGCCAGACGACCGCACCGAGTGTCTCAAGCAGTGCCAGAGTCCCGCCCGCTGCACCACGGAACGCGGTCGGAAACAGCTCGGTCGCAAGCGCTCGCAGCATGACGCCGCTCGCCATGTTCGTGAACACCATGGCGGTCCAGGGAATCGCCACGAAGCGCGCCGGACCGGCATAGAAGGTCGCGACGAGGGCCGGGAAGGCCAGCAAGGCGACGACGATGACCCTCCGGCGCCCGAAGCGGTCCGCCATCCGACCCGCCACCGGATTTCCGATGATCCCGAGCGCACCGAAGAAGAACGACATGAGCGCGAACCGACCGGGTGTCCAGCCGCGCAGCGTCTGAAGAAACTCCGATATGAACTGAAAGGACACGGCGATCCCGGCGCTCGACATGAGGCCGATTAGTCCAATCGCCAGCGCGCGGCGCGGGTGCTCCCGGAGAAGGCCCGTCAGGGGGCGTGCACTCTGACTCGTTGCGGTGAGGACCGAGCCGAGGCTCATCCCGATGACGGAGAGGAGTACGACGCGGCGGCGGCCAATTCGATCCGCAAGCGGCACGAACAGAAATGCGGGCAACGCACCCAGACGGGTGATGCTCGTGAAGTCGCCAAGCGCCCCCTTCGAGAGCCCGAAGGTTCGGCCAAGCTGCGGTAGTGCATTGCCGAGCAATGAGAAGTCGTAGTTCTCGAAGAACATTGCGAAGCTGAGAACGCCCAGAAGGCTTAGGTGCTCTGGCGAGAGTCCTGCCGGCACGCCGCCTAAGAATGGCGGAATCCACCACGGGTTCTGGCCCACCTTGCGGTACTCGACGTTCCGGGGCGAGCCCACCACGCGACGATAACCCGCCACCGAACGGATTGCTTCTGGCACATCGCCTTCGCATCAGCGCGCGTGATTGGTGTGAGAAGCGGAGCGCGGCGGGCGGTCCTCGGGCCCCATCCGAGGCTCGGATTTCCAGGGTGGCTATGCACGCGATCCCGAGGACGTGGCCTCGAACGTGGCCCTCTGCGTAGAGACCCCAAACGAGCTCCGAGCCCATCGAGCGCGCGAAGCTGTGCCCGAGCGCTATCTGCGAAGGTCTCGAACAGCAGGCGACTGCGAAGCATGAAGCCAGGCCCGAGCTCGAAGGCGCGCATCTCCGCCGGAAATGAAAGCACGAACTCGGAGAAAGGGCGCACGTGCTGCAGCTGATACACCGCGAGCTCCTCCAGCCGCTCGGCAATCTTGCCGTCGGAGGCTCCTGAGCTGCGGAGCTCGGAAGCTTCGCGTGCGACGCTTTCCGACGGGCGATACGCTCCGTCAAATCGTGGAGCAAGCGTTCGATGCGGCGCCGACCGCTGACAAGGAGGCGGTGGGGGTCGAGCACGGCGAGCCATTTCTCGGACGCCTCTGCGCGGAGCAACCCGACCAATTGCGACCGGTACCCGGCCACGAAGGTCACCACGAACACGGCTTCCTCGAACGACCGTGTATCGGCGGCGGCGACGAGCGCGTCCATGAGCGCAGCAGGCCCGTTCGGAGTCAGCGTGTAGCGAACGCCCGCTCCTTGGCCGCCGCCCGAGCGCTCGGCTTTCGTGCCCAGGCGAGGCTCACAAGGCGAAGAAGTAAGCGGCGCACTTGCGTCAGGTCGAGGACCTCACCCGGATAGAGAACGTCTCGTTCGAGCCAATTGGCGAACAAGTACCCGAAAAAGCGCGCGTCGCTCGGGCGAAAGCCCGCCTCCCTTGCAGTGGCGTGCGCGGCCAACGAAGGTCCGGGATCGACGAGGCCTTCGGCACCGACCGGCGCGCGCACAGCGGGCGGCTCTCGCGACGTCGCTGCTGCTGCGGCGGCGGGGGATCTCGATGCTGCCGAAGCTCGGTCGACGATGAGCACCCCGACCCGCGACCGCGGTCGGCTCCGGCTGGGTCAGTCGAGGAGGGCTCCTGACCACCTCAAATAAAAGAGCAGGTAGGGATCGGGGATGTCGAGCACCGATTTGTCTTCGTCCCAGTCGATAACTCGTTGAGGCGGCATTTGCTCTTGCGCGATTCGGCTCATGTGATTGCAGCTACCGACGATGCTGGAACCGACCGGTGGATCCCCAACGCAGACTTCCCGGACTCGGCGGAGGATGTCGTCGTAGTCGAACGAGAGACGAAGCGGTTCCGCGGCCACTGACTTGAGGATGCACCGGTATACGTCACCCTCAGTGGAATCAGAGAACTGATACATTTTCCGCTCTGTTCCCCGCGTCTTCGGACCGGCAACGAGCATCTGGACCAGCGAACGAAAGTCGGTCACCGACGTCGTGCTCGCGTAGATCTGCTTCAGCGTTGGGCCGTCGACGGCGAAGTCTGTCTTGGTCTCGCAGCGCACCTGCACCGCGAGCACAGAGCACGCAAAGAGGCAGATGGCCTGCATTAGTTGGGGCGATCCTGCCGACTCAGACGCGAACTTTTCGATGATCTTTCCGCCGACGGCGGCGTTCAGCGCATTGAACCCTGACTGACCGATACGAGCCAGATCCTCGCGTCTCCAGTAGTCGACATCGACGGCACTGACGCGCCCGCGAAGTTCCGGGTTCGCTCTCACCACATCATCCGCGCGGTATGGAACCGCTGCAGTGACGATTTTCACCCCGAGCCTGGCAGCCTCTTTCAGCTGCTTCGCAGCTTCAATCTGAATGGAGCGATCCATGTAATGAAAGTCGTCGATGAGGACGACGAAGTCGCTGTTCGCGATCTCATCGACAACTTGCTGCAGTCCCCGCCTGCCCGTTGTACGCGTGCGGTTTGCGCTGCCCGTGAGTGCGGCAGAGAGCTCGCCGGATACCTCGGCTTTTGCGACCAGGACTCCCGCTTCGGCCTTGGCGCCCGCAGTGGCGGTCACTTCGCTGCCGATGGCGAGCGAGGACGAAGTCTGCGTTGGGGTATCCATCCAATCGAGGATGCGCGTCCACACGTGCTCTGGATCACGAATGCCCGCGCCGACGATCGGGATGAGATTCTCTTTCCCGACTACCCGTTCGACGAGCACCGTCTTGCCTGACTTTGACGGTCCCGAAACGGACACGATCTGGCCCTTCGTGCCGAGTGCAAAGCGAAGCTTTTTCTCGAGCGCCTCTTCGTCGCGCGGCACATAGGTGTGCTCCGGGAATGAGCTGGGTGTGAACACGTCGAAGGCGGAGAGCGCTCGTGCCATGGGTTCGAGAAGACAGCGGTCCATGGCGCCGGTCAACCGCTGAAACTGCCACGACTCGGCCTCCAAAAAAGGCTGACGCAGCCGCGTACATCGAGGCGGAGGACGCGCCCGAAGTCGCTTGAGCGAGTCTAGTCGGGCACTCCACCTCGCAGGCAAGCGCGAAAAAAGGCGCGTTACCACCGGCAGTAGGCGCGCGTTCACATCCCGAGGCTGGAAAGCCAGTGAGCCGCTGCGCCGAGGAGCGGCGCGTACTGCGGGATCAACTTTAGGACCTCGACGCTCGTCTTGATGACCTCGATATTCGGGGTTGGGGCCTTGGCTTGTTGCTCGAGCCTTTCGACTTGGAGCGCGGCAATTGCCCTTACCTCGGAGGGAAGGGAGGCTTCCTGTTCGCGCAGCTGCACGACCAAGCGCGCGAGTTCACCCGCCGGAACGCTCGACCGCGCGTTGACCTTTGCGGTGGCGTTCCCCGCCGCGACCTGTACGGCTCCGGTGACGGGCCCCTGAAAAGTCTGGACGACGTATTGCACCACGGGAAGCTCGAAGTGCTCCGTTTCGTGGCCTTCAATCGCCAATTCGCGCTCCTTCACCCCTTCGTGCGTAATCGAGACGTGCTGGGACGGGTGGGCCTCCATGAGGGATTGAAACCCCATGTCTACCTCCACCCAGTTTCGGTAATCCTCGCGCTCCACCAAGTGACGAAGGACGGCGATTGCCCGCTCGGCGATGTTTGGCGGCGGTATTTGCCGCACGATTCGAGCACGGCACGCCTCGCAGCGCACCACGCGCTTCGATGCTGTGGGGTAGAATCGGCCCACCGGCATGCCTGGCGAACACCAAACGGTTTGGATCCTCGGCTCGGGCTTCAGCCGCGCCCTCGGCGGTCCGCTGCTCGCGGACCTGCTCTCGCCGCCAAGCAACAACTTCGTGCAGGCTCTCTACGACGACAATCCGTACATCGGCGTCTTGAGCTCGCTGGCCGCCGACACCGACTCGGAGATAGCGAGGCACGCTGCCAGGACCGTGCGCATGATGTACGAGGCGTGCGGGGGGCTAGCCTCGAAGGACAATCGCTTCTGGGATGACGCGGAGCAATTCCTCGACCAATTGGACGCGGCTGCCGGTACCGAGGACACGAGCGGGAGCGAAAAAGAAAGACCACCGACCAGTCGGATGCGTCGCGCGGTTGATTATGCGCTCCGCGATGGGGACGGGGTCTACGTCAGGAAGCTGACCGAGCTTCGCGACGCTGCGCGGAGGCTCGTTGCGGCCGAGTGCTGCGCGTTTCTCAAAGACGCGAACCTCGAGGAGGAGCGGTGGCAGCCGTATCGGAGTTGGGCGAAGGAGTTGTCGCCCCTCGATGCCCTCGTGACGTTCAACTACGACAGAGTGCTCGAGCGGCTCGACCTCTACGTGATTGATCCGGCCTCACCGGTTGAGCATGCGTCGAAGGCCAACGTGTTCAAGCTGCACGGGAGCGTTGACTGGCAGGTGAAGCCCGGCCCGGATAGCAGACCGCGGCAGTTCATCCGGACCGAGAATCCTGAAAACGCCCTCGCCGTCATCGGGCCGATGATTGGCATAGCCACGCCCGGACCGACGAAGAAGCTCGCGACCGAGTGGTTGGAGAAGATCTGGACTCCCGCCTTGAAGCGCATCAACAAGGCGGAGGTCATCGTATTTGTCGGGTACCGGTTCCCTCCGAGCGACGCTGAGGCACGGGAGAAACTCCTCGTGGCCATCACGGAAAACAAGTCGCAGCATGTCGAGCTTCATATCGTCCTCGGCCCCGACCTACACCACAAGGACGTGGTCCGTCTTGAGCAGTTGCTTCGGTACGCGATGGGCAAGCGGGGACGGGAGGACATCTCGCAGGAGCAGAGAGTTGGTATGATGCTGCTCGGCACCGCCAACACCTATGCGGTGACGAAGCACGCCCTCTGGGCCGAGGACTTCTTCACCGTTTGGCATCGGAACCTGCTCTGGCCGGCGGGGCTGCACTTCGCCCGCCGTCCCTAGTTTCGGGCGGGATGCAAGAAACCCCGCGGCATCTAAGCCCAAGGTACGCGACACGACCGCGGCCGATACACCAAGTGGGTGGCCGAAGGGATTGGCACCAAGCCGATGTCGAGAGTGACCCCGGCTCGACATGGAGGGGATCGTCCAGGGCAGCTCGTGGTCGAGCGGTACCGGGTCGACCGGAATGAGCGGCTCGAGTGGTACGACTGTCCCCGGCGTCCCGACCTTCGTGAACTACGAGCTCACGGGAACCTGGCCTGCCCTCATCGCAGGAACCGCCGCAACCTCCATCAAGCAGCAGCCCGGAAATCTCACGTACTAGATGCTTCAGGTTCAACCTGACTTCTGGGCCGAGAGCTGCGCGATTGGCGACTACAACGCCGACGGCATCCCGGACCTCTCGTCTGGACGGGAAGAAGTCCTCGGGGCAGAAGCTGACGACCTGGACGCTCGGCAGGCCGAAGAGCTCGGCGAGCGTCGTTTGCTCGCCGTAGCTCGTGCCGTCGTAGCCGCAGTGCTCGCCCGCCAGACAGCCTGCGACGCCCGGTACAAGGAGTTCTTGAAGAAGCCTAGCGACGCGTCCGAGTGGCAGACGACCGTGCAGTGAGCCGCCGAACCTTAGCGGGCTCTAGCGCGCGTCGCGGCACTTTGACGCGTTCGACGTCGAGCGCTCCAAAATGTCCCGAAACGATGCGACAGAAAATCGCATTGCGGGGATTGCCAAACCGACCTGAGAAATTTGCGAGATCGACACGACGCTCGCCGGTGCGTCTCACCTATATCGCTTCCTCGCAATCGCTCACGCGTTGCAGGAGGCAATCTCATGTCCATTCGCACCACACTCCCGCTGTTACCGTTGTGCCTGCTCGCAGCATGCGGCTCGAGCCCCGGAGGCACCGCCCCCGACGAGAACACGGCGCTTGTCACGCAGGCGATTCAGTCGCAGGGCGACCAGGGCGATGACCACCGGCACGATGACCACCGGCACGTGCTGCTGATCTCGGTCGATGGCATGCACCAGAGTGACCTTGACTGGTACGTCGCTAACCACCCAAACTCGACGTTTGCCAAGTTGACTCACTCCGGCAGCGAGTACACCAATGCGTCGACCTCCAACCCGTCGGACTCCGACCCGGGTGGCACCGCGCTGATGACCGGCGGTAACCCGAAATCGACCGGCGTCTTCTACGACGTCGAGTACAGCCACAAGGTCGACGAGGCGGGCGCTGCCTGCACCCCGGGCCAGCCGGCCACCGGTGGTGACGTCATCTATGACTCGCCGGATGACGCGCTGGCGAATGTTCCCGACTTCATCAATCCCGCGAACGGCACCTTCCCGTCGTTCGACGAGAACGGTTCGATCTTCGCCAACGGCCTTGACACCAACCCGGCCGCGATCATGAACCTGAAGTTCGACCCGAAGACGTCGCTCAACCCGGGCACGTTCCCAGTAGACCCGAAGACCTGCGAGCCGATCACCCCGTGGGACTACCTCGGCGACAACACGATCTTCCAGGTCATCCACAACGCCGGCCTGCGCACCGCTTGGTCTGACAAGCACGAGATCTACGCGTCGTTCAATGGTCCGGGCTCGAACGGCGAGAGCATCGACGACCTCTTCTCGCCGGAGATCGACTCGCAGGCTGTCATGCCGAACGGTGTCCCTTACCCGCAGGACGACGACTGGGCGCACATCGACGCCGCCACCAAGCAGTACGACGGCTACAAGGTCCAGGCCATCCTGAATGAGATCGACGGTCTCGACCACTCGGGCAAGACCCACGTCGGCACCCCGGCGATCTTGGGCATGAACTTCCAGACCGTCTCGGTCGCGGAGAAGATCCCCTCGACTCCGACGACGTTGATCGGTCCGGACGCGAACGGGAATTTCACCACCAGCGCTCCGGAGGCAGGTGGTTACCAGTTCGTCAACGGTCAGCTCGTTCCCGGCCCCGTCCTCTCGAGCGCGCTCGACTACGTCGACGCTCAACTTGGCCGCATGGTTTCTACGATCCACGAGGACGGCCTCGCGGGCTCGACGACGATCATCGTCACGGCCAAGCACGGCCAGTCGCCGCTGGATCCGAACCAGCTCCGCACCGTCAAGGACGGCCCGATCATCAGCGCGATCAACGCCGCCTGGGCGGAGACGCACCCGAGCAACACGAGCCTGATCGTTGCCGGAACCGACGACGACCTGTGGCAGTCCTACCTGTCGGACAACTCGCAGGCCGCTTGCGACTTCGTCAAGAGCTACCTGTGGAACCACACCGCTGCGGGTTTCGACATCAACAAGAACCCCGTCACCGTCCAGCACTCGGGCCTCGCCCAGATCTGGGCCGGCGCTGAGGCCGCCAACTTCTTCGGCGTCCCGGTCGACAATGGCCACTACCCGGACGTCTTCGGCAAGGTCCAGGTGGGCATCGTCTACTCGGGGCCGACCAAGATCGCCGAGCACGGTGGTATGAACACCGGCGACCGACACGTCCTGATGGTTGTCAGCGGCCCGGGCATACCGGTTCACGTCGAGTTCACCCCCGTCGAGACCACCCAGGTCGCACCGACGATCCTCGCTCTCCTGGGGCTCAACCCGAACGCACTGACGTCCGTCCAGATTGAGGGCACGCAGGTCCTTCCGGGCCTCGGTGGACGGCAGGCTGGACGCTGACCCTGCGTCGGATGCACGCCGGTTAACTGGCAGTACTAAACAGGAGTGCCGGGGTGAATCGCCCCGGCCTCCTCTGTTTAGCTGTATCGGATCCGATTCCTGCCGAACCGGAGCGCCGCCGAAGTCGTGGATGAATTTAGAACCGCGCTCGTCGAGCTGGCTCGCGCCGCATGAGGGCAGGACTGGTGCGCAATATGCCTCGGAAAGCCGTCCCCGGCGCGCCCGGCCCGGACCGGCAGTTGCGGAGCCGTGGTGGGCAAGGCGGTCGGACACAGCGTTCGGCCACCAATACGGTATCCTCGGCAAGTGCCTCTACGGCCCGACATTCGCTTCTGTACCGCCGCGGACGGCGCCAGGATAGCCGTCGGAACCTACGGCAGCGGCCGTCCTCTGGTCCGCTCGGGTACGTGGCTGACCCACGTCGAGTACGACGCGAAGAGTCCGCTGTCGGCGCATTGGTGCGACGAGCTCGCGAAACGCCATCAGTTCGTCGCGTACGACGGGCGCGGGTGCGGTCTTTCCGATCGGCACGTGAGCGACCTGTCGCTCGACGTGTTCGTGTCCGATCTCGAGTCGGTCGTCGACGGGCTGAATCTCGTGCGCTTCCCGCTACTCGGAATCTCGATGGGTGCCGCGGTTGCAGTCGCCTACGCTGCGAAGCACGCCGATCGCGTCAGCCGCTTGATACTTCACGGCGGATTTCAACGGTCGTACTTCAGCTCCAAGAACCCCGATCCGCGCCTGCAGGAAGAGGCGGACGTGTTGCTCAAGAGCGCGCGCCTCGGCTGGGGCAACGGTAGTCCAGCGCTGAGGCAGGTCTTCGTCGCGAAGTTCATGGCCGACGCCACCGAGGCGCAGCGGCAAGCCTTCGACGACCGTCAGCGCCTGACCTCCACGGCGGACGTAGCTGAGAAGTACCTGCGCGCGATGTTCGCCCTCGACGTGACAGACCTCGCTCCGCACGTGTCGTGCCCAACCATCGTGTTCCACAGCCGCGGCGATCAGCTCGTCGCCTTCGACCAGGGGCGCAAGCTCGCAGCCCTCATTCCCGGTGCGAGGTTCGTGCCACTCGACAGCAGGAACCACGTACCATTCCGCGAGGAACCCGCATGGCAAGTGCTCGTCACAGCGCTCCGTCCGTTTCTCGATGCGGACACCGGGAAGCGCCCGCCGTCGCCGACGAAGCAGCTCACGCCGCGCCAGCTCGACGTGCTCCGCGGCATCGCGCGGGGGCTAACCGACAAGGAGATCGCCAAGGAGCTGTCACTCAGCCCGCGCACCGTGGAGATGCACGTCGCACGCACGCTCGCCGCGCTCGACGGGACGAACCGCGCTGAGGCGGTCGCCAAGGCAGCAGCTCTGGGCCTCCTCGACTAGCTGCCGTCTACGGTGAGCGGCTACCGTAGCCGCCGCCATTGCGTGCAGTAGTTTCCCGGATAGTTCTCGCCCAAGGCACCTGACATGTTTGTGCGCCCATGCTCCGGCTGCTCGCGCTCGTCTACGGCGTCGTGGCGTACCTCGCGTTCCTCGCCGTTTTCGCGGCCTGCGTCGCATTCGTTGCCAACCTTGGTTTCGTACGCGGGATCGACGGCGGCGAGCCAGGTGCCGTCATGGTGAGCGTTGCGATCGACTTCGGGCTCGTTGCGCTGTTTGGGGTCCCCCACAGCGTGATGGCGCGCGACTGGTTCAAGAGAGGGCTCGTGCGCGTGGTTCCTCGAGCCGCAGAGCGCAGCACGTACGTCCTGGTCGCGAGCGCAACCCTTGGCCTGCTGCTCTGGCAATGGCGCCCAGCTCCCACGACCGTCTGGAGTGTTGACGCGTCCACAGTCCGGGCGGCTCTTTGGGGTCTATCGGGGGTCGGCGTGGCGCTCGTCGTCTACTCCACGTTTCTCACAGATCACTTCGACCTCCTTGGTCTGCGGCAGGTGTGGCTCCACGCGCGCCGGCAGCCGTACGTACCCATCCCTTTCAGTGAGCGCGGAGTGTACCGCATCGTACGCCACCCGATGATGGTCGGCATCTTGCTCTGGTTCTGGGCGACGCCGAGCATGAGCCTCGGTCACCTTGTTTTCACCGCCGGCATGAGCACATACATCTTCGTGGGCACCGCGCTGGAGGAGCGCGATCTCTCGCGCCATCTTGGCGAGGCCTACGTCAAGTACCGGACGCGGGCGGGCCGCTACATTCCCTGGGCGTGATTCGTTTTCTGCTTCCGCTGCCTCCGCTAATGGTAGCGACCAGAACAGCAGCCACCCATTCGGGGGCACGAAGTCATCGAAGTGCACCCGAATCAGACGAGGGCTGGCATGGACCTGGCGCTTCGCGCCACGTTCAGTTGTGTCCCCAGCGGGACAAGCACGCGATTTAGTCAAGGATATCGAGGGCAAGCCGGGGCTTTATCTCTGCGACGCGGGCGATCTCAATCTCCAGCGGCGGCGGCATCGGCGCTCGCTGCCGTCGGGCCAGGAGCCGTCAACCGAGGGGCAGGGAAGGTGAGCGATGGCAACGACGATCGCGTCAGCGTTGGCCGTGCCCCTCATCTACGAAGGCGTTCCGATCCACGCCCGCGGATTCGCGCTCGCGGCGGCGTACGACAGCAGCTGGCGACCGCCGCAGGACAGCGACTGGGCGGCCGATCAGCGCAAAACGAACGTCTGGCGTCACCCCAACTACCCGCGGCACGTTGTCTGGAGGCCTGCCGAGGACGACGCGGTCGACGACGTCAAGTTCGACGGACGCAAACCTACCTGGGCACGGACGTGTTGCCCTGACCGGCCCGGCATCCCGCTGCTCTTCGAGCCGCGGCGGTGCTCCGGCGGGCTGTGAGAGAGCCTTTGCCCGCACCTACGACCGGCTCGGCGCGACCCTGGCGACCGTGCGTCGCTCTTTTCGTCGATCGGGCGACGGCGAATGTCGGATCCGGGCCGGCCGAAACGTCGCGTCGATGAAAGGCAGGTACGTCATGAAGATCCAAGGAAGTGTTGCTCTCGTAACTGGTGCCAACCGTGGCCTCGGAAAGGCCCTTGTTTCTGCGCTCTTGGAGGCCGGCGCGGCCAAGGTGTACGCGGCGGCCCGCGACGTGAGCAAGGTCAACTCGTCCGATCCGCGGATCATCCCGCTCGCGCTCGATACGTCAAAGTCCGAGCAGATTGCGGCGGCCGCCTGGGCGGCCGCGGACGTCACGCTTCTCATCAACAACGCGGGCGTCTCGGCGTCGGCGAACGTCCTCACGGCGAGCCAGGCCGCAATGGAAACCGATTTCCGCACGAACGTCTTCGGGACGCTCGCAGTGGTAAAGGGCTTCCTGCCCGTGCTCGAGCGCGCGTCGGGGGGCGCGACGATCGTGAACGTTCTGTCGCTCGCGTCGCTCGGGAGCTTCCCGGCGCTCGGCGGCTACTCGGCGTCGAAGGCGGCCTCGTACTCGATCACGCAGGCGCTCCGTCCGGAGCTCAGGGGAAAGCACATCGAGATCCTCGCGGCGTTCCCTGGCCCGATCGACACCGACATGGTCAAGGACCTCCCGATTCCGAAGACGAGCCCGGCCGACGTCGCGCGCGCCGTGCTCGCCGGGGTCGCGCGCGGCGAGGAGGACATCTTCCCCGACCCGATGGCGCAGCAGATGGGCGCGCTCTGGAGCAAGAGCCCCAAGGAATACGAGCGCGCGTTCGCGAGCATGTGACGTCACGAGGACGAGCTTCCGAAAGGAGACCATCATGAAGACGAAGAATTTCACGACGACCATCCTGGTCGACCAGACACCGCAGGAAGCCTTCGACGCCATCAACGACGTTCGCGGTTGGTGGGCGGCAGAGATTGAGGGTCGTACGGACGTGCTGGGCGCCGAGTTCACGTACAGGTACAAGAAGATCCATCGCACCACGCAGAAGATCACCGAGCTCGTGCCGGGCAAGAAGATCGCGTGGCACGTGACCGAGAGCCTGCTCAACTTCGTCCGTGACGGGAGCGAGTGGGACGGCACCGACATCGTGTTCGAGATCTCCAAGAAGGGCGACAAGACCGAGATTTGCTTCACGCACGTCGGCCTCGTGCCCACCGTCGAGTGCTACGATGGCTGCTCTGGCGCCTGGGGCTACTACGTGAACGAGAGCCTTCGCAATTTCATCGCGACGGGCAAGGGTCAGCCCAACCCGGACGAGCGTCGTCCGAGTCGGGCGAAGAATCGCTGCGAACAACACGCGCACGACTCGCGGAGGTGAACCCGTGGCCGAATACCTGGTGATGACGCTGGAAGACGAGCTCGCCCACGCGTCGCAGCCGCCGAAGGCGATGTCGGAGCTCATCGAAAAGGGCGCCGCGTATGCCGAGGAGTTGCGCCGCGCGGGGCGGCTCAAGGACCACGGGCGTCTTCGCCCCAGCAAGGAGGGCAAGCGCGTGCGTCGCGAGGGCGACCGCCTCGAGGTCCGCGACGGACCTTTCGCCGACGAGGCCAAGGCCCTCGGCGGCTACTACTGGGTCCAGGCGAGCAGCTTCGACGAGGTGACCGAGCTCGCAGCGAAGGCTCCCGTGCTCCCGACCGACGAGATCGACGTGCGCCCGCTGATAACCGGCATGTGCCCGAAGGACAAAGAGGCGAAGCCGGGCAAGATCTTCGCCTGTGCAGTGCTCGGGAGCACCAAGACAGAAGGGGCGTGGGTCGAAGTGATGGACCGGATCGACGAGGAAACACGCGGTCGCTTCCCGGAGGCGTCGTTCCTCGGGGGCCTTCGCCTCGAGCCACCGAGGAGCGGACGGCGCATCGTGACACGCGGCGAGAGGCGCGCAACGTTCGACGGGCCGTTCCTCGAGAGCAAGGAGGTCATCGGCGGACTATTCTTTGTGCGTATGACGAGCATCGACGAGGCGGTGCGGTGGGCAGGCGAGACGCGTTTCGTCGTGTACGGCGCGCTGGAGATCCGCGAGCTGTGGCGGACCTGACGGCGATCGTCGACGACACTGTGCGCACCGAGCGCGGGCGCATCGTCGGGGGCCTCCTGCGCCTGTGCGGCAGCCTCGACGCCGCGGAGGAGGCCTTCCAAGAGGCTGCGCTCGCCGCGGTGCAAGCGTGGCGCGAAGCGGTCCCGTCGAACCCCGGCGCATGGCTGATGACGGCCGCGAAGAACAGCGCGAAGGATGCGCGACGCCGGCGAGTGGTTGCCGAAGTGAAGGCGCCGCTCCTTTTCGAGGACGACATGGATACACGAGACACGATCGACACGGTGAGCGACGACTATCTCCGGCTCATCTTCACCTGCTGTCACCCCGAGCTATCGACCGACAACCAAATCGCACTCACGCTGAAAGTGGTCGCGGGGTTCTCGACCGAGGAGATCGCGCGGGCGTTCGTCTGCACGGAGGCCACGGTGTCGCAGCGGATCTTGCGCGCGAAGCAGACGATCGAGGACAAGAGCGTCGGATACGCGATGCCGGAGCGCAAGGACCTCGCGGAGCGCGTGGGGGCGGCGCTGGCCGTCCTGTACGCGATGTTCAACGAGGGGCACACCGGACGGAGTGGCCCCTTGATGCGGCTCGACCTCCAAGCGGAGGCGCTGCGCCTCGCGCGGCTGCTCTGCGACCTCGTGCCGCGCGAGCCCGAGGCGTTCGGCGCGCTGGCGATCATGGCGTTCGGCGCTGCGCGCGCGCACACGCGCGTCGACGGCGAGGGGCTGCCGATCCTGCTGGCCGCGCAGGATCGATCGCGATGGAATCGGGAGCTCCTCCGCGAAGGATTGATGGCGCTTCGGCGCGCGCGATCGCTCGGAGGACGAGGTGCGTACGTCTTTCAAGCCGAGATCGCGGCGGTGCACGTGACGGCGGCGAGGTGGGAGAGCACGGACTGGGCGGCCATCGTCGCGGCGTACGACGCGCTTGCGGAGGTCTCGCCTTCACCGGTGGTGGCGTTGAACCGAGCCGTCGCCGTCTCGATGCTCGCCGGACCGTCCGCGGGCCTCGCCGCGCTCACAGCGCTCGAGGGACCGCTCGCGGACTACCACCTCTTCTACGCGGCGCGTGCAGACATGCTCGAGCGTACGGGAGGCGATCCACGACCCGACTTGGAGAGAGCGATTTCGCTCGCGATGAACGAGGGCGAGAGGCGCCTGCTCGAGCGCCGGCTCCGCGATCGGCTCGCGCCCCTGCAGCCCTTCTGAGATGGACGCGCCGGGTACCCGTGGAGGAGGGCGCCGGTAGGCCCCCCTTCGAGGGGGGTCGTCGCGCTGTCGAGCGCGTCTCGCGGGGCCGCCTTTCGTCGGGGGGGGTGGAAGGGTCTCGCGCAAAAGAATCCGCTTCACCCGGGTGGTCATGTCGGATCTGGACGATCAGAGACGTCGCATCGATGAAGGCAGGAAGACAGGCAAAAAATGAGCGACATGAAGGGCACCAGAGCCGTTGTCGTCGGAGCGAGCCGCGGCTTTGGCCGAGGCATCGCGGAGGCACTCATCCGGGCGGGTGCGGAGGTGCACGCACTCTCGCGAGGCGACGCTTCGGAGCTCGTGCGCGCAACCGGCGCGCAGGTCCACACCATCACGGCGGACGCAACGGACCCGGAAATTGCGCTTCGGGTGGTGCGCGACGTCAAGCCGAACCTCGTCGTGCTCAACGCCGGCGCGACGCCGAGGCCCGCGCTCCTCCGAGAGCACACGTGGGAATCTTTCTCCGTCAACTGGGACACCGACGTGAAGATGACCTTCCATTGGATGAAGGCCATCCTCAACGAGCCGCCTGGCCACGGAAGCACGGTCATCGCGCTTTCCTCGGGAGCGGCGCTACGGGGATCGCCGCTGAGCGGCGGCTACGCAGGAGCCAAGGCGACCATTCGTTTCCTCGCGGAGTACGCGGCGCAAGAAGCCACGCGCGGGAAGCTCGACATTCGCTTCGCAGCGCTGTTGCCGAGCATCACTCCGCTGACGGGCGTCGGTCGGCCCTTCGTCGAGGCGTACGCGCGTCGACAGGGCCGAACGGCCGAGCAGTTCCTGGGTGGGCCGCCACTGACGCCGGACGACGTGGGGGCGGCCGTCGTTCGCCTGGCGAACGAACCCGCTCTTGGCGAGCACGTTGCGTATCGGTTGGACGGCAGTGGCTTGGCATCGCTGACGTAACCGGTCACCGAAGCGTTGGTCGAACAACCCAGCAGGAGCTGTGTCATTAGTAGAACGATCGCGGAGAACACAAGGCTGGATAACGACGACGTGAGCGACGTCCGCTCCGTGGGCCCGGCAGCTCGGGCTCAGCGCGCTTCTTCAAGGCTGTATGCAGGCAGTGTCATGAGTCGCAGGTCTTCGACAGGTGCGCCCACCGTGAAGTGGTACAAGCTCTGCCAGTCGCGCGACGTGATGCCGAACACCTCGTGAACCGGGTCGTCGAAGTAACAACCGATCCCGGTAGCACGAATGCCAGCCTCTTCGGCCTCGAGATAAAGTACCTGTCCGACGAGACCGGCCTCCCAGAACAGATTTCGGTAGAAGGCCGCACCGCGTGACACGAGGCTGCCCATGTAGTCAGCGATCATTCCCAGGCTGAAGGCCCCATCCCGCAATCGCCTGCCCGCACGAGACCTTCGGCATTGAGTCGTGCCGCCTATGTGCCAGGCCGGACAGACGTGTCTGGGTCGCGAGCGGCCCGCGCGGCAAACCGAGCCGCAGGCGCGACCGGCACGCCAATTGCTGGTGTGTGGTCATTCACAGGTCGCGAATCCGCAGCACCGTGAGGTCTACATGAAGCACATCTGCTTGGCCCGGGCGTTTCATCAGATTCTCGCTGTAGCGATGCCCATCCCCTGTGTAGCCATGGCTGTCGCGTGCGGTGGGGACGCGTCGGGGACCACCGCGGTGCCCCATGGGCAAGGCACTCCGAGCGGGGCATCGTCGGGGGCTTCGACGGGAGAGTCCACGGGGGCCTCGGCGGGCGCATCCGCGGGGACCTCGACGGGAGTCTCCTCGGGGACTTCGCCCGCAACCTCGACTGGAACATCGTCGGGGGTATCGACCGGAACCTCGACTGGAGCGTCGTCATCGGGGGCTTCTACCGGAATCTCTTCGGGGACCTCCACCGGCGCCCAGGCGGGCGCGCCGAGCGGTGACGCAGGTGGAACCATCGTCAATGGGTGCCCCGGTCCGTGTTGCGTCCCTGTCCCGGGCCCACCCTGCCCCATGTGCACCAATCCCTCGCCCTTTCTGGTTTCCGTGCACGACGGCGGGCTCACCTTCGATGACGCCGGCAATCCCACGAACTGCCCCAACTATTGTTCCAGCGGCGGCATCATCCCCACCCTACGCTGCGAGCTTGCTGACGCCGGTGTTGTCGAGTGCTTCACGCAAAACCCGCTTTGTACGGGGCGGCGCCCCGCGGGCCTCGTCGAGTCGGGTCCGGCACGTGGGCCCCTTCTCGGCGCCCACTTCGCCGAAATGGCGCGCCTGGAAGCCGCCTCAATCGACGCGTTCCGCCAGCTGCGTCGCGAGCTCATCGCTCACGGGGCCCCGCGGCGCCTCGTTCGCGCGGCGGGGCGAGCAGCCCGCGACGAGATACGTCACACCCGCGTGACGAGCGCCCTGGCACGCCGCCACGGCTGTGCGGCGCTACCGCCTGTGGTCGAGCGGCGCCCCGTCCGTGACGTCGAGGCCATCGCCGTGGAAAACGTCGTCGAGGGTTGCGTGAGAGAAGCCTTCGGTGCCCTCGTTGCCAGTTGGCAGGCAAGGGCGGCTTCGGTCCCCGTCATCCGGGCCGCGATGGCGCGCATCGCCCGCGACGAAACACGACACGCTTCGCTCGCTTTCGAAGTGGACGCGTGGCTGAGGCGCCGTCTCGACGCCCGCTCGCGCACGCGTGTCGAAGCGGCACGACGGCAGGCTCTCGACGAGCTAGCGACGCAAGCGGCTGACCCGCCCATCGAGCTGCAAGGACCGCTAGGCCTTCCGAAGCGACACCAGTGGCGACGTCTCGTCCAAGAGTTTGGGCGCCTTGCCGCGTAGCTTGGGATTACGAAGCGCTAGCGCCGGTGCTCGGTAGCCGAAGCCTTTCTTGCGCTGCACGATTGCAGCCTCCGAGTTGATGGCTTCGCGTACTCCCTTCACGTTCAAGTAGCGACAGTCGGTCACGAACTCGCCCGCGATGCCGTAGAGCTTGCCGTCGGTGACGATGCGCTTGTCCGGTATTCCTCGACGAAGCGGAGGCGAGTCACGCAGCAATGTTAGCCGGACGGCTTCACTCTCGCGTGACGATTCTCATTACGGGGCACTCGAACAGATTGGCATTGCCCCGTTGTGGACGTCGGGTCCGAGCGAACGCAGGACTCATGGGGGCCCTTGCAGTCGGCTTGGCTCGCGCATGTCGCGCCCGAGGTCACGCGTTTCGAGACCGACGGCTGATAGAGGGTGCGACGGACCGCTGGACTGGAAGGCGCAACGGACTCGCATCGGCACCAATTGTCGTCCGCGATGGGAGTCTGCGGCGCGCAAAAGCGCTCGCAATCGGCGACGGAAACCGACCCCTCGGATGGAGCCGCACTCTCTGCTCGCATCGACGACATTGAATCCGCGCTTGCGCACCCGACGACCAGAATCAGCGCGCCCGCCCAAGTGACTGCCTTCACGATTGCACTTCGTGGCTCGCTAGCGTCCGCACCATATTGGGTGACATCTTGCGCCAGGCCACATCGACTGCAAGGTGGCGCGCCCTGACCGTCGAATCCGGCTCACCGGTGGGCGGTTCTCCCCCGAGCGTCGACAAGCAAATTCCCATCGTGTCGAGCCTCAGCCTCGGACAGTCGCTCGTCTACCGAGAGATGCTCGACCCGGTAAAGAAGCACGCGACGTGGACGTCGCGCGCGTGACAGCGCTCAATTCGCCGCCAGCGAATACTCGTCGACCGTAAAGGTCGCCGCGTTGCCGCCCGTCGAGCACACCTCGATGCCGAAGGCGAGCTGGCTCACCGTGGAGGTCGTGGGAACCCAGCCGTTCATCACGGCGTACTTGAAGAGCGCGAGCCGGAGAGATTTTGGAGACGCGGCCGTCAGCGAAGGTTCTCGACGCTCGAGTCCATGAGCCCGTCGGCCTTCCACGATACGTGGTTCACGCCGCGGAGAGTGCTAAAGGTTTCCGCGATGGCTCCGCGCACGCGGCCGAATCCGCAAGTCGTCAGGCCCTCAGCTGAGGATGAGGCGGACATTCGCGTGGGACTGGCCGAGCTCGATCGCGGTGAGGGTGTCGAACTAACGGTCGACGAGCTTCGGCACTGGGCAGAGACCGGCGAGTGGCCCGCACGCCTCGACTGAGCCCGCAGTTTCTCGCGCGTCGTAACGCGCTCGGCATCATCAAGCGCTCGCCCGAGTCTCGCGCGATCGCTGCCACGATCGTCGCTCTGTGCACGTCCGAGACGTTGCCGGGGCCTGGCGACGCGATGACGCTCCTGGAGCCGGCCGACGCACGTGGGGTCGCGACGCTGGTGCGCGTGCGGCGGGTGCGAGGTCTCAACCTCTGGATCTGGGGGCGAGGTTCTGGAGCTCGCGACACTAACGGATCGGCCGCCGGGCACGTAGGTCCGGGCGTCGACAAGCCCCGGCACCCCGGACACGGGCGCTGCTTCAAGCGAGATCAGCGCCTCGCAGGCCGAGATGGTCGGCGACTGGCCGAAGGGCGACCGCGGATCGCCGGCGCAATCTCATCCCGTTTCCGTCGGCCGCCTCGCCGGCAGTCGGAGGTCGTACCCGCCGCCGCGCATGGCTGGGCGGATTGCTTAACTTCTACGAACGAAAGGCGGCGTGAAGCGTTGGTCGAATATCGGGACACAACGCGGTGCGACTTCCGTTGCCCGAGATCCGCGCGATGCAGATGAACGGTCTACAGCATCGCCGAGATCGCCCAAGTTCTCTCCGAAAAGGGCGTTGCGATGACGGCGGCAGCCCTACGGGGGGTAAGGCGGTTCAAAGCGTTTCGGTCAACGGAGAGGCGCGCAAGACGCCAAGTTTACGTAAAAGGATCTTTGAGGACTTCCGTTGGCGCTGCAAGTCCGACCAATTTGGACTCCATGGACGCCGGGATAATCGTGCCAATTCCGGGAACGGCTAATCGGAAGCGGGGCGCCCCCGCCTACTTCTGCGCCTGCTCCTTCTTGTAGACCAAGCATCCAAGGTCGTTCGCCGTGTGCATGCACGACTTCCACTCGAAGTCGACGGCACCGCAGGCCCCACACGACACCTCGCGCCTCGGTCCGCCTCCCTCGCAGGGCAGCCACGAGCCAAGGATGCGCATGAACCGCCCCTTGTTGCAGCGGCGACAAAACCCATGATGTTCGAGGCCCCGGATCCGTGCGTAGTGGGGCCGTCGCATGCCTTACAGGGGACCAGAGCGGAGAATCAGTCGAGGACGAGGACGAGGACGAGGATCCGGAGTCAGTCGTGCCGCTTCTTTCCACGCTCGCGGGATTCGAGGACTCCAAACTCGGTAAGGCCAACTATCAAGGCCGCAACCTCGTCCAGGGAGCGGGGCACGTCTATTGCCCGAGCTGTGGCGACATGCGCCTGGTGGACGCGACCCACCTCCAGACCGTTTCGGGTGCACGAAGTCATCGAAGTGCACCCGAATCCAACGAGGGCTGGCATGGACCTGGCGCTTCGCGCCACGGTCAGTTGTGTCCCCAGCGGGAGTCGCATTCGGGTGTACGGAGCGAAGCGAAGTACAGCCGAATCAAACGAGCGCTGGCGTGGCATGCAAGCCCGTGAGGGCTTGTTCATGCAGGGGTGTCCCCAGCGGGAGAGCTAAGCAACTTCGGCGGGTGCAAGCCGGCTCTCTTTCTCTGCCACGTCGACGAGCTGGGGCCGACAAGGGCGAAGCGGACCGGGCGAGGGTAGGGGGTCGTCGACGAAGCGCCGGGCCAGTGCTGCCCTAGGCTCGCATCGGGGCGACGAGTACGATGCGCTCGTGCGTTTTCAGCTGAACGACTCCGTCCTGGCTGCGCTGCGGATGCATCGGGACAAGCGACATCTCGAACGCGTTACCCGTTGGAAGGAGTGGAGTCCTCTGCACGGCGAAAGTGGCCTGGAGGAGGCAGCCCTGTTGGGTCGCCTGAAGGCGGCATTCTCCGAAGGTGCCGACCCTGCACGCTTCGGAAACGAGTACGTGCTGGCGATGGACCGCCTTCAGGAGGAAGTCGAGAACGAGCACGACGCATTCCTACTCGAGCCGGGCATGGGGCCGATGCTTTACTTGACGGCTGATGGGCGCGTGCTTACCGACGGTCGGTCCTGGGACGGCGCACCTCTGCGCGCGGCGACGGACTCGGAGGCCATTGCCGCTCTCGTGATAGGCGCGGACAAGACGGGCGTTCGCGAGTTGCTCGAACTACTGCCGCCGTGTCCGTCCGACGGAGTCCAATGCCCAATGTGCGCCGGTCGACGGAGAGCCACGCCGATTCCCGGGATGGAGGGGCCGCCCATCATTTGTCTTCTTTGCGGGGGACGTGGCTGGGCGGTGCGGCCGATGCTGGAGGCAGCGGCTGCCAACGGAACGTGGCCGAACAAGTTCTCGCCTCAGCCTCGGAACTGAGCGAAGTTCTACGGCCGCGTGACGTCCACAATATATGGACGAATCTTGCACGTGCACGATTCAAGATGTATCTTGTGTCCAAGTAAAGTGGACAAGCTCCTTTCTATCGACCTTCTGGTCGCGATGAAGCTCGCCGCGCACGAGGGGGAGCCCACGACGGTGCGACAGCTCGAGGACGAGCTCGGCCTGTCGAAGAGCGCAGCCGCGAACTCCCTGCAACGCCTCCGGGACCTCGACCTTGTGAAGGACGACGCGACGGGCGGCCGCCGCGTCAACAAGCTCCTGCTCCGCGATTGCCTTGAGCACGCGGTGCGCTGGATTGCGCCCGCGCACGTGGGCGAGTTCGAGCTTGGCCTGCCGACCGCGCATGCTGCTGCCCCGTTCAAGCAGAAGCTCACCGGGGACGACGACCCCGTCGTCATCCCGCTGCCTCAGGGCCCCCTGCGAGGCCGGGCGGTGAGTCCGCTCCATCCTCTGGCGCCGGCGGCGGCTGCGAAGGACCCGAAGCTCCATCGGCTGCTTGCCATTGTCGATGCGTTTCGCATCGGGCGAGCACGGGACCGCCAGCTTGCGGTTTCGGAGCTGCGGGCGTGTCTCTGAGAGGGGAGGCGCAACGAGCGGCGATTCGCTCCGTACTCGACGCCTTCGGGCCGGACTCCAGTCCGTTCGTCTTTGTCGGCGGTTGTATTCTCGGGCTCTACGCGCGGCCTATGGGCGCGCCGCTCCGCGCCACCAAAGACGTGGACTGCATCTCCACGCTCACGCCGTGGGTACTTCAGGAGAAGAAGCTCGCGGACATGTGCGGCAGAGGCGTTTTGAACCCCGACCCCGAGGTCCAGTGTCGCTATCGCATTCGCGGCACCGAGGTCGACGTGGACGTTCTCTCGCCCGAAGGATTCAACGTCGGGGGCGTGAACCCGTGGTTTGGGCGCGCGGCCAAGGCCGCCCGTCCGTTTGACGCCGGTGCCGGTCGCACGGTCATGGCGGTGACGCCCCCGTACTTTCTCGCTACCAAGGTTGTGGCGTTCGCGGACCGAGGGCCCGACCCGCAGTCGAGCAAGGACGTCGAAGACATCGTCGCTCTGACCGTCGAGGTCGATACGTTGGTCGCACAGGTTGACGCTGAAGGAATGCGCTCGGATATCGCCGAACTCTGGACCGGCGCCTTGAAGAAGTACGGCCTCGCCAACGACGACGTACCAGACCTCGTGGACTGGCACCTCGATAGGCGCGAAGCGGAGCACCGCGTCCGGGCTATCGACGCACTCGTTGCGCTGGTGCGGGGGTGACCGGCGTCGATGCTCGGCGCCGGCTAGGCTGATTCTGTGACCGATTCGCCGTTGACGTGGTCGGCCGAGCGTTGGAGGCGCGAGGTGCGCGCCGACAATCGTCGTACGCTCGGACGGTGGCGGCTCCGCGCGGTTCTATGGGGCGTGCGCTGCTTACTTCCGTGATGTTGGTGGCGCGACGCCTCTATCTCGACACCGCTGACCTGTTGGACATCGGCGATGGCAAGGTCGGGGCCGACATAGTCGTCGCTCTGGTCAGCGCGATGGCCGAGACCAAGACGATGCTTGTGGTATCGCGAGAGCATGTGCAGGACGTCTCTAGGGGTATCGCGTCCGCGGTCGAGAGCTTCGTCAGGGCAGTCGAAGGTTTTCAGCCGGTGCTGGCGGTTACGGACGGCCCCGACACCATCGAGCCATTGAGCGCCGAGCGGACAGACATCGGGCTCGCGCCCTGCACCAACTTTCGCGAGCTAGTTTATAGCGATGCAGCGCGGCCTTGGCTCGCCACCATGAATGCGGCGTACGAGCAGCTGCACGCCGGACAGATTGCGGCTCAACGCGTGTCTTCGTCGGCCGTGGCGCCACCCGTCAAGTCGCGCAAGGGAAACGACCTGTTTCTCAAGTCGTTCATCACTTTGTGCCGGGGGTGGCTGAGCGACGAGCCTAATGTGGTCGTTTCCTACTGGGCGCAAAAGGCAGGAATCGAGGTGACGCCGCGCGAACGCGAGGGCATCGTATTCAGATTGCGGGCGTTACGCGCAGCGCTGCCCGCCCTGAAGCAGCTCGCGGACGAGAATTCAATGGGTGTCACCGACGCATTGCAGCGATGGGGTCAATGGACAGACCGTAAGGCGTGGCCCGGACACTGGCTCGCTCTGCAAGTAGCCGCAGCGCGCAGTCGCAACGTGCAGCGCTCTCCCCAGCTGAGCGATGCCCTCGACCTCGACCATGTAAGGCATTTCCCTTACATGGACGTCGCCACGTGCGATGGGAATACGCTCAATTGCATAGGCCTGGCGGCTGCGACCAAAGTCGGTCCACGCCCCGCCGTCATCATCAAGTGTGGCTCCATGAACGGCGTGTTGGAGGCCGTGCGCGCCCAGCCGTCGCCCTAGCAGAGACTCGAGAGAAACTTGGGCCGCTCAGTTTAGTTCGAGCACAAGGGGGCTGTGGTCGCTCAATCGCCGCGTCTCGGCCGTCGTGATGACGTCGCACTTGCGCACCAACGCCTTCGCGCTCTCCTCGACGAAGAAGTGGTCGAGCTGGTACTCGCCCTTCCCCCAGAAGGTCCTCTCGTCCTGCCCGTGCAGGCCGAAGTGGCAGTCATGTAGACCGCGCTTGGCGACGGATGCGAAGAACTTCGCGTAGGTCTTCTTCTCGTAGACGACGTCGAAGTGACGAGCGGCGTTGATGTCGCCGCCGGCGACGAACCGGCCCCCGGTAATGGGGGGCTTCGTCATGGCGGCCTTCAGTGCGTCGAAGAGGAGCCTAAGGTTCGCTTGGTGCGCCTCGCCGCTGTGCGGGTACAGGTGCACGCTAACCGTCCGAAACATCCCCTCGGGCCCCGAAATGTCGGCTGCGGCCAGGAAGGCGTGGGGCGATTTCATCGGGACGCGAGTCGCCTCAAGTCCCTGTCGCACGAAGAGAGCGGCGCCGTTGTCGCGGTTCTTGGTCGAGCAACCGGCTAACCGCGCTGGTCGACGAGCGCTTCGGCAAGAACCCGCAGGGGCTCACGCGCACCGAGGCGTCCTCGCTCATCACGGAGCTCTCGGGCGCGAACGGTCACTGAGCCTCGTCCACAACCTCCGCCCCCACTCGGTCGCAAAAGACCGCACCGAAGGGCGTGGTCGAACTGTCGGTAGGTCAAACGACTGACTCGAATCGCGTCGCAAGCGTGAAATGCCATGCCGTGAATTTCACCATAGAGAATGGCGAAATGGGAAATCGGCCCGTCGAGGAGTTTCGACGATGTGCATGCGACATCGCACGGTCTTCCCGAACGGCTTGATTTGCCGCGGAAGAAGTAGGTTTTGGAGGCTACTGTTATTACAACGAGAACTCAGGATGTCGGTGCCGCGTGTTCGGAATCACCTTCGCCGCGACGGTTTCCGAGAGAGTCGGGATTGAAATCGCTTTGGCCGGGTGGGCGGGAAACGCTCCTGCTCGCCAGCCACAAATGCCTCTCGCGCCTCCGCCAACGTCTCTGATGACGGTGCTGCCCACCATCCGGGCTGGGGCTTCCAGTTGACGGCATCAGTTGTGACCCATCCCGCAATCGGGCCGTCATATCGACAAGCGCGTGCGATGAGCGCAACCAAGAGGGAGCGTAGAACGTCGACACGCTCGACGTCACGGTCGATGTCGTAGTCCTCGCCTGGCTTGTTCATCGTCGCGTGGTGGGCGGGGATGTTTCGTCTCTCGACCTCGTCGAGCACCATCTCGTCGACTATTAGCGGTGGGTCGAGTCGGGAGAGCGCGTCCGCAACGACGCCCGATGACGGAAGATTCATGGCCGAGCGCACCTTGTTGACGAAGACGTCCTGCTTGGCCGAATCCGCGACCATCTTGCGCAATTCGTCGGCGTGTTCTTGCACCCATGCGACCCAAGCGTCCCGGCTCTTCACCAGCAGACGGGGTTCCGCTTTCGTCTTCCTCTCAGCTTGCTTCAGCAGCGCATTCGCAAATGCTTCGAGCGCCACCTGGAGCTTTAGGTACTGCCCATCGATGGTCGGGTCCGAATCGGAGTCCAGGTACGCGTTACAGGCGACGCCCCAAGGGAGCTCAGACGCTCTGGCCATCGCTGTCGCGAGTCGATGAAAGAAGACGGAAACCCACGACTCGTCGCGGTCGTCCGGCACGGGGCCGTCGATTCGCCGCCTGCGCTTGGTCTCACGATTGCCGCCCAAGTCGACACCGGCGGCACCAACGACGTTGCCCGGACCGTCGAAGCCGACAAGAACATCCAGCCGCAGCGGCGTCCCGAGGGCCACCTGTAGCGCAGTAAAATCGATGCCCAGCGCGTGAGCGTCGAAGGGCGTCGGCCCCCCATCGACTACGACAACGAGGTCCTCCTTCGGGTCAACCTCGAGCAGGTACCAGGTGTGCGCTCCTTCGAGACGAAGATTCCTTGCTGAGAATCGGGACCCCGCGAACAGATGGAGATTGCCGTCGGGCAAGCCGCCGCCCTTCAGTCGAGCGACCCACCGCACCACGGGTCGACCTCCCTCGGTAGTCCACTCCACGAATTCGCATGTCGGGCCAGGCCCGGTTGCGCCTCGGGCTCCCCATTTCGGTGTATCCCCGAGACGAGAAACAATCTGCCGACCGTCCGCAAGCTCCAGACGGGCCGGCGCGTTCCGGAGCATTCTGAGTCGCTCCAGATTCGCCTTCGCAGGCTGCGCTGCCGGGTAACGGAGGGAGGGTTCCCACACAAGAGTCGGCCCCTCGGTCCGAAGCGGCCCCCAAAGACCCTCGAGGGATATGTCCCCCCAATGACCCCCAACGACGGGTGGAAAGTCGGGCACATCGAATCGTTTCTTGTCGAAGACAATACGATGCAGCAGGTGCGCTATGTCGGCGGCGAGAGTTTGAGTTCGCACCGGCCAATCGTACGACGGGCGACGCCTTGGCCGGGACGCGACTCAATCAAATGTATCCCATTTCTTGCGGGCCCCCGTGTCGAGGGCCGCCACCTTGAGACGCTCCACGAACATCGGGTTCGACACCAGCCAGTCGATATTGAACGGGACCGTGCCGGGCTTGTACCCGCCGAAGCCGCGCGAAGCAGAGGAGCAACCCCGGGGCCATTGCTCTTTCGGTTGAACGAGAAGAGCCGGTTCGGTCCGTCGTCTTCTCCAGATTTCGACGAGGGTCGCCGCGGTCTTCTCGGTCAGCTCGAGCACACTCGCCATCACGCCCTCGAGCGTCGTAGTCGCGTCCTCTGTGAGCACCGGCGCGGTCGTCTTCGTCAAGTGGAGCGCCTCGATGTCGGATAAGCCAGGGTCACGCGCCAATTGGAGGACGGAGCGCGCCAGCATGACGCGACTTCCGTCCGGCATCTCGAGAGGCGCTCCGCGGGGCTGTAAAAGAGCAAGCTGTAGACGACGTCCACGGTGCACGAGCATGTTGCGGTAGTCGGTGGCCCACCTCAGCCAACCGGGTGGGCCGGCCGACGCAATCAGCTGTGTAAGATTTGCACCGAACGTCGCCTGCAGCTTTGTCGCGCCGGTGGCCGAAGTCTTCAGCTTCTTGAATGCCCCGATTGCCGTGAGCATATCGGTCTTCAGAATCGACGTCGGGAGGGCGAGCACACCGACGATGCCGGCGCCGAGGCAGTCGAGCGCCGAGCCGACGGCTCGAAAGAACCCTGCGATGTGCAGCGCGGCCATGTGATGGGGCAGGTCGTCTGCCGGCTTGTCGCGCTCCGGCATCTTGACCGACGGCCTGCCTTGGCGGTCGTGTGTCACCGCGTGAGCAATGATGGCGTCTTCTTGCTCGTTGAAGTCACCGAGCTCGAGCAGATGCAGTCGCGCTTCGATGAGGTTCGTCTGGATGCTCGCGATGCACATCAGCAGGTGGTCGCTGATGAGGATGCGCCTGGAGGTGCCCGGGTGCGGCGCCCACCAGCCGATGCCACGCGCCCTCTCGTCAAAGTCCGCGAAGACCTCGCGGTGTAGCTCACGTAGGGCGGGCAGCTTCACGCCGAGCGCCTCGGCAAAGCGTTCGTTGATGGGCGTCGCGACGGAGTATGGCTGTTGAAGCTTCTCGTTGTCCTCTCTGCGCATTGCCCCTCCCGACTCCGGCGCCTCGGCCTCGGCCGCACATGATAGCGCCGCGCGAGAGGGCGCCGGGTCAGGGCCCCAATTGCCATGCGTAGCGCGAGGCTTGTCTCTGTCAGCATCCGGGCACTTGACGTTGCGACGCGCTACGACCAGAAGAAGAAACGGAGGAACAGTGACCGCGACCTCCGCTCCGCTTCGCGTCTGCGTTTACGTCCGATACTCGGCCGACATGCAGAGTCCGCGCTCGTGCGACGACCAGATTCGCGAGTGCACTGCTTATGCGCAGGGTCAGGGGTGGGAGGTGGTGTTCGTCGAGCGTGACGATGCCGTTCGCGCCGGCGCCATCGCAGGACGTGCGGGGTACGGTCGCGTGGTCGCGGCGGCGCAGGCCGGGCAGTTCCAGGTCTTGCTCGTCGAAGAGCACAGCAGGTTCTCGAGAGATTTCTGGGGTGGTCTTGCGGAGGTGGCTTCGCTCCGCAAGGTTGGCGTTCGGCTCGCGGACACAAAGAACGGCATCGTCGACGCGGACAGCGCGTTCGGGCAGCTCCGTCTCGCGTTCAGCTTGGTCACGAGCCAACAGGAGACCCAGCGCCTGGGTGAGCGCTCGAAGCGCGGCCTGAAGGGCAAGGTGCTCCAGCGATTCTCGGGCGGAGGGAGACCGCCGTATGGATATAGGCGCGCGCCCGTCTTCTCCGAGGTCGAGGTCGACGTCGATGGCCGTGCTCGGCGAATCGGCGTTCGCTTCGAGCCGGACCCGGCCGAAGGACCCGTGGCGCTCCGCATTTTCCAGATGTACGCGGAAGGCGTCAGCAAACACGCCATCGCGGTTCGTTTCAACCGTGAAGGCATCCCGACGCGAGAGGCGGGCACGATGCGTCGTGGCGTTCCGTGCTCGGGGACTTGGTGCGCGGCGACGGTAAAGGGCGTGCTTGAAAACCAGGTGTACGTCGGCACGTTCTACTGGAACCAGACCAGTCGCCTTGGCGACAAGCACGCGTATTCGGGGAAGAAGGAGCAGGTTCCGAACCCGGAGAAGGATTGGGTCAAGGTCGAAGACTTCGTGACCCCGCTCGTCACGCCAGAGTTATGGGAGCAGGTGCAAGAACGCCTGAAGAAAGACCGCGCGAACTTCAAGCGTCACCACGTCGCCGGGGAGACTCGTCGTTACTTGCTCTCCGGGCTCCTTCGCTGCGCCGATTGTGGCGCCCGTTACGCAATCGGAGGACACCGGGGCGTCCCCCCGAGCCCGCACTACCGCTGCCCCTTCAGAGCTGCTCGCGGCGTCTCGACCTGCAGCAACACGACGTACGTCTCGCAGGTGGCACTTGAAGCGCGCCTGAAGCAGATGCTTGAGGTCGTTGTGAAGGACCCGAAGCGCCTCGCGGGCTTGGTCAAGGAGCACAACAATCGCGTGGGAGCCGCGAACAAGGACCAGCTCGCGACCGTTCGGGTTCTTCAGGCGCGCAGAAATGCGCTGGAGGAAGAACGGGGCCGACTCGTGAGCGCCATCGCTCTGGGCAAGGGCGTCGCCAAGACCTTGGTGGGTGAGCTTGAGAAGCGCGAGAAGGAGCTGGAGGAAATCAGCGCCCGCATCGCGGAGGGCGAGGGGCGCGTGCTTCCGGTGCTCGTGCCCTCCATCGCGCGGCTGAAAGACTTCGTCACCGGCGCCGCGAAGCTCTTCACGGGCGACTTCGACAGCGACCGAAAGCTCCTCGTGGAGACCATCTCGGGCATCCTGGTCTATCCGAACGGGTCGCTCGTGGTGCAGTTCCAAGAAGCGAGTCTTTTCGAGCCGATGCGCTTCGCCCAGCTGCCCAACACGGTCAACGGCCAGGAGCGAGACATCGCCAGGGCCCGAGCTGCTGCTCGTCGGGAAGTCCAGGAGCAGCGAGCCGAGATTGAGCGCGTAGCTGGCAAGAAGGCCCTGGAGAACCTCGAAATGGACGTGGAAATGGACGCCGACGGTAACCCCGCCTTCATCATGATGACCGCGGGCGTGGTCAAGCGGTCCTTCGGCGGGGCCCAGGGCTCCTCCTCCCGACGGTCCGACGAAGTTGCTTATGTGTCCCCAGCGGGAGTCGAACCCGCGTTAGCGACGTGAAAAGCCGCGGTCCTGGGCCTCTAGACGATGGGGACTCGAGAGCGCAATCCGCGTACTTACCCGCGCCGGCCTGGCCTTGTCCAGTGCCCTAGCAGGCTGCGACGGCGGGAGGAGCCTCAGCCCCTTACACCGGCAAACTACGGCTTTTGGAGACGATGCACGGCCGAAGCAAGGCGCGAGACGGTACGTGACGCCGTCTTCTTGGGCAGCGCTCCCTTGCCGGCGGCCTTGTCGAGGGCCACGGTGGCCTGCGTCAGGGCAGTCTGGGCGGTCTTGACGTCTTTCGCGGCCACCGCCTCGCGCACGCTCTTTACGTGCGTGCGCACGGCGCTTTTGATGGCGCGATTGCGCAGGGTGCGCTTGACGCGCTGGCGGTTACGCTTTTCGGCAGAGGGGTGGTTGGCCATGCTTTTCAGGATCCGAGCAAGGGGCGCAATGTATAAGTATGCGGGCCCTTGTCAAGGCAGCGCGGGGGCGCCGCCCGTTTCGCTCTTCTCAGTTTTTCGCCGGCAGCACGATGCGGAAGGCGGCGCCGCCCAGGTCGCCCGTGGCGACGGAGATGGTTCCGTGATGCGCTTCGGCGATGCCTCGCGCGATGGCCAAGCCGAGGCCGGCGCCGCCCGCCGCCCGCCCATGCGAGCCTTGGCGATAGCGATCGAAGATGGCCTCGGTCTCCTGGGGGGCGACTCCCGGCCCGCTATCGCTGATCTCGAACACCGTTTCCTGCAGATGCTGGCTGACGCGCACCCGGACGCGTCCTCCGCGCGGCGTGAGCTTGAGCGCATTGGCGAGAAGATTGTCGAGCGCTTGGCGGAGCTTCTGAGGGTCCGCATAGACCTCGAGCTCGAGTGAGCCTTCGAACTCCAGGGCGACGCGCCGGCGCGTGGCGACGGGGGTAAAAACCGCGAGCATCGGCTGCACGATCGCGCGCACCGAGGTCGCGCGCGGCTCGACGGAGAAGACGCCCGCCTCGAGCCGGCTGGCGACGAGCACTCCGTCGACCAGGCGCGCCATCTCGCGGCAGAGCCCGCGCATCTGCGATACGGCCGATTGCCGTTCGAGCGCGGGCAAGTCATCGGCGTCGAGCACTTCGGCGAGAAGCCCGAGCGACGAGAGCGGGTGACGCAGGTCGTGAACCAACATGGCGATGTGGTCGCGACGCTGAGCTTCGAGCATTCGCTTGAGTCGAAACGTCTCGAGCGCCGCTCGAACACGCGCCAAGAGCTCTCGCGAGTCGATGGGCTTGGTCAGGTAGGCGTCGGCCCCTTCCTTGAGGCCGGCTTCGATGGCGTGGGGCTCGCGGCGAGCGGCCGTGAGCATGATGACGGCCGGGCCCCCGCTTCGGCGCTCGCGCAGGTGCCGCAGGACTTCGAATCCGTCCATGCCAGGCATCGACACGTCGAGCAAGACGAGCTCCGGCTCGTGGTCCTCGACCTTCTTCAAGGCTTCGAGACCGCTCGTCGCCGTGCGGACGCGGTGCCCGTTCTCCGAGAGCATGGCGTCGTAGAGCGCCAGCGTGTCTGGAAAATCGTCGACGAGCAGCACGTCGCCGGCCGCGTCGCCGAAGGCCGTCGGCAGAGGGCGACCGTTCACGAGAGGACACCCTGGGCGTGATCGGTCGCGGCCGCCGCGGACGACGGCTCGGCGACGAGCGCAGGTGGGGGCACGATGCGCGGGAGCACGAGCGTGAAGGTCGACCCTTGGCCCTCATGCGAGCGGACCTCGATCTCGCCGCCAAGCGCGCGAGCCAGCCGTCTCGAGAGCGCCAAGCCGACACCCGTCCCGTCGTACCTTCGCCCGTCGCCTGCCTCGAGCTGGTGAAAATCCTGAAAGAGCTCGTTCATCGCGTTTGCCGGAATGCCAATCCCGGTATCGCGCACGGCCAGTCTCACCTCCGAGCCTGCGGCGCGCACGGTGAGCGAAATCTCGCCCTGATCGGTGAATTTAATCGCGTTGGCGAGCAGGTTCAAAAGGATCTGTCGCACGCGCTGGGCGTCGGTCATCGTTTCGACGGCTGCCTCTCCCGTGTCGATGACGCCGCGAATGTCTTTCTGTCGGGTCAAGCTCTCGATCTCCGCAAAGCACGCTCGGGCGAGCAGCGCGACGTTGACCGGTGCCATCCGCACGTCCACGCGCCCGGTCTCGGCCTTGGCCAGATCGAGCACGTCGCTGATGAGACCAAGGAGGTGATCGCCGTTTCGCTTGATTCGCTCGAGCGACTCGCGCGCCCGCGGCGAGAGCGCCTCTTTGGGAGACGTGAGCAAGAGGTCGGCGAAGCCAAGGATGGCGCTGAGCGGCGTTCGAAGCTCGTGGCTCATGGAGGCCAAGAACTCGGTCTTGACCTTGTTCGCCCGCGCCAGGCGCTCGCCCTGCTCTTGAAGCGCGACGCTCTTGTCGCGAAGGCGATCGTGCGTCCAGGCGTTGTGGAGCGCGACCGACAGCTGGCGCGTGGCGTCGCGCAGAGAATCGACGGCGTCGCCGCTGGGAGCTCGGATCCCCGCGAGCACGATGGCTCCGGCTCCCTCGCTTCCGAGCGACACTGGGTGCGCAAGCGCCCAACGGAGCGGGGCTTCGCCGATGCCGAGGTCGAGCGACGGCAAGGGCTCGCCGAGCGCTTCGGATTGAAGAAACACCGCCTCGCGCCGCTCCATGACGCTCTTCGGCAACCCGTCGGCGCCGAACGCGTGGTGCTCGATGGCCCGCCCATCCGCCGCCGTGGCCTGCACGGGCACGAGGCGACCGGCATCGTCCAGGAGGTAGACAGCGCCCACCTGGGCGTCCGCGAGGCGCACCAGAGTCTGCAGGCCCCCGGTCGCGAGAGCGCCGACATCGAGCGCTTTGAGCTCGCGCACGAACTCGGCGTACGAACGGGCGCGCCCGTCGCGAAGCGCCAGATCGGCGTTGGCCTTGGTGAGCTCCTCGAGAGCTCGCTCGCGTCCGGCAAGGGTCGCTCGCAAGCTCGCGTCCTTGTCGAGAAGAAGCCGATTCATGTCTTGCAGGCTTTGCGCAACGGCGCCGAGCTCGTCGCGACGAGCGGGCAGCGCCGCGATCGGCTCGAGACGCCCGGTGGCGGCAAGGGCTTCTTCGAGGCGCGCAGTGGTTCCGGCGATATCGCGAGCGATCCATGCGCCGCTGCCGAGAGCAATGACGATGGAAAGAAGGAGCACCGAGCGCGTCTCGCTCTGAGAAGCCGCGGCGGAGTCGAACGCGATCTGTTCACGGGAATTGGCTTCATCGAGGGCGTGCCGCCTGAGGTCGGCGAGAATCCCGCGCATCTCGTCGGTGCGGGCCTTGCCCTCACCCGTGACCGCCGGGTCGGTGACTTGGCCCTGCTCGCGCGCACGGATCTGCGGCTCGCTGACGTTGGCGATCCAATCGTGGACCAAGCGGCCGAACGCGGAGACGCGCTCGTCCTCCATGCCGTCTTCGGCGACGTCTTGTGCTTCGCTGAGCAGGCCCTCGATGTCTTGGCGCGCCTGCTCGTACGGTGCGAGAAACGAGCGATCCCCGGTCAGCAAGTATCCGCGCTTGCCGGTCTCGAGGTCCACCATCATGCGGAGCAGCTGCTCGGCGTCGTCTGCGAGCTTCAGATCGTGTTGCACGAGACGCACGAACTGCTTCTCGAGCTCGGCGTGGGCGGCGGTCGCGCGATAAAGGCCCCAGCCGAGGACCGCGACGACAAGCAGCGAGCTCAGAAGGATACGCCAGAAGAGAGCGCTCTTGAGAATGCGCACGAGGCTTTCAGTGTGGCATGGCCTGGCGCCGCGTGCTGCTTTTCACGCCGTACGGCCCAGCCACGCACCGATGCACGAGAGGAGCCAGGCTATCGGCGAGAGCGCCAGCGCGAAGACCACCGTGAAAGGCGCCGCGAACCCGAGAGTGACGAGCGTGAGCACGAGCGCCAGCACGGCCGCGAGCGCAGGCTCGAGGAGGGTGTGCACGCCCGCGGCTCGTGCGACGAGCCAGCCGCTCGTGGGAAAAGAGGCGAGCAGGCCGACGCCCAAGAGAAGGACCGGGGCCGAGGCCCCGGCATCGTGCTCATCGATTTTCGCCAAGTCGACGTGCAGAGCGTGGGCCGCGAACACCCCCGCGGCGACGCCGACGATCATCGCCCCGAAGGTCGCCAGGGCTCCGAAGAAAATCCAGCCCAACCGAATCGGCTCGTCATCCGCGCGCAGAGCCGCGCGTACGCTCGCCATGCTCGGAGGTTGCGAGAGCCGAGAGAGCGGTCCCCTGCGCGAAGACGGCGGGACGCTCTGCCCCTTGGATGTCCGCGCGGCCAGATCGCGCCCGAGAAGCCAAGAGAGCAGCCCCATGGCTGCAAGCAGCGGAGTGACCGCAAATACCGCTCCGGGGCCGCGCCCGTAGACGAAGTGCGCATAGAGGCCGTGCGCCAGCACGGCGGCTACGAATGCGCCCGGAAACAAGGGAATTCGCTGCCGGGTGCGCTTGGCCCGGCCCAGCGCATAACCCCAGAGACAAGCGCAGAAGACGCGGGCGGGCAGGGCGAGAAGCGCGCGCGCGACCCAGATGGCCCCGGTCGGATGCGTGTAGAGCACGATGGCGTTTTCGACGGCCGCAAAGCCCAACGCCGAGCACGCGGCGTAGACGACGCCGTCGAACGGCTGGTCGAATCGCTTGAGCGTCATGGCGGGCCAAACGCTGGCCACCTCTCCGGCTTGCTGGAGGGGGGCGACCACCAAGAAAAGAAAGACGAGCGCTCCGGTTTGGCCTGCCGCCGAGACGCGCACGTCGAGACCGGTCAGCCGGGCCGCGCGGTCCGTCAGATAAATGGTGAGACCTGCGGCCAGGGCGCCGAGCACGAACGTCGCGACCATTCGCGCGGGCGGCTCACGGTGGCCAGCGCGGCGCCCGACGTGAGCCCCGAGCGCGGCAAAAAGCGCAACCGGAAGCGCGGCCGGAAGCAGCCACCGCAGCTCGAAGAGCACCTAGCCCTCCACTTAGAAATGCACTCCGAGTCGCAGCGCACCGACGAACCCGACTCCGACGCTCGAGCCGGACTCCTTGTAGAGCGGGTTGGCTTTGATCGCGTTGTAGCTCGTCAAAGCGTTGTTGTAATTCGTGCACGTCGAAACGAGGGGCCCTGTGGTCGGCGGGGGCGTGCAGCTGACCCCTGCAGGAAGCATAGGAAAGCCCGGCAGCGCGACCGGCGGCCGCTCGATGAACATGAACTCGGGATTGGCGTCGAGCCCAAGCGATATGAAGTGGTTGAAGTAGTAGTCGAAGCCGAGCATGAACCCGAGGTTGCCGCCGTGAAAGGTCACGTTGGGCGGCGTGCCTCCGGCGACTGTGGCGTCCGCCACGGCGTTTGCGCTCAGGTTGCCCGAGAAGAGATAGCCGCCGCGAGCTCCGAAGAAGATCTGGAAGTTTCCCGTGGAGTGAAACCCAATCTCCCCGTCGAGCTCGACGACGTTGCCCACCGCGAGCGGTAAATCCCGCGCTCGCACGCCGACCGTCAGGGTGAGGAGGCGCACGCCCGCGCCCAGGCCGAATGCGGGGCCCGAGCTCGACGTCGTCGAAATACCGAGACTGTGCGAGCTCAGCGAACCGAGGTCCGCGAACGAATAGCCCGCGTCCGCGTTGAGCCAGACCCACTCGAGCCCCAGGCCGGTGTCGTGCTTGTCTTCACTCGATGCCGGCGGCTCGGAAGGGGGCGCGCTCGTCTCATCAGGCGGAGTTGCCGGCGGGGCAGGGGCGGCCGGGGCCGGAGCCGGCTCCGGAGCGGGGGCAGGCGCGTCAGGAGCATCCTGGGCGAGCGCCCGCGGTCCACACAGCAGCCCTGCAACCGTGAGCCCCAGAGTCGCAAGAGTCGTCCGCGTCATGATTCCTCCTCAAGTGAAGCTTGCCCATCGTCGTCGCCGGGCTCGGCAGATTCGCCCGTCACGACCCGGTACTTTTCGTCGAGCCACGAGCCGAGGTCGACTTGTTTGCAGCGTGGATTGCAAAAGGGGAATGCCTTGTTCTGTGCCCGCGGCAGCGCCGGCCGCTTGCAAATCGGGCACGCAGGCATGCAGCCCCCAGTATAGCCGCTAGGGTGCGGCGGCGGCCAACCGATCGCCTGCGGTCGCTACCACAGGAGGCGAGGCCTCGGTCAGAGGTGCGCACGACTGGTCGAGCAGCTCCGCGACGTCGAGCTGCCTCACTTCTTGCTCGACGTCCTTGCTTTTGAGGCCGTCGGTCAGCATCGTCATGCAAAATGGGCACGCGCTCGCGATGGTCTTGGCGCCCGTGTCGAGAAGTTGGAGCGTGCGCTTGCCGCTCACTCGGTCCTGATTCTGCTCTTCCATGAACATCTGCGCTCCCCCGGCACCGCAGCAGAGCCCGCGCTGCTTGGTCCAATACTCGGCCTCGACCAGCTCGACCCCGGGGATGCGTTTGAGGATTTCACGTGGCGAATCGTAAACGCCATTATATCGGCCGAGGTAACACGAGTCGTGATAGACGACCTTGCCGGCCACCGGGAGATGCGGAACGAGCTTGCCCTCGGCGACGAGGCCGAGCAAGAAATCGGTGTGGTGGATGACTTCGACGCGAAGACCGAAGTCCGGATATTCGTTTTTGAGGCTGTTGAAGCAGTGCGGACAGGTCGTGACGACCGTGCGCGCGCCGCCCTGTGCCTTGTACCCCTGGATCGTCGCCGCGTTGGTCTCCGCCAGAGTGGCGAAGAGAAACTCGTTGCCTGCTCGCCTCGCGGGGTCTCCCGTGCAACTTTCTTCGAGGCCGAGAATCGCGAAGTCCACGCCCGCTTGTTTGAGCAGCTTGGCAGTGGCTCGCGAGATTCGTTTGGCGCGATCGTCGTAGCTCGCCGCGCAGCCGACCCAGAAGAGCACGGGCGCGTTGGGCTTGGTGGCCATCGTGGGGATATCGAGCCCCGCGGCCCAGCCGGCGCGGTCGACGCGGGGCAAATTCCACGGATTGCCGTTCGACTCGATGCCTTGAAAGGGCCTCGCGAGCTCGTGAGGAAACTCTCCTTTGACCATCACGAGACTTCTTCTCATGTCGACGATCTTGTCGACGTACGAGATGAGCACCGGACACTGCTCTTCACAGGCGCGGCACGTCGTGCATGCCCAAAGCACGTCGGGAACGATGACATTGGGCACGAGGTCGATGGGTGCCGCGGTCGTGGCCTGTCCCGCGGTCGTGGCGTGTCCCGCGGTCGTAGCCTGGCCGGCCGAGCGCGCGACGAGCTCCTTCTCGAGCCCATAGAGGTGGTCGCGCAGATCGAGCGTGAACTGCTTGGGGCTGAGGACCTTGCCCGTGCGAAAGGCCGGGCAGTTGTCCGAGCAGCGACCACACTCGGTACACGTGTAAAAATCCAAGATCGATTTCCACGTGAAATGCTCGATACGCGCGACGCCGATAGGGTCTGAAAGAGGGTCGGCTTTCTCACCGGCCGCGCCGACCTTCTCCATCAGCTTCTCGGCGTTCTCGGCCATGGGCGCGAGCCGACCGGCCGGCTTCAGGCTCCGAAAAAAGACGTTGGGAATGGCCGTGATGACGTGAAAGTGTTTCGAATGGGGCAGCAGGTTCAGAAACAGGAGAACCAGCGTCGCATGCGTCCAGAAGCCCGCGTGAGCCGTCCACACGAGCGCGCTCGGCGACAGCCCCCGGAGCAAGAACGCAAAGAGCGAGCCGGCCGGGGCGGGCCACGCCGACCACTGCCCGTCCCAGCGTTCCGCGCCGAGAGGCGCCACAATCGTGCGGGAAGCGGCGCAGAGAGGTGACGCGCCCACGTGCATCCCCGACGAGCAAAGGGCGGCCTTTTGCGACGCGAGCACGAGCGAAGCCCCGTCGTAGGTCATGTCGGCAATCATCATCGTGAAGATGATTCCCAAGATGAGCAGCCCCTCGAGCGAGAGAGCCATGCGCTTGGGTTTGACGACGAGCCGGTAGTACGCAAAGACCAGGGTGCCGCAGACGACGAGGGTGGCCACGCAGTCTTTGGCGAGCTCGTAGACGGGGCCCAATGGTTGGTCGGGCGCGAGCACCCACAGATTGAACGGCGAGTAAAAGCCGCGGCCCCAAAGGACCAGGGTGCGTGCCGAGACTACGATGAAGCCTATGAAGATGAGCTTGTGGGCCAGCCCGGCGGGGCTGTAGTAATCCATCTTTTCCTGGCGAAACGCGTAGGTCCAAGTCCCGCGCAAGCGGGCCCCGAGATGGTCGAAGCGTGCTGCCGGCAGGCCGACCCGAAGCAGGCGCCACCTCCGACCCGCCGCCCACGCGAAGGTCCCCCAAGCCGTGCAAAGCAACGCGAGCATCACGATCGGGCCCATTGCGGTACGATGATAGGCACCGGCCGTGCGGAGCAAGATCGATTTTTTCAGCCTCTCGCGCCCCGTGCAGGAGCGGTTTGCGGCCGCGACGCGGCTGGCCGCACCGCCGGCACCCTTGCTCTACGAGCGGGCGCCCCGCAAAGCAGCCTGGGCCTACCTCGGCGCGAGCGTCGCTTTGATCCTCGTGTTCGCGCTCCTTCTCGCCGTGGGCTGGGGCGATGTACGAAGCCCCCTGGCGCTTCACGGAATCAAGTGGCTGCTCGTGGACGGCCTGCTCTTGGCGGCCGCGAGCTACGGCGTGCTTCATGCGGTCGGGCTCCTCACGTCTCTTGAATCGCTGCCCTTTCGGCCGGGCAAATACCTGTTTCCGGGCTGCGCGGTCGACGCGCGGGGGCCGGTCTTGCAAGTGTGGGACATGAGCGATTCGGGCGGCGTCGAGAGGGTCGGTCCGCCTTCGCCCGGCTTGGCCTTGAAGATGCGTGATGGGTCGCGAGTGGTCGTGCCCGCTCGGAGCGTCAAGGACGCCGAGCGTGCCGAAGCGGCGCTCGCTCCGTTGCGGCAGCGTCTGGCGGACGCCATCGAGCGAGGGGACCAACACACGCTGGCCGAGCTCGATCCTCTTCACGATAGCGCCATGTCGAGCCCCATCGGGCCCACCGAGAAGATGAAGCCGCGGGTGTCGATGTGGACGCGGGTCGACTGGGCCATCGCGCTGGTCGTGGGCCTCGCGCTTGGCCACGCGCTCGGAACGACCCGAAACTCGATTAGCGACGACGCGATGTATCAAACGGTCTTGGCCGACGGCAGCGCGGCGGCCTATCGTCAATACCTGGCGCAAAGCGGGCGCCACGCGCAGGACGTCGAGCAGCTGCTCTTGCCCCGGGCGGAGCTGCACGACGCCGAAGCGGCGCACGACATCGCCGCGGTGCAGGCGTTTTCCGAGGCGCACCCCTCGGCCAAGATTTCAGCCGACGTGGACGCGGCCCTGCGTAGGCTTTTGCTTTCGGAGCTGGACAAGGCCAAGGATGCTCACACCGTGGCGGCGCTCGACGCGTTTTCGCACCAATATCCCGTCGCGCCGGTGGCTCCGGAGTGGGGCGCCGCTCGCCATTCTCTCTATCTGCAGGCCCTTGCCTCGTGGAAGAAGAAGCCTCACACCGAGGCTACGAGCGCGCTCATGGAGCGTTTGCTGGGATGGTCCGAGAAAAACGGGCCGAGCGTGGAGATGCGCTTTCAGCTCCAGCCGTCGACGTCGATGGACGATGCGGATGCCAGCGCTCGTAAGAGCGGTCACTACCCGGGCAACGACGCGTTGCCGTCGAGCTTCGTGACGGCCGATGCCCTCGCGCCGCGCCAACAGCGCGTCGCGGAGGCGATCGCGGCGAGCTTCGCAGATGCATTTCCCGCCGATGTGCTGGCGATGCGGCCCGGAGAGCCGCTCGCTCCGGATGCGGCTCCGCTGCCTCGGCCTGCGCTCGTCGTCAGCTACGCGCCCGAATGGTCGCATGCCACGACGCCGTGCTTGAAGCCGGATACGGTGTTCGTCGGGCTCATCTTCGCGTTCGACGGGACGCTTGCGGTGCCCGACGGCAAGCCCCCGCTCAAGCTCTCGGTGAAATCTTGGCGAGGGTCCGAATCGTGGAAGGTCAAGCCCGAGGGTCGCACTCGAGAAGAGTTCGAGCAGAAGGTCTACGACGGCATGATCGACGGCGCGTTCGACCAGCTGGCCAAGAAATTGACAGACGCTCTCTTGTAGAGAGTTACCGTGCGACGGTTCAACACGTCGCTAATTGTCAATCGTGAGGGCATCTGTGCGCGCCGCAGAATAGGATAAAGCGAGCTCCAAGAGAGGCCCGATGGATATCCGGATTGTGCGATTGGTTTTGCGACCTCTCACGGCCACGTGCCTGTGGGCTCTGGTCAGCGCGTGCTCGAGCTCCGCGTCGCCCGGGTCCTCCGGTGCCTCCTTGGGGGCTGGTGGCGCTGGCAGCGCCAGTGCCGCCAGCGGCGTTGGGGCGGGCGCCATGTCCGGCCAGAGCGGCGGCTCCTCGGCCGGTTCCGTGAGCGTCCCTTCTGGAAATGACAACGGCGCGAGCGGGGTCGGGTCGATGGCTGGGGCGTCGGGCGCGGCGATGTCCGGCGGCGGTGAAACGATGAGCGGCAGCGCGAGCGGTGCAGGCGCGGACGGCGGCATGTCCGCGGCGGATGCAGGGGCGGGCTCTGGCGCCTCCAGCGGTGATGCCGGCCACGTGATGCCGAGCGCGGGCTGCGGCACGGCGCCCAACCAGGCCCTGATGACGTACGTACAATACAAGGAAACCGTGACGCTTCCGGCGGGCACCAATCCGCTCTGGAACAATCGCGACTACTACGTTTGGCTCCCCGCGGGATACGACCCCAATCGGGCCTACACGACCGTGTTTCTCGGCCCCGGCTGCGGAAGCACGGGCAACGAGGTCGTCCCGGTGCAAACGGCCTCCACGAGCAACGCCATCCTCATTGGGCTCGACCCCGACCCCGCGGCCGAAGGTCGTCCGTGCTTCAACACGGAGTCTCCCACCACCCCGGAGATCCCTTATTTCGACGAGACTCTCAAAGAGGTCGAGGCGCAATATTGCATCGACACGAGCCGCATCTTCATCGCCGGATTCAGCAGCGGATCCTGGCTCGCGGACACCCTCGGTTGCGTGCGCGCAGGGGTGATCCGCGGTCAGGGCAACGCTGCCGGCGAGCTTCAGGGGGGGCTCACGTGCACCGGGCAGCCCATCGCCGCGATGATGATTCACGACATGGGAGATGACCAGAACAGCTACCAGCAGGACTACGATGGTGAGCGTGCAGACGTTCTCATGCGCAACGGTTGCACGACCGAGACGATGCCGTACGACCCGGGCGTGGCGCCCGGCGGCAAAGACTTGATGGGGCACCCCATCCTTTGTGTCCAATACCAGGGCTGCAAGTCGGGCTACCCCCTCGTCTGGTGCCCCACGACCGGCTACGGGCACAACGATCAAGTCGGCAGCGGGCTGTCCTCGATCGGCTGGTGGAAGTTCTGGGAGATGCTGCCATAGGCCGAGATTATTTATTTTCTCAATCTTGTTGAACGGCGCCGGTGTCGACCACTTCGAGGTCGCTCGTCGTAATCGATTTGATGAGATACGCCGGATCGCTGAGGGCGTCTTGAAGTGCCTGGTCCGACGCGCCGGTGATGAACATCGGCGTATTCTTCCCGCCGTTATCGGCAAGGATGATTCCGTATTTTTGGAGGGTGTCGAGCAGCGTGACGATGATCGGGGGAAATCCGTGCGCCGTCGGGACGTAGCTCGCTTTGAGACGAACGCGCATGCCCATGGGAGGAAACGTCGGGTCGTGCGGGTCGGCCGGCACGCCGCTTCCCGCCGAGCTCGAAGCCGAAGCGCGCGCCGGTGCAATGTGGCCCTGCTCGCTCGCCGCGCACGTAAAGCGAAGGGCATGGTCGATGGCACCGGCCTCGACGAGCTCGTCGTAGCGAAAGAGTAGCGGGATGATTGGAAGCCCCGCGGCGTCCGATCCGCTGCCGTTGCCGGGGGCATCGCTCGTGGTGTCCCAAACCGTGCCCGAGGCCGCGGTGAACGACGTCTTGTCCGCGCTCCAAAGGATGTTGTAGACCTCGTAGAGGCCGCAGGTCCCCACATCGAAAGCCAGGCAGTGATGGTCGCCCGGCGTCGTCGGATCGCCGCCTTCGATGACCGCGTTCGCGGGAAACGGCCAGGGGTTGGGGTACGGGACTTCATTGTAGTCGAGCTTCGTGGCCGTCACGGGCGGCGTGTTGGCCGCCACGATGTTGTAGGGCATGCTCGGGTCGAGCTGGAGGTGAGGGGCGCTCGGCGAGCAGTTCGCAAGCCAGTTGGCCGATTGAGCGTTGACGGCAAGGGTGTCGATCCGTGTGTTGATCGGGTGATCGGCGGGGAACATGCGGTAGCCCTTGAAGTCGCCGTCGGGGCCGATCTGAGCCGCGCTGCAAGCCGCGCCCGCCGCATCTTCGGCGTCCATAGCCCCCATCGCTGCGGCCGCCTCGCCGATCCCCCCTTCGGCGCCGGGCCCGTCGGTGGCGGCATCGGTCGGGCTGGGAGAGCTACCGCCTGTGCCGCTGCCCGCGCTCCCGCCCATGGCGCTGCCCGCGCCGCCCGCGCCGCTGCTGCTCGCGCCGCTGCTGCTACTGCCCGACCCTCCGCTCGCGGCAAGGGCGCTGCCCGAGCTAAACAGGATCTCGTAGCCCGAGATCCAATTGTGTTGACGATCGATCCGCCGAGGATCAGGGTGCCGCGATCATCGAGGAGGTGGTCGTGGGTCGATCGAAGACGGGAGAAGCGATCAGCGCGAG
>Ga0302325_10000271_pt1 | contig 148669 bp, 135 predicted proteins | sample Palsa_T0_2_FD_201948 | JGI IMG/M metagenome (GOLD analysis project Ga0302325, IMG submission 201948) | Peat permafrost microbial communities from Stordalen Mire near Abisko, Sweden - Palsa_T0_2 | ecosystem: Environmental > Terrestrial > Soil > Palsa > Peat permafrost | place: Sweden: Abisko...
ACGATGACTTCCACCTTCGCCGGCGGCAGATCAAACAGCCGGCAGGCTTCAATCACTTCAAAGCCTTTATTCATCAGCGTGGCTGAGTCAATCGTAATGCGGCGGCCCATCTTCCAGGTGGGATGGTTCAGCGCCTGCTCGACGCTGATTGAGGCGAACTTGGAAAGCGGGGTATTTAAGAACGGTCCGCCCGAAGCCGTCAGCCAGATGCGTTCCACTTCCTCCATGCGCCCGCCGCGCATGCACTGATGCACCGCATTATGCTCGCTGTCGATCGGCAACAAGGCGACGTTTTTCCGGCGCGCCTCGGCGGTGATCAGTTCTCCGGCGGCGACCAGACATTCTTTATTCGCGAGCCCCAGAGTCTTGCCCGCGCGCACGGCTTCGTAGGTCGCCTCAAGCCCGGCCACGCCAACGATCGCGCTCACCACAAAATCGACTTCAGGATGCGTCGCCACGCGCACCGTCCCCGCTGCCCCGTGCACGACTTCAATTTCGCTCAGACCCGCTTGCAGGAGCCGCTTGCGCAAGGCCTCGGCATCTGTTTCCGCGGCCATCGAGATGACTCGCGGCTTCCAACGCTGAGCCTGCTCATAAGCCGCTTCCAGATTACTTCCCGCAGCCAGCGTCACGATCTCGAAGCGCTCAGGGTAAGACTCCGCCACATGCAGCGTGCTGCGGCCGATCGAGCCGGTGGAACCGAGAATGGCGATGCGTTTCATAACAGATTTGGGTGGATCATTTCGTAAATGCAGCAGCGTAGTGGTCAATCCACTCGCGTTGCTCTTCCGTTTCTGGAACCACGACTCCCCGCGCAGCCGATATCTTCTCAACCGCTGCGCCGGGGCTCATACCCCCTCTTTACGAGCAGGCAAGCGGCGACCAATCCGCTGCGCCCGACACCCTGTCGGCAGTGAATAAGGACATTCTTTCCACCCGATAGCGACCGCTCCAATCTCTCCAAGGCTTGCGCCATCTTCGTTTCCGATGCCGGGATATGACGATCGGGGATCGGGAAAGACGAGTACTCCAATCCGTGTCCTTGTACCTCGGCCGCTTCTTCCCGAAGATCAAGATCCTTTTCTTCGTGCGGCTCCAGCAGCGACAGCACGCTGCCGATACCGGCCCGCTTCCAATCGGCTACCTCGTCAGCCAGCCAATCTCCGCATCGCGGGCGAGCCGACAAGGCGATCCTTCCCGGCCATGCTTCGTCGAGCCAATGGAGCTTCGTCGGCATCTAACCCTGATCCTTCTCGATCTCTTCTCGGGGAAGCTCGTCTACGTCCACACCCCGCCGGCGCAGAACGTAAACGCGATGGTGTCCTTCCAGTATAGTTCCATCCGGCCGAGTTTTCAGTCTGTGTTCGCCCGTGAGCAAAGAGGCGCAGATTTCCTCGGTGGAAGATTTTTCCATTTTCGCGAGCTTGCCCAGGTTCGGCGAACTCTCTGGATGCAGCGGCTTCAGGGGAGGGAACTTCGGTGAATCCGCCATGTCTTGGCACGATCCTTACTGCATGACGCGCCAAGCCGCATAGTACCACAGCACGGGCGCGGCAAAGAGCAGGGCGTCGATGCGGTCGAGCATGCCGCCGTGGCCGGGCAGCAGCGCGCCGGAATCCTTCACGTTCGCTCCCCGTTTGATCAGCGATTCGACCAGATCTCCGAGCTGCGCGGCGAGATTGAGGATAATCGTCAAAATGATGACCGGACCCATCGCCGGCTGTTCCAGTCCAAACAGGCCGTCGCGGCGCGCGATCAGACCGGCGCGTAACAGAGTTTCGCTCAGCGGCAGCCCATAGTGAAAGAGAGTCCATCCCACGGCGACACTCGCCGCCAGTGACGCAATCGCGCCTTCCCAGGTTTTCTTGGGGCTGATGCGCGGCGCCATCAAATGCCGCCCCATGGCTTTGCCCACAAAGTACGCGAAAATGTCTCCCGCCCACACCACCAGCAGCAGATAAAGAAGATAGATTGCTCCCGCCGGCAGTTCGCGAAGTTGCACCAACATTCCCATGGGCAGGGCAATGTAGGTGAAAGCGAACACCGAAGCGGCCGCCGCCGGATATCCGTCGCGTAAGTCTTCTCCTCGCATCGCCCGCGTCAGAAAAACAAACGGCGCAATCGCGGTGGCGAAACCCAGCACCACCAGAAACTTCGCGGTCGAGACGGGCGGCGAGTCTTCTCCCGCGCCGATGGCCAATAGGCAGAAAAACAATCCCGCGAAAACATGGGTCGGCCATCCCATTGGCCGCACGCCGTAAGACTGGGTCAATTTCAGGAATTCGCGAATCGTGAGCAGTGCTACGATCCCAGCAATCACAGCCAGCACCGGCACCGGCGCCCGCATAACGAGCGCCAGCACAATCGGAATCAGGACGACTGCGGTCGCGATGCGTTTGAGCAAGGGAAGTGAGAAGAATTGTGTAATTGGGAAATTGAGTGATTGGGTAATTGCCGGGAAGCAGCGGCTTTTCAAATTACTCAATTACTCAATTACCAAATTACCAAATTATCTCGGCTGACTGTGGCTAAACTTTCGGTGTGTCGTGGTTCAACCCGCCGTATCTCCGCTCGCGCTTCTGATATTCCACAATGCCTTCGAGCAGATGCACGCCGCGAAAATCCGGCCACAGAGTTGGCGTGACATAGATTTCGGCGTAGGCCAGTTGCCACAGCAGAAAGTTGCTGAGCCGCATCTCGCCCGAGGTTCTCACCACCAGATCAGGATCGGGCAGATGCTTGGTATAAAGATGCCGGCTGACCATGTCCTCATCGATCTTCAGGTGGTCGACCCCGCCATTCTGCGCCGCCGCATTGACCATCGACCGGAACGCGTCCACCAGTTCGCTGCGCGCCGAGTAGTTGAGCGCCAGCGTCAACACCATCCCTGAATTGCGCGAAGTGGCTTCGCGCGCCCACTCCATGCGCTCCTGCACGTCGGCGGGCAATTCGTGCTGGCGGCCAATGTATTCCAGGCGAATATTGTTTTCGTTCAGCGTGGGGACTTCACCCTTCAGATAGCGGCTCAGCAAGCGCATCAGAAAGCCGACTTCGCTCGAGGGCCGCTTCTTCCAGTTTTCTTCCGAGAACGCATAGAGCGTGAGCGCCGGGATATGAATGCGCGCCGCCGTTTCGACGGTCGAGCGCACCGACGCTACGCCCGCGCGATGTCCGGCCACGCGCGGCATGTGCCGTCGGCGCGCCCAGCGCCCGTTGCCGTCCATGATGATGGCAATGTGCCGCGGCAGCCGCGCAAGATCGAGATGCCGGTAGACTTCCGCTTCCTTGCGGTCGAGCCCAGAGGGAACGTGGGAAGCTACTTTGTGTTGCAAAGTGGTCATGCCAACCAAAGCCTAACACAGCCGGGAAGGCTATGCAATGACTAGGCGGTGATACTCTGGCACCATGCCACGCCGGTGGAAGCCGCCGAGGGAGGATCGCACAGACGCGGAAATCCTGCGCCGGAAGCGAGAGCTTGCCGAAAAACTGGCTTTCGAGGTGGAGTACGGAACCGAGGATGAGTTTGTAGCCGCAGTGAAGAAATTCAATCCCGATGTTGGAAAGGAAGAGCTAAAGATCTGGATTATGCGGTTTCACGACGCCCGTCGCGAGAAGCGCGGGCTTTAGCCTTGTCGATGATTTCGTCGAATTCCTTCTCGGCTTGCCGGAACTCTTTCGGAGACATGCGTTGCTGCGCGTTTTGGACCAACTCGCTAAAAGAGTCGACCAGCGTTTCCATCGCGGATTTCGACTTGGGTGCGGCCTTAGACATCTGTGCCCAGTATAGTTGAGTCAAAGAAGAAAGCCTACCGGCCCGTCATTCCGAAAGTCATACCCCCTTTGATTACCCCGGCCTTTCGCGGGCGGGGGCGCCCGCGCCACATTAGAACTACTTCGCTTCCTCTGGTACGACCCTCACTTCCAGCTTTTCCGTGGACCGCAGCACGTCTAGCGTGCAGCTCACACCCACGCGCGCGTCGGTCAACAGGCGATGCAGATCGTCCACGCCCGCTACCGGCTGGCCTTCGAGCGCGACGATTACGTCTCCTTCGCGCAGGCCCGCGCGCTTTGCCGGACTCGCGTCTTCCACCGAGATCACCATCGCGCCCGACTCTTTCGCCAGATCGTAGAAGCGCACCACGCGGCGATGCACGGGCACGGTCTGCGCGGAGACTCCGATGTAGCTGCGCCGCAGGCGTCCGTCGCGCAGGAGGCGGCTGGCCACAAACTTCGCCGTGTTGATGCCGATGGCAAAGCAGATTCCTTGCGCGGGAAGAATCGTCGCGGTGTTCACGCCCACCACGCGTCCGGCGGAATCGACCAGCGGTCCGCCCGAGTTGCCGGGATTCAGGGAGGCGTCGGTCTGAATCACGTCGTCAATCAGCCGCCCGGAATACGAGCGCAGCGAACGTCCCAGCGCGCTGACCACTCCCGCCGTCACGGTCGATTGAAATCCATAGGGAGCGCCAATCGCGATCACAATCTGGCCGACCTTTAGACGTTGCGAATCGCCCAGCGCGGCGGCGGTCAGTCCGGGCTCGTCGAATCCAGGGCGATCCACGCGGATCACAGCCAGATCGCTGGCCGGATCGTCGCCGATCAGCGAGGCCGGCATTCGCCGCCCATCGGCGAACGTAACGGCAATCCGCGCCGCGTCATGCACCACGTGGCTGTTCGTTAGGATCAGGCCGTCGGGAGTAAACACGAATCCCGAACCGCTGCCGCCGCGTTCCCGCGGTTCGCCCGAGCGCGACCGCCCCGCTTTCTGGTGCACTTCAATGTGCGCCACGGAAGGACTGATGCGCTCGACCGCGCCGGTTACAGCAGTCGAGTAGGCATCCAGCAGAACGTCATCTGCTCCGGAAGCCTGCGGAAATTGAGCATGATTGAGAGATGGCTCGGAGAATCCGTGGACAGCATCTTCCAGGTACATGCTGCATAGATGTGGATGAAGCCGCTGCGGATTCATCACTGGAGCGAGGCAAGGACAAACAGGCCAAGACCCAGCTCGACTTTCGTGGTAGCATTCCATCCATCCTCCCCCGCATTTCCCCTCAGGAGGCGAATCATGCTTAGAATCCTTGGCATCGTGCTGCTATTGGCGGCGATGCTGGCGCTGATCTCAGCCAGCAGGCCCGAAGCCTCAACCCCAGCCGGCTTCACCACTCCTCAGATTGTGGCCCAGACGCACTTCACCGGAACCGAATCCACCGCCGCCCGAACCCTCTTCAGCGTAAGCACGACGGGGCTGTATCGCATCTCCGCCTATTTGTCGATGAACGTGACGGGAACGAGTGGCTGTTCCTGGAACTACGAACTGAGCTGGACCGATGATGCCGGCGCCGAGGGCCCGCAACAGATCATGCAGGCATCGGACGAGAGGAAGCCTCCTGATGACTACGCTTTCGGACCGACCGCAGGCTACCAGCAGACTCTCATCGTTCGAGCCGTCGCTGGATCCGACATTACCTATGACGTCAACGATACCGGCTGCCACGCCGGTGGGACGTACGAGCTTTCAGCCACCGCAGAGCGGATCCAGTAACGTCTTGGATGCGATCGTGATTGCGGCCTGGTCGCGAACCGATTACGCAGAAAAATAGCCGGGACCAGAAGATGGTCCCGGCTTTCGAGTTGGCTGGTTGCCCGGAAAAATCCAAGTTTCGAAAAATCCAGGTTTCAAGGTGAAAAAGTTTCAAGGTGAAAAGGTTTCAAAGTTTCAAGGTAAAGTCCGAACGCCGGAATATCAGCCGATCCGCCTTGAACCTTGAAACTTCGAAACCTTGAAACTTCGAAACCTTGAAACTTTGAAACTTTGAAACTTGCTTCCCTACGCGGTTCTGCGCTGTCCGCGCAGCGTAATATCCCTTACCTGCGTCAGGATGCTCGACATCTGCATGCCATTCAGTTGCGAAACGAAGGGCAGGATTTCCGCGATGAACGGATCTTTCATCAGTTCGCCGATTTCTTCCTGACGGCTGCGTTCGCCGCCGCTCAGTAGTTCGGGCACGGTCACCTCCAGGGCGCGCGCCAGCCGCTCCAGCGACGACAGAGTCGGCGTGGCTTTCTCGTTTTCAATTTTGGATACATAGGTGCGTGGCACAGACATGCGTCCGGCCAGTTGCCGCTGGCTGAGCCCATTGCGCAGGCGCAGCGAACGGATCGACGCGGCCAGGTTCAAATGCCCCCGGCCCGTGCCTGGCATAGGCATCATCACCGGCGGAGTCATGACGATCGGTTCCGGCTCCGGTTCCTCGTCCAAAGACGCGTGGCAGCGTCGGCAATTGTTATTGTGGGTGCGAAACTGAACCAGCAGGCAGTGATCGCAACGGACGACTTCCCTTGAATCTACCGGGGCAAGAGTCGTAGCCATCAGGTTGTGGGAGGGCCAGAGCGGGCCATCCTTACAGCTAAATGCAACAGCAGGAATCAGTTGGGGGAGGATCCCTGTTGGCAGTCTCAATTTGAGGCAGGCCGCCTGTGGATGTCAACAAAAAAATGCACAATTCTTTGGGCAGGGGTGAATCGAGGTCTTCAACGAGCGTAGAAGGCATGACTGACAGGCCATTCGCCCAATGTTTACTAGTTGGGTTCGTCGCGTTCCTGAAAGCCAAGAAGACGTTCCCTCCCCAGTGATATTTTGATCATATGTGTCACCCATTTCCGGGCTTCACGGGCTTGGTGACTGCGATCCTCATCTTGGTGATCGCTGGGCTCGCCGCTCTCTTCGGAAAGGAGCCCGACTCTTACAACATCGATCCGCGTGGCGTGGAGGGGACGTTTGAGCCTATTTTGGCGAGGTACCTTCGCATTGCGGAGTTTATCGTCGGACTCGACACCGGCTCGATCGTGCTGATAGTAGGATCGGCCGCGCTTCACGGCCAGTCAGGTCGCTTACCTTGGGTCTACGCGTCGCCGTTGCTGCTCTTGAGTTCGAGTGTAATTTATGGCGTCATATTCATGGCGTGCCTCATCATGAACGACGAGAACGCGCCCCGCACACCGCCACTAGGTACGCGATGAGCGAGACGTTCGGCTTCAGCGCGTTGGGTAGCTTTTGCGCCGGGTACATCTTCCTCGCTGTCATGGTCACCCGATAGATCTACTGGGATGGCCCCACTCGGGATCCATCCAAACACGCGAACAAGCCTGGGAACTCCTTACCGAATACACCCAAACCGACAGCCTGCGCAAACATGCGCTCGCCGTCGAGCCACTGCATGCCGCTCCCGCAGCTTTGACGAGCTAAACTACTAGCCATGCCCGCCCGCAAACATAAGCCCATCGACTCTGCCAGCGCTGCCGTTCGCGCAGATCGTGGTTTGTCGGCGTTGCTTTCGCAGACGCTGGTGGCATTCACGCTCGAGTTCGATAACGAATTCGAGCGCCGCATGCAGCAAGCGAATTATCCGGGGGCGCTGCTGTCGTTGGTGGTGTGGTCGAACCTGATTCGATTCCTCTCCGCTGGCAACCTGAGTGTTCGCCAGCTGGCCGAGCAAGCCCTGGCGTCCGACACGCAGCTCAAGTTTAGCCTGGGATGCCTGGAACGCTGGGGATATGTCGCATTGCGTCCCGATGCGTCCGACGACCGGCCCATCGCGAAACGCGTTCATCGCAGAAGCGGCCGCCTGCTGCGCGATGGTTGGGGCAGCGGCCGGGGAATTCGCTCGGGCTGGCTGGTCCGGCTTACAGAAAAAGGCCGCGCCGCCGCCCAGATTTGGCCCACTCTCTTCGACGAAATCGAAGCGCGTTGGCGGGCGCGGTTCGGCGCCGAGCGACTCGCCAATCTCCGGGAGGCTTTGCCGGCGATCATCGAGCAACTCGATCTCGAACTGCCGCAGGCCCTGCCCTTTCACTGGCTGGAGGATTACAGCTACGCCAAACTGCGCGAGCGCCGCACGGCAGGCGATTCCTTGCCGGCATTGCTCTCACAGTTGCTGCTGGCGTTCCGCATAGAATTCGAACAGTCGTCCCGCGTGCCGTTAGCGCTCTGCGCCAATACGCTCCGCGTGCTCGGCGAAACTCCGGTGCCGCTGGCCGACATTCCCCGCCTGACCGGAGCATCTCCGGAGACCGCCGACATTGGTTGGTTTGCGAAACGGTTCGTCATAATACAGCCCGAGCCGAACGCGAAGCGCGGAAAAGCAGCCCGCCTGTCGCCGCTCGGCCTCAAGGTACAACAGGCCTATAGCAAGCTGACGCGGCAAATTGAAGCGCGCTGGCAGGAACGATTCGGAAAAGAAAAAATTCAACGGCTGCGCGATTGTCTCAGCGAACTCTTCGTGCTCCAGAACGGTGACCACCTGCGCATCTCCGAGGGATTGGTTCCCGCCGCGGGAACGGTTCGAGCCGGGACGCAAGCGCCTGCTCTGGGCCGCCGCGACCTCGGGCCAGCCGCCCGGCAACGCATGCGCGATATGGCCGCTCAAACCGCACTGTTCGTGCGCGATCCAGCCAACAGCCTTCCGCATTATCCTATGTGGGATATGAATCGCGGATTCGGGCCTTAGCCCCGCGGGCATCTGGGCGCATTAAACTTGTAGTCAGGAGGACCGGAAAATCATTACACGAGAACAAGCATGGGCACTGTTAACTGAGTTCACGCAAGGCGAGAGTCTGCGCAAGCACGCGCTTGCCGTCGAAGCCTGCATGCGCGCCTGCGCCGGAAAGTTCGGCAACGGATCGCCTGATTGTTCAAAAGATGACGTCGAGCTGTGGGGCGTAGTCGGCCTGATCCACGACTTCGACTACGAACGCTGGCCCAGCCTCGAAGACCATCCTTACCGCGGCAACGAGATTCTGAAAGAGCGCGGATACCCCGACGAAGTCCGGCGGGCGATAATGTCGCACGCCGAATACAGCGGCGTGACGCGTGACACGCGCATGGAGAAGGCGCTGTTCGCCTGCGACGAACTCGCGGGATTCATCACGGCCGTCGCGCTGATCAAGCCCGGCAAGTCTCTGGCCGAGGTCGACGTCAAGTCGGTGCGAAAAAGAATGAAAGACAAGGCTTTCGCCCGCAAAGTGAATCGCGACGACATCATCAAAGGCGCAGCCGATCTGGGAGTCGACCTCGACGAACACATCGGATTCTGCATCGAAGCCCTGAAGCCGATCGCGAAGGAGTTGGGACTGGACGGCAGCGCTGCGAAGCCAGCGTAGTTGTGCAAGCATCAGGGATTGATGTCGTATCAGGGCATCGCTTCAGCGATGCCGGCAGACGATTTCAAACCGAGAACGGCTTAGCCGCTGTCTGACTGGGGCCGCGGCGGCTGAAGCCGGAGAGTTTTCTGCCGCTGCTTCGGCACGCCTGAAGGCGTGCCCTGATACAAATCAGGGCCCGATGCGCGCCTCGTTTCCCATCGCCAATTTCGGTACTGAGGGATTTCCCTCAGTACGCCAATTTCTGATGACTTCTCAATAGACGAACCTGTGCTAACATCGGCTTTCATTTGCTCCCATGTCGGCCGATACCTCCACCGCCAAAGTGATTCTGGGATGCAGCCAGTGCGGCGCGACCCTGCCCGATGGCGCGCAGTTCTGCCTGCAATGCGGCAAGCCGGTTGCCGTGCCCAAGGAGTCGCCGGTGGCCAGGAACCCTCCCGTTGGCATTTCACCACCGAAGAAAAAACGGCGCTGGGGACGCTGGATCGCCCTCGCGCTGCTTCTGGTCGCGCTGGTCTGGGTGGTGAACAGCGACAATCCCTTTGCCCAGGGCATTCAGGAGCTTGCCGGATTCAAGCACGATCAGAGCGTCCTCGATAAGCCGTTCCCGCTCACCCCGCATAACTTCCGCTACTACAAGTTCGCGCTGCCGCAGGGATCGACCAATGTGTCGATCATCGGGCAGTTCACGGCCGCCGCAGAGAAAGGCAAGGGAGCCGACGCCAGGAACGCCGCTAATAACGTCGACAATAACGTTGAAGTGTACGTGCTGAGTGAAGCGGCATTCGCCGTCTGGCAGAACGGATACGCCGCAACTTCCGTCTATGAAAGCGGACGCGTCGCCGAAGGCACGATTCAGGCGGAACTTCCCGCGGGCGCCGGGATTTACTATCTCGTCTTCAACAACAAGTTTTCGCCCAAGACCGCCAAGAACGTAACCGCAACCGTTTCGCTACGCTACAAAAGCTGGCTGCCCGAATGGTTCCGGCGCTCGAAAGAGCGAATGTGGAATTGGCTGGGATTGTAGGGCCTGGGCGCGAGCTCAGCTATTTAGTCTCGGAGAGCGTGGCTTAGGTTACATACGGCTTCAATGCCTTTTCCAAAGTATTCCAAACTGTGCTGGCGTGAGCCAGCGCTGGTTTGTGTACGAGGCAGAGCTTTAACGAACTGCCGTCGTAGTCGAAGCTGAACCGAACTCCGTACGGTCCCTCTATCTCGCCCTTGTTGCCTGGCGGGACGTCAATGTTGTGATCCTTGAGCGCCTGGCGCAGCTTGCTTAGGTCGCTCAGAGGATAAGTCCTGCAATCGGGCTGGCTCATAGGGGATGAACTTATCATATGCAGCCATTTTGCGGGAAGCGGCGTCTGCAGTTTCCTGGCAGCGGTATATTTCGAAACCTGTGCGATTGAAAAGTCCGGACCTTACCGCATCGACTCTTCAATCTCTGAAATCCAATCCGGCCGCTTGAGCACTTCGCGCGGCTTGGGCCCATCGGCAGCGCCGACTATTCCGTCTCGTTCCATCAAGTCGATCAGATGCGCGGCGCGTCCATAACCGATGCGCAGCCGCCGCTGCAGCAGCGATGTGGAGGCCTTGCCAAACTCGAGCACCAGTTTGACCGCGTCGTTGTACATGGGATCGTTTTCCGCTTCGCCGCCTTCGCCCGGCCCGTCATTCGTGCCAATCGCCGGATCCTGTTCCTCCTTCGGCGCATCCAGGAATTTCTGCTGATACTCAGCCATGCCTTGCGCCTTCCAGAACTCCACCACCGCCGCAATTTCTTTTTCCGTAACAAACGGAGCGTGCAGCCGCAGCACCCGCGCCGATCCCGACGGCAGATAAAGCATGTCGCCTTTGCCCAGCAGCGCCTCGGCGCCGTTGGCGTCGAGAATAGTGCGCGAGTCCACTTTGGTCGCCACGCGGAACGAAACCCGCGCCGGGAAGTTAGCCTTGATCAATCCGGTGATCACGTCGACGGAAGGTCGTTGTGTCGCCAAGACAAGATGAATGCCGACAGCGCGCGCCATCTGCGCCAGCCGCGTAATCGACTCTTCCACATTCGAAGAGTCCAGCATCATCAGGTCGGCCAGTTCGTCGATGATGATGACGATGTACGGAATCGGCTTCTCGTCGCCTTCTTCGGCAAACAGGCTGGGCGTGGCGCCCGCGTCGAACAGCTTGTTGTATTGATCGATATTGCGCACGCCCTTGGCCGCCAGCAGTTTCAGCCGCCGCTCCATTTCGCGTACGGCATTGCGCAGCGCGTTGGCCGCGAGTTTCGGCTCGGTAATGATGGGCGTGTAGAGATGCGGCACGCCTTCGTAATTGCCCAGCTCCAGCCGCTTGGGGTCGACCAGGATCAGCCGAACCTGGTCGGGCGTGGCCTTGTACAGAATCGACATGATCATCGCGTTGATGGCGACGCTCTTGCCCGCGCCCGTCGAACCCGCAATCAGAAGATGCGGCATGCCGGCCAGATCGGCCGTGTTGATCAGGCCATTGATGTTTTTGCCCATCGCAATCGTGAGCTTCGACTTCGAGCCCATAAATTCCTGCGACTCGATAATCTCGCGCAGCCAGATGATCTCGCGCTGCCGGTTCGGCACCTGAATGCCCACCGTGCTTTTGCCCGCCATGCGCTCGATCAAAATGCTTTCGGCTTTGAGCGCCAGACAAAGATCGTCGCAAAGATTCGTGATGCGGCTGTACTTGATGCCGGCTTCGGGCTTGAACTCAAATGTGGTGACGACCGGCCCGGGATTGATCTGCGTGATTTGCCCATGAATGTCGAACTCGGCGTATTTGTCGCGCAGTACTTGCGCCAGCAACTTGAGTTCATCGGCATCCACCTGCTGCTGCTCATCCGGACGCTGCAGCAGGCTGCTCGGCGGCAACTTGTATCCGCCGGCAATGCGCGGCATGGTTGTTTGGCCCTTGCGTCCGTCGTCGGCGCGGGCCGTGACTTCAGGAGCGGTGTCTTCCGTGGTGTCTTCCGCTTCCTGTTCAACCATGGCCTGCGCGGGCATCGACTCGGCAAGAATGCCGCCGGTCGCTGTCGAGTTGCGCTCTGGGCGGACGTCCGTCGCCGCATGTTCTGCCTGATCCGCCTGCATGCGCTCGATTCCGGTGCGCCGCGGTTCAGTCGCCGAGCCTTGCAAAGCCGATGGTGCCGGCCGCGTCTGGATCAACTGCGTCTTGACCACCGGTTTCTGAATGCGCCGCTGCTCCAGTTCTTTCTGCTGGCGTTTGCGGGCGCGCTCTTCCTGCCAATCTCTGTAGCGATTCCACAGTGCGCCGACAAACGCAAAGCGCGTCGGCGCCCAGAGCTGGATCGAGGAGAACGAAAACGCGGTCGAAAGATACAGCGCGACCGCCAGCACCGTGGCGCAAACAATGTATGCGCCCGCAAGATTCAGGTAGTGAATCAGGAAGTCGCCCACCACTCGCCCCAGCAGGCCTTCGATCGGGATCGCACGCTGCCACCGCAGATGGCCGGGCAGCAAAGCCAGCAACGCGGGGATGAACATCATCAGCCAGATTCCGCCCAGGCTCTTCGCCAGCGGCGACGCTACGCTGCGCGAGCGGAACCAGCGGACGCCCAGCGTGGCCGGAAAAACAATCAGCAGAAATCCGCCGGCTCCGAAGAACTGAAGCACGGCGTCGGCCGTGTAAGCGCCGACAATGCCGATCCAGTTGCGCGCCCCGTGCGAGCTGGTCAAAACCGAGGCGCTATTCCACGACGGGTCCAGCGGCGAGTAGGAAACGAGCGCGAGAAAAAGGAGGAGCGCGGAGACGCACATCAGCAACCCGACCAGCTCGTTCAGCCGGTGGTTGCGCGTGGGCACAAAAATCGTTTCCAGATAATCCAAGGCCAGAAGCTTTCGCCGCAGGTCAGCCATAAACCATCCGACAACGGCGCCGCAATCGGCCAGAGCCTTTCCATTATGTCAGGAAGCCCGCCTTCCGACAATCGCGGGAAAAGGGCGCTAGTGGCGAGGGGGTTTCCCGGTAACGGCTGGGTTTGGAACGCGTGCGCTTGGAGTCTGGATGGTGAGTAAGGCTGACAGCGAGGCCGAAGCATCGCCTCTAACGGATTATTAGGGAGCGGAGTCGAAGCAAAATCCCTCAAATTAAACTTTGCGTCATCCCGAGCGGAGCCGTTCTTCAGGCGGAGGGAGGGATCTCCCGAACCACCGCATCAAGGGGCTTATAGGTATCCTGCCAATCGCGCGCCAAATCCTCCCACGTCGGATTCATCGACTGAATCAGTTCCAGCTTCTTGCTTCGCCGCCATCCCTTGATTTCCTTCTCGCGGCAAATCGCGGCATCAGGATAAACAAAGCATTCGAAATACACCAGATGAGTGAGGTTGTAACGGCGTGTGAAGCCCTCAACCCGCTTGTTCTTGTGTTGCCAAACTCTGCGGCGCAGATCTCTGGTAATACCGGTATAGAGGACTGCGGCCTTCGACCCGTTGGTCATGATGTAAACATAGAATCGCGCGCCTGATCCCATGAGGCCCTTGTATCAGCCTTGAAGAATTTTGTCTGTGACGGATGAACATGGGTCTGTGGATCGGTGAGCCTGATCTGTAGCCCGCGATCGGCGGCTGAATCAAAGCACATGGACCCGAGAGCAGTGGTTCGGGAGATCCCTCGCTCCGCCTGACGTGCGGCTCCGCTCGGGATGACGCAGCAAAAAGAAGTTCCTATTGCAAATGCATCGCCAACGCCGCCCCAATAACCAGAATGCCGGCCACGATGCGGTAAACAATGAACACCTTTAAACTGTTCGACTGCAAATATCGAATCAGCCAGGCGATCGCCGCATACCCCACCAGCGCCGAAACGATAATCCCCACCAGCATCGGCATCCGCATGTCGTGCGGCAGGCCTTCTTTGTGCAGTTCGTGGATTTTCAACAGCGCCGCCCCGGCGATCAGCGGCGTCGAGAGCAGGAAGCTGAATCGTACCGCGGCGTCGCGCGTGAGCCCGCGGAACAGGCCGGCGGTAATGGTCGAGCCGGAACGCGAGACTCCGGGGATCAGCGCGAAGGCCTGGGCGATGCCAATCAGCAGCGTATCGAGAAACGAAATGCGGGTGAGCGGTTTCTGGAGGCTGCCCATTTTTTCTCCCGCCCACATCAGCAACGCGACCACGATCAGCGCTCCCGCGATCAGGAAGATGTGTTCGCGAAAATAATCTTCGGCAGAATGCTCCAGAAGTTTTCCGGCGATGGCTCCGGGAATCGTTGCGATCGCCAGAAACCAAAGCAGCATGCGCTCGTCTTTCTGCTCTTCGGCAGTCAGATTCGTGTCCGACGATCCCGCCTCTGAGAAGCGCACCACCTTGCCGCCGAATGCGGCGCGCACAATCTGAATCCACGTGCGGCGGAAATAAAACAGCACCGACAGCAGCGTGCCGAAGTGCAGAGCTACGTCAAAGCTGAGTTCGGCGCCGGGCGAAAGCTCGTTCCAGCCGAGCAGGCGGCGCACGATAATAAGGTGTCCCGAACTGGAGATGGGGATGAACTCTCCCAGTCCTTGAACAATGGCAAGAACAACCGCTTGATAGATTGGCAAAGTGTAGTCCGCCGGATTTCTGTAGGGTGTGAGTCCTGATGAATGTAAAAGATCACCGATTGCCGGCGCAAGGGGAGAAGCTGTGCCGCGATCAAAGTTTCAAGGAAACCCGATCAGCATGGTCATCCCCGAACCGCCAGAAACGCCTGCCATTCAAGCGGCCAAGAAAAAAGGTCTGTCATTCCGAACCGGCGCGAAGCGGCGGTGAGGAACCCGCTTTCCGTTACTCCGCTTTCCGCGGCCAACGCATGAGCAGCCCGCGCACGCTCGCGTAGAACGCCGCATTCAAAACCCCGATGACAGCCCAGAGCGTATAGAAATCCCCACTGCCCACTTCCATATTATTGAACGCCAGCGACAGCAACGACGGTGGGCACAACACGACAAACGTCACCATCAGCGCGGGATTGCGCGAGATGGGCGACTGCTCGTCCGTCACCAGCTGATAGGAGACGAATGCGGCGGTGATCGCGAATCCGAAAATGGCCGAGCGAACGATGCTGCGGCGTGAGTTCATGGCGTTTAGTCGGCCGCGTTGCCGTACGTGGGAACGCCCTGTTGAATGTAGAAGATCAGCCTCTGCGAACGCAATGCCCATTCGCTCTGGCCGTACTGGCTCACAACCTTCTGCGCCAGTTCAAGCGCGTGCCCCTTGGCGGCTTCAGACTTCTTCTGATTGGCTTCGGTCTTGAAAATCTCGATCAGCGCCGCTTCCCGCCAGGCCGCGTCATACAGGGCCTCAGGCGCGGCCGTCGACTGATCGTGCTCCTTGGCAAACTTCTCATACAGGTCCGCTTCTTTCTCCGGACACTTTGACGCGCCCTGCCAGTCGCCGCAAAGTTTGTTCTCGATCAAATGAAAGGAAGCAAGCGCCGCCCACTTGCTGTCAGGATATTTCTTGATGACCATCTTCATCCACTCTTCGTCGATCTGGCCATGCATGTAGGCCTCGCGCTCGCGAGCGGAAGGGCGCGTCATCACGTCGTTGCGTTCGATTTGCCAGCGGATGTCGGCCGCGCGGTAGAGCCCCTCGGCGGCGAGCGGCGACGTGGGGAACAGATCGTAGACGCGATAGTAAAGACGCATAGCGTCCTGCGCGGCATCGCGGCGGCCGCGGCGGCGGCTGGCCTGGTCTTCCGAGTCGGCAGCTTCGCCGAAAACAATCTTGTCGCCGTTAGCCGTGGCCATGCCGACCAGAGCCTTGCTCAGAACCCATCCCGTGATGGTCTTGCCTTCGGACTCGGGCGAGTCTTCGTCCGCATCTTTGCGCGGCTCGCGGATGATGGCCTCCACATGAGTCCAATCGCGGCTGGTTTCAATGATGATGAGTTCGTGGCCACGCCCAGCCTCGCCCAGCTTGGCGGCGTCAGAGCTGGGCGCGACGCGGATGGTCTCCTCATGAACCAGCGTGCCCCGCACGGCGTCGGCGAAGGCGAACGTGGTCACAAACGATGCGGCAAGCACAACAGCAATCCGATGCATCTGCATTCCTAGATTATTGGCCGTCCCGCCCCCAAGCGCAACGTCCCTCGAGCGCAACGTTTCCTGCGCGCACAAAAAAGCGCTTGTCCTCCTGACCCTGAGCTAGTCGAATGGCGACTGTCCGCGCGGGCGGGAACCGCCGCGATTATTTCCATCCCCTACACTCGCGGCAACTGCGGCAGCGCGTCAAAGTGCGCATCCCGCGCGCACAGCACCAGCGAATGCTGCAACACCAGCGCCGCGATCCACATATCGTTGGTCGGGATGGGAGTGCCTTGCTTGCGCAGTTGCCGGTAAACCGCGGCGTAATGATGCGTGGTCTGCTCATCGGCATAAAGCACTCCCACGCCTGCGCCGGACTTCAGCAGAAATCGCCGCAGCACGGCATCGTTGTGCGCTCCCTGACTTCCCACGGCAAATGCGGCGCGCAATTCTCCCAGCACGATGAAAGGCAGCCAGACTTCATCGGCGCGTTCGACCGCTTCCACCATCGAGGCATCGCCCCGGCAAAGGTCGGTATAGCGGTTCGTATCGAGCGCCAGCTTCACCGCCACATCTCTTCGTCAATGGTGTCCTGCGCGGCCACGGCGCGGTCGAAAGCGGCGTCTTCGCGCCAGGTCCCTGCGATGTCGCCCAGGTCGCGTTGCCGTCGGCTCTCTCCTGCCACCCCAGCGCCCCGGGCCAGCGCTTCAATCGCCACCTCGTTCAGGCTCTTGCCCCGCTCACGCGCAACCCTGCGGAGCGCGGCGTCCAAGGTCTCCGGCACATTGCGGATCGTATATTGCATGCATTGATTGTAGGCAATGCATGCAAAAGTGGCAAGCAGAATCCGGTACGTCAATCGGCGCGGCTTATATCTAAAGCAGAAGCTCCACGCGACTGTGCAGAATTTTTCAGTCTATCTCCCCGCCGCCCCCCGATGTAAAATTCCCGCGCTCATGGAGAAACCTATGTTCAATGCGCTCTCGCGATCGCTTCTCATGCTCCTTGTTCTCACAACGCTCACCAGCCTGACGGCTCTGGCTCAAACCCCTGCCGCAGAGTTTCAAACTCTGCACTCGTTCGCGGGTGGGCCCGCCGACGGCGCTTACCCCTCGCAGGCATTGGTATTCAGCAAGGCCGGCGATCTGTTCGGAGCAACCATTGATGGTGGCTCGAACACCAGCGAATGTTATGGCTATGGCTGCGGCGGTATGTTTGAGCTGCAACCCAAGAGCGGCAAATGGAAAGAGAGCTTGCCCTATTCCTTTTCCGCATCCTCATCGGAATTTCTGAATCCTGAAGGCACAATCGTGCTTGATTCCCATGGCAACGTATACGGAACGCAGTCCTTGGGCGGCGATCCCGACTGCCAATGCGGAGTTGTTTACGAACTGAGCCGAATTGGCGGAGTTTGGACGGAGATCATTCTCCACACCTTCACCGGCGGCACAGCGGATGGCCAATATCCGAACTCCGGCTTGATTGCCGACAGCGCCGGCAATCTTTACGGCGTTACGGAATCTGGCGGGGAATACGACGGCGGGGGCACATTTTTCGAACTTAGCCCGAATGGTGACGGCGGTTTTACCTATAACATAATCTACCAATTCGGCCAGAGCAGCGGCTACGACGCCCAGGATCCTTCCGGTCCCCTGTCCATGGATTCGCAAGGCAACATCTATGGCACGTCGGCCAGCGGGGGCAGCTACGGCTATGGCGCAGTGTTCAAGCTCTCGCCCTCGAATGGCAGTTGGACAGAGAGCGTCCTGTTCAACCTCACGATCGATTATGGAAACTATCCCAATCCTTGGGGCGTTGTCCCCGACTCCGCGGGCAACCTCTATGGCACGGCAACCGACGGTGGACCATATGGCGTGGGCACAGTCTACAAGCTGACTCCGCAAACCGGATTCTGGAAACGGACGATTCTCTATACATTCAGTGGCAGCGGCGATGGAGCCTACCCGTTTGGGCTCGCCATCAGTTCGTCCGGCACGTTATATGGTGCTGCGGATAGCGGCGGGAGTTTCGGCTATGGCAATGTCTACCAAATTCAGTCGGTAAACGGAAAGTGGATGCAGTCTGTCCTGCATGAGTTCACCAACGGCACCGACGGCGAGCACCCGTTCGGCAATCTGATTTTCGATTCCCAGGGAAACCTCTACGGCACGGCGCAATCGGGAGGCACCTACGGCTTCGGCACCGTGTTCGAGATCACTCCATAGCGTGATCTTCGCGACGGATTGCACGTCCAGGCAAAATGCGGTTGCCTTGCCCTTCCCGCGCATTTTGCGGGAGGGTGGGCCTTCCCATCGGCTCCAATTGGACCTTTTTCCACCACTTTATTTCATTCAATGTGACGAACAACCTTTACTCTGCCCTCCCCGACCGCGCACACTCCACCTATCTATGCGCGCAAGCCCTTCCCAATCTGAAACCCGCGGCACCGCCTCCCACCCCCGCAAAGCGCTTTTAACTCCTTTCGCTCCAAGAATTTACCCGCAACCCATCTGGAATCAAGAATTTGCCGACTTGGGCTGGATCAAAATCCTTCAACCCACATCAAATCAAGAATTTACGAAAAGAGGTATGCAAAAAAAATGCATAGCACATAGCGACTTCAGTCCCAAATCGGAACAACCGGAAGACCGAGTCCCACGCCGCAAGCGTCTCGGCGATGGCTGCTCCCTCGAGCGTTTGCGCTACCCGGAACTCCATCAGCCATTCGGGACTCGCGACTCGGCCGGACTCGAAGGGCGGGCACCCCGAACATAGGGTTTGTGCTGGAAGTGTCTTCGCCTAGCGCCGCAGTTCTTCCAGCATCTGCGGCTCCACGTTCCCGCCAGAGATAATGGCGACCGCGACCTTGGTCTCAGGCAGCTCGCGCGCATGGAAGATGAACCCAGCGGTGGCGACGGCGCCGCTGGGTTCGGCCACGGTCGCGGGATTCGCCGCCAGATACTTCATCGCCAGGCGGATTTCATCTTCCGTGACGGTGATGATGTCGTCGACGAAAGCGCGAATGTGCTCGAAGTTGAGGGAGCCGATGGATTGGGCACGAAGTCCGTCGGCGAGGGTGCGTGATGTCTGCTCGGCGGGGAACTGCACGATGTGTCCGGAGCGAAAGCTGGCTTGCGCGTCGGCCGCGAGCTCGGGCTCGATGCCGATGACTTTGATCTTGGGGTTAGTAAGTTTGACGGCCGCGGCAATGCCGGAGATGAGTCCTCCGCCGCCGACGGGGGCAAGGACGCAGTCGGCCTCACGAAGTTCTTCCAGGATTTCGACCCCGATCGTTCCCTGGCCTGCGATGATGTGCTCGTCATTGTAAGGCGGGACGATGACGTAACCGTGTTCGCCTGCGAGTTCTTCGGCTTTGAGTTGACGTTCCGTGCTGCCCGGGCCGACGGTGACGATCTCGGCTCCGAGGGCCGCGGTGGCTTCGCGTTTGATGGCGGGCGCGTTGTTGGGCATGACAATGACCGCCTTGGTGTGCAGCGCACGCGCGGCATAGGCGACTCCCTGAGCATGGTTGCCGCTGGAGTAGGTGATCACACCGCGAGCGCGATCCGAGTCCGGCAAAGACGCGATCTTGTTGTACGCTCCGCGCAGTTTGAAGGCTCCAATAGGCTGCTGGTTTTCCGGCTTAAGCAGCAGCCGCCGCGGATCTTCCGCACACAGCGGAAATGGAACCAGCCGCGTGCGCACAGTGATCCCGTCGAGGCGAGCTTGGGCAGCGTGCAGGTCGGAAAGAGTGATCATAGGCTTTCCAGCATAGCGCACGACCGCTGGTAAAGCTAAAACATGGGAAGCTTGACATCATGATGCTTCGAGAGATAGCATCATGATGTGCGGACCACGCTCACGCTCGATAACGATGTTGCCGCCCTGCTCAACAAGGAAATGCGGAGGTCCGGGGAACCGTTCAAGCAGGTAGTCAACCGCGCGATCCGCCTTGGACTAAACGGATCGAAACAACCCGCGCGAAAACCGTTCAAGGTGACACCCATCAATCTTGGGCTACCTCCTGACTTGAATTATGACAATGTGGAAGAGTTGCTCGACTACCTTGAGGGGCCCTACCGCCGGTGATTGTCATTGACGCAAACTTGCTCCTCTACGCTTACTCGGCTCCTTCCCCAAAACAAGAAAAAGCGCATGCCTGGCTTGAGGCGACCATCTCAGCGGGAGGCTTGGTTGGTTTACCGTGGCAGGTGATTTCCGCATTCTTGCGGATTGCCAGCAACCCAAGGCTCCCTCAATTGCGGCGTTCGATGGACGAGGTCGCTCGCATCGTGGACCTTTGGCTGCAACAGCCGAACGTGCGCGTGCTCGCGCCCGGCGACGATTACTGGCTCATATTCAGGCAGATGCTTATCGAGGGACAGGCAATCGGCGATCTGGTCAGCGACGCCCAGATTGCAGCGTTGACGATTGAGTACGGTGGTGTGCTGTACACGACGGACCGGGACTTTACACGGTTTCCGGGGCTGCGCTGGGTGAATCCGCTGAGCTAGGGCTATCCGCTGCGGCTAGCGGGCCATCCTTAGATCTCCAATATCACCGGCATGATCAGCGGCCTCTTCTGCGACTGCTTCGAGATATACCGCTTTAAATCCGCCCGGATTTTTTCTTTGATTACGCCGTAGTCGGCTTTTTCTTCCTCGCTGGAATGCGCCAGCGTGTCTTCCACCATGCGCTTGGCGCCCTCCATGAATCCGTCTTCGCCGATGTTGAAGCCGCGGGTGACGATTTCAGGCGCGGTCTCGACTTTGCCGGAGAGTTTGTTGATGGCGATGATGGGCAGCACGATGCCGTCTTCGCTAAGGTGGCGGCGGTCTTTAATGATGAGGTCTTCGACCACGTCGGTGCGGTTGCCGGAGTCGATGCAGACGCGGCCGACGTTGATCTTGGCGGTCTTGCGCGCGCCGAGTTCGTCGAATTCCAGAACGTCTCCGCTTTCGATCAGCATGACTTTGCCGACCGAGTAGCTCATGGCGGCGGCCATCTCCGCGTGCAGCTTGAGTTGGCGATACTCGCCGTGAATGGGAATGAAGTAGCGCGGCTTGACCAGATTAATGATGAGCTTGAGTTCTTCCTGGCTGGCGTGTCCGCTGACGTGGATCGGCGGCGAGGTGCCATCTTCGTAGATGACGTGGGCTTCCCGGCGGAACAGGTGGTCGATCATGCGATAGATCGTCTTCTCGTTGCCGGGGATGATGCGCGACGAAAGAACCACGGTGTCGCCCTTTTCGATCTTGGCGTGCTTGTGATTGTCGACGGCGGCGCGCGAAAGCGCAGACATGGGCTCGCCCTGGGTTCCGCTGATGAGCACGCAGACTTTTTCGGGCGCGAAGTTTTTCATCTCGCCGGGATTGATGACCAGCCCTTCGGGCACCTCGATGTAGCCGAGATCCTCTGCGATCTCGGCCGAGTTGTTCATGGAGCGGCCGATGAAGCAGATTTTGCGTCCGTGCTCGTGGGCGAGCTGCACCGCGAGATTAATGCGGTGAATCGAACTGGAAAAGCACGAGATGAAAAGCCGGCGCTTGGTGTGGGCGAAGACTTCGTCAAACTTTCTTCTTACCGCCCGCTCACTCGGCGTGTAGCCCTTGCGCTCGACATTGGTGGAATCCTGAAACAGCGCGAGCACGCCTTGCTTGCCGTATTCGGCGAAGGTGTGGAGATCGAAAAGCTTGCTGTCGGTGGGGGTGGGATCGACTTTGAAATCGCCGGTGTGGATGACGACGCCGAGCGGGCAATGAACGGCGAGCGCGACGCAATCGACCAGGCTGTGCGTGACCTGGATGGGATGGATGGTGAAGGCTCCAACTTTGAAGCGCTCGTTGGGGCGCATTTCGCGCAGGGTGGCGTCATCGAGCAGGCCGTGCTCGTCGAGTTTGTCTTCGACGTAGGCGAGCGTGAACTCGGTTCCCCAGACCGGAACGTTGAGCTCGGAAAGAATCCAGGGCAGTGCGCCGATGTGATCTTCGTGGCCGTGGGTGAGGATGATGCCGCGAACCCGCTGGCGATTTTCCAGCAGATAAGAAATGTCGGGGACGACGATATCGACGCCGAGGAGTTCGGCTTCAGGGAACATGAGTCCGGCGTCGATGACGATAATGTCATCGGCCCAGCGAAGGGCCATGCAGTTCATGCCGAATTCGCCGAGTCCGCCGAGGGGGATGACTTGCAGTTTGCCGGTGGGCATGGAGTAAAGATAATGCTAGCAGGTGCAGTTGCTCGTTACCAGTCCTGAGCCCCGAGCCGCGAGTCCCGAGAGAGGGATCGCCCGAAGAATAATGGCTCATAGCTCATAGCTCGTGGCTCACAGCTCGTTGCTCATCGCCGATTCTCGCGGTAAGGTGGAGCTATGGCAGAGGAACGCAAATCGTGGCTGCGGGGCAAAGTTGAGACCGCGCTGGTTCGCGGATTGACGCGCGCGTATTCCACGGTGCGCGTCGATCCCCAGAAGTTTCTGTTGCAGTTGCGAAGCGCGTATCGGGTTCCGATCAGTGGATATCACGGGGTGTTTTCGCTCGATGTTGGCGAGTTGGACGACGTGGCGGAATCGATCATCCGCAGTGGAATGAAGCTGGCGGCGCTTGAAGGAGCGGGATTCGGGCTGGGTGGAATTATCACGATTGTGCCGGACATGGGAATTCTGTCGGCGATCACCATGCGGACGATTCAGAAGCTGAGCCTGATCTACGGATTTGAATTCAATACGGACGACGAGATTGCCGAGCTGTGGATTGCGGCGGCCAGCGCGGCAGGCGTCGACATTAGCCGCGATCTGATCGAGAAGGAAGTGGTGAACAAGTTTGTGCCCAAGGTGATCCAGCGGATTGCGGCGCGGGCCAGCACCGAGGTGGTGGAGAAATGGGCCGGGAGGGTGATTCCGCTGGCCAGTTCGGCGATTGGCGCGGGATTGAATTACTGGTTTGTGCGGGCGTGGGGAAGACGCGCGATGGAGCACTTTCGGGCGCGGCATGTGGTGCAGCGCGAGCGAATGGCGCTGCAGGCTTGGACGGTGGCAGGAGAGAGAAGTGTTCCGCCCGGGAGTTAGATCAGACGAAGCGGTCGAGGACGAGGGTGTCGAAGTCGGGGATCCGCCTGAAGATTGGATCGTTTGTGATGAGGGCGGTAGCGCGGGAGTGAATGGCGGTTGCGGCGATGAGTGCGTCAGGCGTCTGCAAGCGATGATCGGCCCGCAACAACGCCGCCGTATCAGCAATCTTCAAGGAAGGCGGAACCCAGTCGAGGTTCGGTAGGGTTGTCAGGAGGGAATAGGAGTCCTCGGCAGCTGTTTTGGTATTTCTATAAGGTTGAACAAGAATTTCCGTCAAGACTACGGTGGACGTAACCGCAGATGATCCAGGACGCTCCATCCATTCGAAGACTGCATTGGCAATGTCGAAATACTTTGGATTGCGTTCCATCAGGTAGATGAAGACGCAGGTGTCGACAGCGACAAGATGGTGCCGGGCGAGAAGCCTGGCTATCTCCAACTGTTGCGTTCCTTCTTCAAATAGTCTTTGGGATAGAGCCCCCGGGCGATGCCGGCGAGGGCGGCGCGATGAGAACCGGCCTTCTGCACAAGAACTACTCCTCTGTCGCGCAGCACGAATTGCAGCTTATCGCCGGGTTTGAGGTCGAGGGCTTCGCGGGCTTCGCGGGGAACAACGATCTGGTTCTTCGAGGATAGTTTGGCTTCAGCCATGCTTTACATCGTAACATAAAGTAAAGCGACGCTCTCGGTTATCGCAGCCAGTCTTCCAGTTCGATTCCTTTGTCGGTTTTTTCGTCGCGGTACTTCACGATCACCGGCGTGTAGAGCGAGATATTCCAGCTCCAGGGTCCCTTTTCCTTTTTCACCGCGCGTGAGCCGGGGACGACGACTGCATTCTCTGGAACTTCGAGCGGAGCGTCGGGGGTGGCGCGGTAGACTTCGCCTTTCACCAGATCGTAGAGCGGCGTGGAGCGGGTGAGGATGGTTCCTGCTCCGAGCACGGCGCGGGCGCGGACCAGCGTGCCTTCGTAGATGCCGCAGTTGCCGCCGACCAGCACGTCGTCTTCGATGATGACGGGGGCGGCGTTGATGGGTTCGAGGACGCCTCCGACCTGGGCGGCGGCGCTGAGGTGGACGCGCTTGCCGATCTGCGCGCAGGAGCCGACCAGCGCGTGCGAGTCAACCATGGTGCCTTCGTCCACGTAGGCTCCGACGTTGATGAACATGGGCGGCATGCAGATGACCGAAGGCGCGACGTAGGCTCCGGCGCGGACGGACGATCCGCCGGGAACGACGCGGACTTTATCGGCGATAGAAAACTGGCGGGCCGGGAAAGTGTCTTTATCGACGAAGCTGAGGCCGGCGGACATGTCGGCAAGCGCGCCCAGGCGAAAGCCGAGCAGAATGCCTTGCTTGACCCAGGCGTTCACCTGCCATTTGTCGGGATGGGCGGGATCGGCGCCTTTTTCGGCGGCGCGGATTTTACCTTGCGTGAGCGCGTCGCGGAATTCAAGGAACGTTTTGCGGGCTTCAGGATCACGCTCGAGGTCGGCTTGCGTGGCGAGGCGTTCGATCTGCGATTTCAGGTCGGGCATGAATTGTTGATTGTTGATTGTTGATGGTTGATTGTCGATTTGTCAAAGAGCGAACAGCAGGTCCCTCCACTCCGCTTGCTTTCGCTGCGCTCCGGTCGGGATGACAGGGAGGTTAGATTGCGCAGGAGATCCTTCGCTTTGCCTGAAGTACGGCTCCGCTCAGGATGACAAACTTGTAAGGTTTTCAATCAACAATCAAAATCATCAATCAACAATTTCTTCACACGCATTTGCACTCGCTGCGGATCAGGATGTTGGTCATGGCGTGGGCGGCGTCGCGGGCTTCGGCTACCGTGGTGTAGGGGCCATGCCATTTAGCGTGGTTGGCGTCGTGGCCGGAGGGGCGTCCTTTGCCGTGGCTGCACTGGCCGCAGGATGCGCGATGCAGCACGATTTTGTGCGGGCCGGCAGCCCAGTTTTCGTAGACGAAAAATTCCGGCGCTTCGGCGGCCTTGCCGGCAGGTTGGGCGATGAGTCCCGCTTCGGTTGCGACTCGTTGCAGTTTCGATCGCGTGTCGCGGCGCATGGGCAGCAGCGGCAGACGGTAGACTTCTTCGATCTTGCCCATCATCGTGAGCACCGCTTTTACCGGCAGCGGGCTTGATTCGATAAAGTTGGCTTGCATCAGCGGCAGATATTTGCGCTGCAGGGTGCGGGCGCCGGTCCAGTCATTGGAGAGCGCGGCGCGAGTGAGCGCGGCCATTTCGAGTGGAATTTCGTTCGACGCGACCGAGATGACGCCGACTCCGCCCAGAGCGATCACCGGCAGCGTAACCGCGTCGTCGCCGGAGAAGACCAGAAATGTTTCGGGCACCGAGTTGATGACCTCGGCGATCTGCGTCATGTTGCCGCTGGCTTCTTTGACGCCGACGATGTTGGGGACTTCGGCGAGACGCGCGATGGTCGCGGGCTCAAGGTTGGCGGCGGTGCGTCCGGGGACGTTGTATAGGATGACGGGCTTGTCGCCGACGGCCTCGGCGATGGCGCGGAAATGGCGGTACTGGCCTTCCTGCGTGGGCTTGTTGTAGTAAGGCGAGGCGGTCAGAATGGCGTTGACGCCGGGGCGGGCGGCGAGTTGTTTGGCCTTTTCGACGGCGTCATGCGTGGCGTTGGAGGTGGCTCCGGCAACGATGGGAACGCGTCCGGCGGCGACTTCGATGGCGGTGTCGATGACGTGCAGCCACTCTTCATGCGTCAAGGTGGGCGTTTCGCCGGTGGTGCCGCAGGGAACGAGGAAGTCGATGCCGGACTCGATCTGCCAGGCGACGAGTGAGCGCAGGGCGTCATTATCGATGGAGCCGTCCTGATGAAATGGGGTGACGAGGGCAGTACCGCATCCGCGAAGTTGCATGGGTTTAGGATAGCGCGAATGGGGGTGGAGGGAAAATCCGAGTTCCGCTGGGAACGAAAATTAAAATTGCACTGCGTTCAGCCTTTCTCGTATCGTTACTGTATGGACGTTGAATTCAATCCCGATTTGCAGGCACGACTCGCCCAGCGGGCGGCACAACAAGGCGTTCAGCTGAATGAACTTGTGCAGGACGTGGTGGCGCGATACTTCGAGGAAGAAGATCGCTTTGTGGAAGCAGTGAAGCGCGGCGAGGCCGCCTTGGAACGTGGCGAGTTTCTGACCCACACGCAGGCTGGTGAGCGGCTTCAGCGTTTTCTGCAATCCTGATGGAAATCCGTTGGTCTGTTCCGGCAGTGGAAGACCTGGAGCGCATCTGCGCGCGGATTGAGCGCGACAATCCTGAGGCCGCCAGACGCGTGGCCAGCGTCATCTATAAAGGCTGCGGCCAGCTCAGAGATTTTCGCAACCTCGGTCGAACCAGCAGCCGCATGAGTGGACGGCGGGAGCTGGCTTTTCCTCCTTTGCCGTACATCGTCGTATATCAGGTCAAGAACGACGCGGTGGAAATCTCGCGAATATTCCACGGGGCGCAGGATTGGCCGTAGCTCTGCGGGCGGACGCCGTCGTCCGCCCCTACACGAGCTTACAGTTCCCGCCACACATCCTTGAAATCGTAGAAGCCTTTTCTCCCCGTCAGCCATTCGGCGGCGCGGACTGCGCCTTCGGCGAAGCCGCGGCGGCTCTTGGCGTCGTGGCAGAGATAGATGCGGTCGGCGGCGGATTCGAGGACGACCTCGTGCAGGCCGACGACATCGCCTTCGCGGAAGGACGTGATTTCGAGTTTTTCTTTCGTGTCGCTGGCGTCGCAGATGACTTTCTGAATGGCGATGGCGGTGCCGCTGGGCGCGTCTTTTTTGTGGACATGGTGGCGCTCGAAGATTTGTCCGGAATAATTGTGGCGCAGGGCGGCGGCGGAGGCGCGGGCCACGTCGTAGAAGAGATTGACGCCCACGGAAAAATTGCCGGCGTAGATGAAGCCGGTTTGGTGCTGCTCGACCAGGGCTCGGATGCGCGGGATTTCTTTGTACCAGCCGGTAGTTCCCACAACTATGTTCCTGCCCGCCCGGACGCAGGCTTCGATGTTGGCGAGGACGCAGTGGGGCGCGGTGAAGTCGATGACGGTTGCGATGTCGCGGAGATTTTCGGGTGTTAGGGCGGCGCAGGCGGTGTTCTCGTTCGCTCCGGCGATTTGGATGTGATGGTTGCGTTCGCGGGCTACGTCTGCAACCAGGGAGCCGGTCTTGCCGCGGCCTAGTATCAGAAGGTTCATGCTGAGAGATTTAACCACAGAGGGCACGGAGTAGCACAGAGGAGACGCAAAGTCCCTCGACTGCGCTCGCGTTGACGGTGCAGAAAACTAGGCGAAGGTTTCGGGGTCTAGTTCGGAGAAGAATTTTGTGTGCAGGCGCTGGATTACGTCGGGGACTTCGTCTTCTTCGATCACGAAGGTCAGATTGATTTCGGATGCGCCCTGGGAGATCATGCGGATTTTTTTGTCGGCGAGTTCGCGGAAGACAAGCGCGGCGATTCCCGGCGTGTCGCGAAGATTTTCGCCGACCAGGCAGACGATGGCTTTGCGGCCTTCGTATTTCACGTCGGCGAGCTTGGCGAGATCGGCGGCGAGGGCTGGGATGGCCTGATTGGAATCGACGGTGAGCGAAACGCTGACTTCGGACGTGGAGACCACGTCGACGGCGACTTTGTGACGGTCGAAGGCTTCGAAAATGGCGCGGAGGAATCCGTGAGCGAGCAGCATGCGGGGCGCAGCCACGTCGACGATGGTGATGCGCTTTTTGGCGGCGATGGCTTTGAACACGTTCTTGCTTTGCGGGGCGCGGGTGGTGATGCGCGTGCCTTCGCAGCTTGGGTTGCGCGAATTCAGAACGTAGACGGGAATGTTCTTTTGGATTGCGGGCAGAACCGTTGCGGGATGAAGAACCTTTGCGCCGAAGTAGGCGAGTTCGGCGGCTTCGTCGAAGCTGATGACTTTGATGCGGCGGGCATCGGGGCAAATGCGAGGGTCGGTGGTGAGAATGCCGTCGACGTCGGTCCAGATTTCAATGCGTTCGGCGCCCAGGCCTGCGCCGAAAATGGCGGCGGAAAAATCGGAGCCGCCACGTCCGATGGTGGTGGTGATGCCGGCTCGATTGGAGCCGATGAAGCCTCCCATGACGGGGACCTGTCCGGCGCGTATCAGCGGCTGCACTTTTTCCACGAGGCGGGCGTTGGTTTCTTCGTATTGCGGGACGGCGCTCATGTAGGCGCTGTCGGTGATGAGGATGTCGCGGGAATCGACGTGCACTCCCTTGATGCCGCGCGCGTCGAAAGCGGCGGCCACGATTTTGCTGGAAAGCATTTCGCCGTAGGCGGCGACGTTGTCGGTGGTGCGGGGCGTGATTTCTCCCACCGCGGAGATGCCGCGCAGGAGTTCGTCAAGGGTTTCGAAGTCGGAGCCGAGTTCGGAATGAAATTCAGTGAAGCGGGCGGTGCCGAGCAGTTCGCTGGCGGTGTTGTAATGACGTTCCTGTAAGGACCGGCAGAGCTTGAGCGCTGTCTTGCGCTCGCCTGCTCCGGCGGACTTGGCCATGGTGAGCAGCGTGTCGGTGACTTTGGCCATGGCGCTGACCACGACCACGGGCTGCTGCGGAAGGCGGCCTTCCACGATGGCGGCGACCCGGTCGATGGCTTTGGGATCTTCGACGGAGGTGCCGCCGAATTTCATGACGATCATCGCGCGGGCCTCGGGGGGACAGCGCCGTGGAGGGGGAGATCCTTCGCTGCGCCTGAAGAACGGCTCCGCTCAGGATGACAAGGCAAACCTGAAGAACGGCTGCGCTCAGGATGACAAGGCAAACCTGAAGAACGGCTGCGCTCAGGATGAAAAGGCAAACCTGAAGAACGGCTGCGCTCAGGATGACAAGGCAAACCTGAAGAACGGCTGCGCTCAGGATGACAACGCAAACCTGAAGAACGGCTGCGCTCAGGATGACAAGGCAAACCTGAAGAACGGCTCCGCTCAGGATGACATAGCGTTTGTAAGTCCGGGATGACCGTCATCCCAGGTAGCCCTTTTCCTTTAGGAGTTCGGCGTTCAGGACCGCCGCGCCGGCTGCGCCGCGAATGGTGTTGTGGGAGAGCACGGTGAACTTCCAGTCCAAGACGCTGCAGGGGCGCAGACGGCCGACGGCAGTGGTCATGCCGCCTCCCAGGTCGATGTCGAAGCGCGGTTGCGGGCGGTCGTTGGCTTCAAGATAGACGACTGGTTTTTCCGGGGCGCTGGGGAGCTTGAGCTCTTGCGGTTCGGCGCGGTAGGCGTTCCAGGCCGCGATTAGTTCGTGTGCCTTGGCTTTGGTTTTGAGGCGGATGGAGATTGACTCGGTGTGTCCGTCTTCGACGGCGACGCGGTTGCATTGCGCGCTCATGGCGAATGCGCCGGGGATGACTTTCGATCCGTTGAGCTGGCCCAGAAGTTTCTTCGTCTCCTCTTCCATTTTTTCTTCTTCGTTCTTGATGAAGGGGATGACGTTGCCGAGAATGTCGAGCGAGGCGACGCCGGGATATCCCGCGCCGCTGACGGCCTGCATGGTGACGGCCATGACGGTGTCGAGGCCGAACTTCTGATGAATGGGCGCGAGGGCGAGAACGAGTCCGATGGCCGAGCAGTTGGGATTGGTGACCACATAGCCGCCGGATTTCTTGCGCCAGCCCTGAATGTCGATGAGTTTGATATGGCCGGGGTTGACCTCAGGGATGACGAGGGGAACGTCTTCCTGCATGCGCAGGGCGCTGGAGTTGGTGACCACGGCGCAACCAGCGTCGGCGAAGCGAGGCTCAAGTTCGGCGGCGATCGAGGAATCGAGCGCGGCGAAAATAATCTTGGGCGCGCCGTCAGGAGTGGCCGGAGAAACCGTCATTTTCGCGACGTTCGCCGGGATGGGCGTCTTCAAGCGCCAGCGCGCGGCTTCGGCATAGACCTTGCCTTCGGAACGGTCGGAAGCGGCCAGCCAGTCCACTTCGAACCACGGGTGGTGCTCCAGCATCTGGATAAAGCGCTGTCCGACGACACCGGTAGCGCCGAGAATACCGACTGAAATTTTCCCTGCCATGAGTATGAATTCCGCTCCCTACAAAATTCTATAACAATCGGCGCATTGCACCGGACGCATGAGTCCGGTGGCTGCGCATTAGTAACCGCCGGAAAGCTTCAAAGTCAGTGGAATCCGGCAGGCCAGGCCGATGTTGTATGGATAAGGCTATGCCCGAACTGCGACAAAATTTCCTCACCAAAGAATGGGTGATCATCGCCACCGAACGGGCCAAGCGGCCCGAGGAACTGGCATCGCGGCGAGTGGTCGAGCCAGCGCCGCCGTACGTGGAGAAATGTCCGTTCTGCCCCGGCAATGAAGTTCTTACTCCGGGCGAAGTTTTGCGAAGCCCGGGCAATGGAACTCCCTGGCAGGTGCGAGTGATTCCGAACAAATTTGCGGCGCTGCACGAGCGGCTGGCGCCCGAGCGGGACTTGAGGCATCTGCGGAGAAAGATCGAGGGGTTTGGCTATCACGAAGTGATCATCGATACGCCGGATCATTCGCGATGCATGGCGTTGTCGAGCGATGAGGAAGTTGCGACGGTGCTCGGAGTGTATCGGGAGCGCTACAACGCGATCAGTCTGGACCCGCGCGTGAATCACATCACGATTTTCAAGAATCACGGAGTCGACGCCGGGGCGAGCCAGGTCCATCCGCATTCGCAGTTGATTGCGACGCCGGTGATTCCCAGCCAGGTGCGCCATCGTTTGCACGAAGCGCTGCGTCACTATGACGATGTGGGTGGTTGCATGTTCTGCCATCTGGCGGCGGAGGAAATCGCCGCCCAGACGCTGGTCGTGGCGCAGAGTGAACATTTTGTAGCGGTCGAACTATTTGCTTCACCGAGTCCGTTCACCACGCATATCTATCCCTTGCGGCACATGGCGAGCTTTGGCGACATTACCGACGCGGAGATCGGCGATCTGGCAGGCGTGCTGCGAACGCTGCTGGCAAAGATTTATGTAGGACTGCAGAATCCGGACTTGAATCTTACGATCCGAAGCGGTCCGGCAGAATATTCCCGGGCCAAGCATTTTCATTGGTATGTGAGCGTGATTCCGCGGCTGACGCGCGTGGCGGGCTTTGAACTGGGGTGCGGGATGTTCATCAACACCGTGCTGCCAGAGGAGGCGGCGGAGTTTCTGCGGGGGATCCCGGTGGAAAAGGCGGCGGGAGCGGCGGGCGGCAAGTGAAAGCGGTTAGAGCCGGCGGGGTTGGTTGTGTTGCAGAGTGTATTCGGTGAGCGGGCCGAATTTTTTCTTTTCGGCATACAGACGCCAGCGGCGGAAGACGATGCGCAGAGATGCCATGACCGGGATGGAAAGATAGATGCCGAGAATGCCGGCGACTTCGGCTCCGGCCATGACGCCAAAGATGGCGGCGAGGGGATGGAGTTCCATGCTCTCGCCCATGATGCGGGGAGAAGAAACGTAGTCCTGAATCAAACGCCAGAGGACAAGAAAGGTGATGAGGATCAGCCAGTGCTGGTAGCTGGTGAGCAAGGCTACGGTGACGATGGTAAGCCCGGCGACGAGCGGGCCGACCACAGGAATGAATTCGAGCACGCCGGCGATCGTGCCCAGAACCAGCGCATAGGGAAACCCGACAATCCCGAGGAAGCTGGAGTACATGACCAGCGAGAACGCGGCCAGAATCAGTTGAGCGCGGATGAAATGGGCGAGCATCCGGTTGAGATCGTTGAGCACGTTTTCCAGAAACTCGCGCTGCGGGCGTGAGCTGATGGTGGAGAGCAGAAAATCGCTGAAATTGCGTCCGTCTTTGAGAAAAAAGATGGCGAGGAGTGGAACCACGATCAGCAGCCATGCCTGTTTGGCGACCTCAGCGGTGCGCAGGCCCAGGCGTTGGGCGATATCGGTGATGTCGTCTTGATGGGTGACCAGAAAGCGCTGGACTAACTCGGTGGTGGTTTGGTTCCAGCCGTGTTCGATTTGCAGTTGATTGGCAATCTGGCCGGAACTCAGCTGGCCCAGCAGGGTGGGAATCGATTGCCACAGGCGAGCGCCCTCGCGCGTAACTTTCGGTCCAACGATGACAAAGAAGATGACGACCAGCGCGAGCAGCAGAACATAGATGACGGCGATGGCCCGGCTGCGTCCTTTAAGCAGGCGCTCAAGGTGAGCCACGAGCGGGCTGATGAGATATGCGAAAAAGATTGCGAACAGGAACGCGATCAGCGTGGAGCGGGCGACGTAGAGAAAGCCCAGTCCGAGTGCGAACAGCAGCACTGTGACGATTACCCGCGCCGTACGTGAGTCAGCAACCAGCAAGAAGTTTTCCAGGGCGATCTCGATTCCGCTGCCGGGGGATGAATGCTAATCCCGGAGTACTTCGGTGCTATCGGCAGAAATCGCCACGCGTATGAGCTTGAACTGATCGTGATCGTCTACCCAAAGCGACCACTCGAAATTCTCTCCAATCAGATTCAGGCGGAGCAGGTCGCGCTCTGCACCTTTGATCGTGACTTTCTCTTTCCCCACCACCTCCAGCTTGATCGGCATCGAAAGCTGATCCTGGGGAACCATGACGCCGAAGGGCGTTGGCCCCTGCTGGCATTTCAGATTGCCGCCTTCGGGCTTGCAGGCGACGGCCAGGTAGCGCCAGACAAGGACTTCGCGGTGCACAAAGAAATTGTTGTCGAGAATGGAGGATGAACTGGGCATCAGGAACGGTTTTTCTGTCGGCTTGATGGAGGAAGGAGTTAAAACTTGTTCGATGAGAAAGTCATTCTTGGGCAGCACCGTGAGCGAACCGCCGGAAGACTGGCTCCACTCGTAGCGAATCAGATCGCCGCCTGCCGTAATCTCGAGATCGGATTTTTGCGTGACAGGATCGGCGCCGGAGGCATCTTTCACCTGCGATTTGATGATGCTCGCGCCGTTCTGCTGCTGCACGGTGAAGGTTTCGGTGGCGACGCGCTGTCCTCTGACAAAAATGCCGAACGAACCAGAGTCGACGGTTTGGGGGCCGGTACCGGGTTTCTCTTTCTTGTCAGGTTTGTCGGCGGCGGGCGCCGCCAGGGCAAGGTTCGAAAGCGAGAAGATCGAAAGCGAGAGAATCGATAAGTGCAAAATCGACCGCAACATAAGCACAACTGAGCAGCGCGTTCCGGCGTTCCACTTCACTCGACTTCTCCTTGTTCGGTGCGAACTGCCAGTTGCCTCAGGCCAAGCCGTTCTTCAATCTCGGCCGCGACGGATTCGACATCTCGGCCGCCGGTTTGAATCGTGAAAGACGCCTGGGCGTAATGTTTGCGCCGAGCTTTATACAATTCGTGAAATTGATCGCGTTTCTTCAGCAAGGGGCGTTCGATCTGATCTTTATTATTCTTAACTGCATTATTCTTAACTGCATTATTGTTACCTGCGTGAGCCTGAGTTTGGCAACGTGCCCAAAGTTCGTCCGCGGGCGCATCGAGAAAAACCGCGGTCACAGGCGAGCTCCGCAGAAGGGAAGCATTGTCCTCTTGCACGAACGCGCCGCCTCCTAGAGCAATGATACGCGCGCTTCCGCCGCGAAGTTCCTCGATCAACTCGCGCAGGGCTTCGTGCTCGGCGCGGCGGAAGGCGGATTCGCCGGAATCGCGGAAGATCTCGGCCACTGTGCGCCGTTCCCGGCGCTCGATGCGTTCATCCAAATCTTCAAAGAGCCAGTTCAGCCGCAGCCCCAGGGCGCGGCCCACGGTGGTTTTGCCGGCTCCCATGAAGCCGACCAGGAAAACGGCGGTTCGAGGTGAGCTGTGGTCCGATGAATTTTCCGATGCCAAAGATCAGAACCTCTATCGCAGCGCAGAAAGCGCCGGGCGCCGAATGCCCTTCAGCCAACGGCTATGCCCGTACCCTGGACAGCCTGGAGGCACGGGTGAAGACCGTGTCTTCCCTAAGCTCATCCCATTGCTGAACTCTATTTTAAGGAGCGTTTTCTGAGGTGGATTTTACCACTGAAGCTGACCAGCTTGACCGTAGAGGAGTAGGCGGCGCGGCCCATGGTACCTAAGATGGCACGGCCTGGGACGATGTCGATGATCGTGTGGGTTTTGGGTTGAAGAGGGATATCGTCGTGAACTTCGCCGCGCACGGAGCTCGCACTGACGTCGGCGGAGGTGTTTTCGGGAACAACGGCTTCGATATCGCCACTGTGGCTGGTCAGGCGGTATTCGCCGCCGTCGCCAAAATCGCCGGTATAGCTGATACCGCCGCTGGTGGAAATCACCTGGATCAGAGGACCGGTCACGGAAGTAAGGGTCACGGAGCCGCTGAGGGAATCGACTTCCACATGGCCGCCTTGCACATTGGTGATGGTCACAGGGCCATTCAAAGTTCTGACGTGAACATGGGCATCGCTGATATCGCGAACGTCGACCGTGGCGTCGGCGCCTTCCAGGGTGACATCGCCGTGAAGTCTTTCGGCGTGCAGAGATCCGGAAGCGGAGTGCAGGGTGAGGCTGGTATCGGCGGGAACGAAAACTTCGTAATCGACGCGGCCCGACTGGGAATCGGAGCCGGGCAGCAGGTGGGATTGGATTTCGACCCGATTGCCCATCTGGTTGTTGTCGATTTCCACCTTGTCGGTGGCGAGGACGGCATTGATCACAACCACATTGCCGGAGGAGGGCTTGACCGAGATCGATCCGTAGGGATTGTTGATGGAAACACCGGCGCGGGGGCCGACATTGAAGCGAAATTCCTTGTGCACACCGGCCGCGTTGGTTTCGGCGAGTGAGGTCGCCACCATGGTCCCCGCCACGACGCCAATCACCGCGAGCTTCAGGGCTCGCTCTTTGATCGTTGCTAACTGCGTGTTCATATGCTGAATCCGTTTACCTATGGGCGGTGCGGCGATCACTGGGAACGCCTTGATTATTGCACGGAACGGCCGCTCCTTGACCGATCGATCATTGGCCGATCGTGGCATAGAACGATCATTACGATCATGGCATTGGCCCTTCATTGCATCGACCGATCATTCGATCGATTGTTCATCGACCGATCGTTCATCGACCGATCCAGGGCCAACTCAAACAGCATAGCCTTTTGCTGGTAAGCCTCCATCAGCGAGCGATGAGCGTCCTCGTCGTTCGGATGGGCGGCGACCACGCCCTTCGCATCCTGAATCGACTCGTTCACACGGCGCAGGTTGTCGGTGTACTGAGCCTTAAGTGCAGGCGGTTGCTGCGCGACTTCCTCCATCAGATCGTTGTCGTTGAGGCCGGCAAGCTGCATATCAGCCTGAGAATCGTAGACCCCGGGTGGAGTGCTGGCGATGGGGCTCCTGGTCGACTTCTGCCGCAGATAAATGCCGACACTAAGCAGCAGAATGGCGGCGACCGGGACCATCCACCGAATCCATGCCGGCGTGTGCAACGAAGGCAGCAGCGAATGGCTGGGACGCTGCGGGCGAATCAAGCCTTCCTGCCGCAACGCAATTTCAAGGGAATTCCACACGCGCGGGCTGGGTTCGGCCGAGGAGCGCAACTCCGCAGCTGCGGAGGCAATCTGGTTCAGTTCCTGTACCAGCGACGCACAGGCGGGGCAGGTCTTTAAGTGTTCCCGCTGTAAGTGAGCCAGTTGTGTAGTGTCGCGGTAGTCCTCGACTTCCGCCAGGCTCGCTTGCAACTCAACGCAATTCATGCCGCTCTCCCCAAGCCTGCTGCCCGCTCCCTGTTTCTTCCAGAACCATGTTCTTCGAAAACAATCGTACTGCCAAGATTACCGCTGCGACTCGGGTTCTGCGGCCTTTTCGGCTCTTTGCATTTTCAGCAAATCCCGCAGCTTCATGCGTGCTTTGTGCAGCTGGGACTTGCTGTTCCCGATCGAACAACCCACCATCGTCGCGATCTCATTATGTTCGTAACCCTCGACATCGTGCAGCACAAAAATCGTACGGTAGCCGGGCGGCAGATCGGCGACCGCTCTTTGCAGTTGCAGCCGATCCAGCGATCCCGCCAGGGCCAGATCTTCGGCGCCAAAATCTTTCTTCGGCGTTTCTTCCTCGTTGGCTGACGGCGTTTCATCCAGCGAAACTACCGGCAGGCTTTTCTTTCTCAGGTGCATCAGCACTACGTTGACCGACAGCCGATGCAACCACGTAGAAAAGGCCGACTCTCCCCGAAACGTGCCGATCTTGCGAAAGAGCTGGAGAAAAGCTTCCTGAGCCAGATCTTCCGCCTCGGCGGTATTCGACGTCATGCGAAGACACAGGGAGTAAACGCGCCGCTTGTGCTTGTCGTAGAGAGCCTGGAACGCTAACGCGTCCCCGTGCTTGGCCCGCTCGATAAGCTCGGCTTCGTTCGAGTCACTGGGCTTCTGTTGATCTGGGTCGGTCAAGTTGCCTATTCCGGCCGCACTTCGTCAGATGCGGCTAAATATCTTTACGTTGTACGGGTTGCGGGCAATCGCCATGAAACTTGCGGCACGCCCGGATTCAAATTTCGAAAGCAAGTCTACGATTCTTTGGATACTGCGGGTTAGTCTGCGGCCGCTGGAAACCCCACATATACAAGCGCTAAAAAGGCCAGAGGCTGCTCATGTTTAACCCTATCCTAAATTTGGAGTTGCAATCTTCTGAATTTGGTAAATTCCAGGTCTCTATTTTGTCGTCTGCGTGGTGATAGTTTCCAGTCCGTGGCCGTGCGGCCCAAGTTCGCGCTGCCGGAGCAGGAAGGCGAAAGTCATGCCCAGAAAGCCGAGGATGGAGAAGGTCCACAGCATCAGGTTGTATCCGGAGGGATTGGAGGCGTCGGCACGGCCATGGGTGTTCTCCCAGCCAATCAGCAGGTTGAAGCCGAACAGGCCAATGTTCTGGATCATGGTCATCAGTCCGTAGGCCGTTCCCAGCTTGGCTTGATCGACGATATAGGCAACCGACGGCCACATCACGGCCGGGATCAGGGAGAAAGCCACTCCCATCATGGCCATCGGGACGTAGAGGTTAACCTGCGTGTAAGCCATCATCAGGTAAACCGGGATCAGCAGTACAGAACCGCACATCATGAGCAGAGCGCGCTTGCCGACCCGATCCACCCAGAGGCCGAACAACGGGGTGGCAATCATGGCAAAAAGCGTCAGCATGCTGGAGAGGAATCCGCCAAACTCGCGCGAGGTGCCGTGAGCCTCGATGAAGAACTTTACCGCGAATGTCTGGAACGGGAAGATGGCCGAGTAGAAGGTGACGCAGAGCGCGACGATGTACCAGTAACTGGTGCCGAATTTGAACAGATCGGCGAACACAACTTTGTCGGTGGAGGCTTCGCCGAGTTGGAAGCTCTTCTCGGCATTGGCTTCGAGAACCCAATAGATGGCAGCTCCGATCAGGCAGAAAACCGAGAAGCCGACCGCAATCAGGAAAGGCCATCGCCAGTTAGCGAAGGCGGCATGCGCCCAGGTTGGCGAGTTTAGGGCGGCGAACGAACCCAGACGGCAGATGGTGAGGTTCAGGCCGAAAGCGAAACTGAGTTCCTTGCCTTTGAACCAGCGCGCCAGGGCCGCGGTGACGGCCACGTTCAGGGATTCGGCGCCCATGCCGAAGATCAGGCGCCCGGCGGCCATGACGGGAAAATATCCGGAAGACGCGGTGATGGCCGGGCCGAGCAGGGAGAGGAATCCGAAGATCATCAGAGATTTTCGCAGCCCGAGCCGGTCGATGATGAGTCCGCCGATGACTACCGTGAAAATGTTGGGGAAGCTGTAAATCGCCTGCAGGAATCCGAGGTTTTCGTCGGAAAAATGAAGCTGCTGTTTCAGCACGTCGGCGAGCGGACTGAGCGCGTCGTAGGCGTAGTAACTGCCAAACATGGCAAGACTGAGGGCGATCAATACTACCCAGCGGTAGACGCGGCTGGGTTCGGGACGCTGGTTATCGGGACGCAGATTGTCGGGCATGCGGGACCTACTCTAGCGCCCGGAACGAGATCGGGCATGAGCAGAGAAGATTAGCAGAACTCAGCTTCGAGCGGGAGTCGCTCGATGCGGGGGCGCCGAATTTTGGTTTGGGCGGGGAAGGAGTCGCCCGCCGCTAAGAAGCAAGGACTTTCTCTTTGAAAAGGGATCTCATCTCTCGACGCTCATCGCCGGTCAGATCTCGTTGGAGTAATGTGCGGCAGGTCCCGAGGAGCCGTCGATCATACTCCGACGGCACACCGGTCGAAGCGACCAGTGCGGCTTTTAAAGCGGGGAGGTCAGAGTGGGGAGGAGCCAGTGTCTGCTGGATGGCCTCATCTATCACTTGGTCAATCGTTTTCACCGATCCCACTTGCGAGGCGCTCGCATTCGGAGCAGCGGCAGTAACTGCTGTAGAGCCGGTTGCGATCGCTGCTGCGGGGGCTGGCGCGGGTTTCAGCGACACGGGAGTCAGGACTTTCAAAAACCTGGCCACATCTGCTCTGGCAATTTCGTGCACGGTGTCAGCTTCCTGCCGCAGAGAGGGTGATTGGGAAACGCGGCTCGGCTCCAGGCCGATCAAATGCACGCGGACTCCAAAAGTCTGCGCGATCTGCACGGCAATGCGGACATCCGTGTCAGCCGTTACGACGGTGGCGTCGCAGATCGATTGGTTCCGGGCCAAGTCGATGAGGTCGGTTACAAGGAGGGAGTCTACTTCCTTTTGCTCGCCGGCGCTGTTGATGGAGCCAAGCCGCAGTTTGACATTGTCCGAGTTCGCAAGAACCAGGTGTTCGGTGGTCGGGCGATTGCCCGCACCGTCGTACCAGTAGATGCGCAAAAGTGCCACTCCAGCGCTCTTTGCCAGCGCAAGAGTTGTTAGCTGCGCGATGATCTCGGCCGCGTCTAAGCTTCAGTTGTGTTCGTGGAATTTTGCTTCCGGAGAGAGAAACCGAACCTTGGGCAAAAACATACCCGGCGTCCACAAAAATTGCGTGGCGCTTCTTAAGGACCTTCCTAAGTAAATGGGGCCCCCGCAGGAGCCCCTAAATAGTCCAGCGTGCACGACATAGAAGCATAGGTGCACACCGGAATCACCAGTATACCGCCCACTTTGTTGGGAATGCAAAGTAAATTGACGCCGCTTCATCCCCAAGTTCGCAAACCTCAGAAAACAATGTGCTAAAGACCGACTCGTGTTCGACACACCACGGAAGCGAGTGCAATGCCGACCCTGCATCCTGCCGCTCAAGGGCTCGGGGCTCGTAGCTAGCTTCCGACAAACCTGGCGTACAGGCTGCGGGCAACCGCGGTGTCGGTGGTGCCTTTGATGATGGCTCGGCCGTCGGGAAACAGCGTCAACTCGTAGGGATCGCGCCAGAATTTCAATACGAAGTCGTTGTGGCGAACCCTGCCATGAGGCTGCAGGCGGCGGTCCATTTCGGCGAAGTCGATGGGGCGATGGCGCTCGTGGATTTGTACCGAATTTCTGCCGCACAGGGTAATGTGTGGGCGCGACTTGCCGGCCAGGTGAATGAAGGCCCGTTCACCGCAGGCGCGGCAGCCGGGGCGCGGTTTGGCCGCGGAGATCTCGGCATGCTCGTTGCTCCAAACATCGAAAGAAAACAGCGTTCTGCGAAGATGGGTTGAAGGTATCCCTTCGATCAGCAGTTTGAGCGCTTCGGTGGCGGCGATCGAAGCCACCAGATTGACCGCGGAATTTAGAATGCCAGAGGTTTCGCAGGTTTCAACCATGCCTTGTGGGGAATCCGGGAAGATGCAGGACAGACAGGCAGTTTGCCCCGGCACGACGTTCAAGGTGACGGCGTAGCTTCCTACCGCGGCAGAGTAAATCCAGGGAAGCGAGCGGCTGACCGCATAGTCGTTGATCAGGTAGCGGGTTTCGAAGTTATCGGTGCCGTCGAGGATGAGACCGAATCCGTCGAGCAGATCTTCGATGTTTGCGGGAATCAAATCCTCAACTTTCGATTCGATGGCGATCTGCGAGTTGAAAGCGGCAACTTTGCGCGCGGCGGCGATGGCTTTGGGCAGGGATTCGGAGGCATCGGATTCGTCGAAAAGCGACTGCCGCTGCAGGTTGCTGGGCTCGACGTAGTCGCGATCGATGATTCGCAGGGTTCCGACTCCGGCGCGGGCGAGCAGGCTGACGATAGCGGATCCGGTGGCGCCACAACCTACAATGGCGATGCGCCCCGCCGAGAGTTTCCGCTGACCCTCCGCACCGATGCCGCGAAACAGGATTTGCCGCGAATAGCGCTCTTCCCAGCCATTGGTGCGAAGATCATCATGGCGAAGATCATCAGTGCGAGGATCAGGATCGTGAAGGGAAGCGGCGGATGGGCCCGTCGATGTTTCCTGTGCCAAAGGGGTCACCGGTGATGGTCAGCGAAACTATTATTATAAGTGCCTGAGGCGAACGGCGCTCATCCCTCGTGCAACAACGGAGCGGGCGAACTTCATCGAAGCTAAGAAAAGCTGAGAAAAAAACAAGCTCAGGAACATCAGGCTCAAGAACACCTAAGGACACCTTTGCTGAAACGGTACGCGACATTTCTGACCGCGATGATCTGCCTGGCGTCCGCGGTTCTGGCGGGGCGTGTCGTGGCGCAGACCAGCAGCCTTGGGCAAGAACGGTTGCTGGCCGGCGGGATCGCAGCTTCGCCAGGAGTCGAAGCCGGCACAATCGAGGCCAGGCAAAGCCAACAGCCGGCGGCCGCGGGATCATCCTATGAAGGGAAGATCGTCCGCTCCATCGAGCTTCCGGGAGTGGTCGAACGTGACCGGGACCATCTGTCGCAACTGTTGACGCAAAAAGTGGGAATGCCGTTGGATCGAAATCTGGTACGAGCCAGCATCCGCGCGCTCTACGGCACCGGACGTTTCGCCGACATTGAGGCGGAAGCGGCTGCCTCCGGCGATGGCGTTGTGCTCACGTTCGTCACCTCGGCAAATTTTTTTATAGGTGCGGTGAGGGTGGAAGGCGCTCCCTCGCGGCCCAACGCCAACCAGATCGTCAACGCCACCAAGTTCCAGTTGGGAGAGCTCTATACCGCCGACAAACTGAAGAGAGCATTGGACAACGTGCAACAGCTCATGCAGGAGAATGGTTTCTATCAGGCGCGCGCGACCGCAGAAAGCGTCGCGAATCCCGCCACCCAGCAGTCCGACATCCTGGTGCACATTTCCCCCGGCGCGCAGGCGCACGTTGGGGAAGTGAAGGTGACGGGCTCCTCGAATTTCACGGTGCCTGAGGTGCAGCAGATCGCCCACATGAACTCCGGCGACCGGGTCACGGCTTCCCGCGTCAGAGGCTCCCTGCAACACCTGCGGAAAAGGTTTCAAAAACAGAGCCGAGCCCTGGCCCAGGTTGAGATTTCCGAACAGACCTACCGGGCCGAAAAGAATGCGGTGGATTTTACCTATCACATCGATCCCGGGCCCCAGGTCGTGATTACGGCGGAAGGATTTCACATCAGCCGGGGCGTGCTGAAGCGGGAAATTCCGGTCTACGAAGAGAACGCGGTCGATGAAGACCTGCTGAATGAGGGCAAGCGTAACCTGCTCAATTACCTGCAAACCCAGGGCCACTTCGATGCCGCGGTCGACATTGAAAAGCAGAACGATGCCAAAACCTTGCGGGTGATTTACAAGATCGACGCCGGGCCACTGCACAAACTGGCAATGGTGGAAATTACCGGCAACAAGGAATTTCTGGACACGGCCAAGCTGCGCTCTTATCTGCAGATTCAGCCGGCGACCGAGTTCAATCGCGGCCGTTTCAGCCAGACTCTGCTCCAGGCCGACGTGGCTACGCTCGAGGCGCTCTACCGTTCCAACGGATTTCGCGACGTGCACATTCAAACCACGGTCAACGACGACTATCAGGGAACGGCGAACAAACTTGCCGTGCACATCGCCATTCAAGAAGGAGAGCGGACGCGCGTAGGTGAAGTTCAGGTCGTGGGCAATGAGCGGTTCAAGACCGCGCAACTGCCCGAAATGAGTACCCAGGCGGGGCAACCCTATTCCGAGCGCGATCTGGCCAACGACCGCGAGAGAATTCTCAGCTACTACTTCGACCACGGATTCCCTAACGCCACCATCGAAATCACCAGCAAGCCTGCCGGCGAGCCGCATCGCGAAGACGTGACCTTTACCATTCAGGAGGGTGAGCGCTTTACCGTGGATCGGGTGCTGGTGGCGGGGACCGAGCACACGCGCGGCTACGTTGTGGACCGCGAACTGCGAGTGCATCCCGGCGATGCGTTAAGCCAACAGGATCTGCTCGACACCCAATCCCGGCTTTACAATCTCGGCATTTTCAACCAGGTGGATACGGCGGTGCAGAACCCGGAGGGTTCCGATCCGCAAAAAAATGTTCTGGTGCAAATGGAAGAGGCCAAGCGCTACACCTTCACCTATGGCGCGGGACTGGAATTCGAGACCGGACTGCCGGCGGGAACTACTGCGCCGCAGGGCAGCGCGGGAGTGAGTCCGCGAGTGGAATTCGATGTGACCCGGCTCAACTTCGGCGGACGCGACCAGAGCATCACGTTTCAGTCCCATGTAGGACGATTGCAGCAACGCGGGCTGATCAGCTACACCGTGCCCAAGCTTTTCGACAGCGATAAGTTCAAGCTGATCTATACGATTTTCTACGACAACAGCCTGGATGTGGCGACGTTTACCTCGCAACGGCTGGAAGGGAAGATCGATCTGCGCCAGCAATTCGGGAAAACCGGGAACGATCCGGACTCGCGCCCCGGCCCGAATTCGATTACCTATCGATTCGACTTCCGGCGCGTGAAGGCCAGCCACTTTGCCGAGGATTTTTCTCCCGGCGAGTTTGCCATCCTGTCGCTTCCGGCGCGCGTGGGCGGACCGGGATTCACCTTCATCCATGACAAGCGCGACAATCCGCTGGAGAGCACCAAGGGGAACTATTTCACGCTGGATGCATTTGTGGCGACAGGTTTTTTTGGCTCGCGCTCGGAAACCCCGCAAACCGTGACCTCGAGCAACGTCACCATCCCTACGAATTTTGGCCGCTCATTGGCGCAGTATTCGACTTACTATGCTTTTGGAAAAAAGACCAAGCCGGAAGAACGGTTCGTTGTGGCTCGCTCCACCACAATCGGCCTGGAGCAACCCTTTAAAGAGACGCGCATTCTGCCTCCAGGATCATGCCCGCTGAACTCGATCGGCGAACAGACGTGTCCCGATACCTCGACCATCCCCTTGCCCGAACAATTCTTTGCCGGCGGCGGCAACTCTCATCGTGGATTCGGGTTAAATCAAGCAGGACCCCGCGATCCCGATTCCGGCTTCCCGGTTGGCGGCACCGCCCTGTTTGTCAATAATCTGGAATTGCGCTTTCCGCAGACTTCCTTGCCTTTTCTGGGAGACGGTTTCGGTTTCGCCATTTTTCACGACATGGGCAACCTGTTCACAGCGCCACACGATATGCTGAAAGGACTGCTGCGCTGGCATCAGCAGAACCCGGAAAACTGCCTGCCGAGTAGCACAACGAACACCCAGTGCATTACCGATTTCAATGCCACCGGGTATGATTACACTTCGCATGCGGTGGGCGTCGGACTGCGCTACAAGACTCCCATCGGCCCCTTGCGCTTCGATTTTGGATACAATCTGAATCCGACCAGATATTTCCAGACGGTCACATCGACCAACGGGTTCCCGGGGGCGCAGGTGACGACGGTTGAGGCCCAGCGCCTGCGGCATTTCAATGTGTTTTTCAGTATCGGCCAGCCATTCTAATGGATAGTCTTTGCATGGCAAGACTTCGTAATTCGATTGCTGTGGCCGCGCTCCTGCTTGCGGGCGCGCTTGCCGGCGCGCAGGTTCCCGCCGGCGAGGTGATCGATCGCATTGTGGCGACGGTCAACGGGCGCATCATCCTGCAGAGCGACTGGAACGATGCCCTCTGTTACGAAGCCCTGCTGAGCGGACGGACGCTCACCCAGTTCACCGACGAAGACCGGCGAAACATTCTGGACCGGCTCATCGATCAGGAACTGCTGGCCGAACAGATGAAGTCGGCCCTGTTCCTGCACGCTTCAGACGAAGAGGCCACGGCGATGCTGACGGCGGCGCGCCAACAATATCCCGGGGCCGACAAGCCGGAAGGCTGGCAGGCAGTTGTGGCCAGATTCGGATTGACAGAGGAATCCGTGGTCGAGCATGTGCGCCAGCAGATCGATCTGATGCGCCTGGTCGATGCGCGGCTGCGTCCCACGGTGCAGATCGATTCCAAAAACATTGAAGCCTATTACCGCGAGAAATTTGTTCCGCAGTTGAAGCAGTCTGGAGCCGGCGAAGTGCCGCTGGCCGAGGTCTCAGGAAAGATCCGGGAGCTGCTCACGCAGGAGAAAGTGAACGAACTGATGGTGTCGTGGCTGCAGTCGCTCCGCTCGGAGAGCAAGGTCAGCCTTCCCGGCGCCGCACCATCGGGGCAAGACGGAGTGCAGACCCGTTGACCGAGCCTCCGTTGAACCAGCCTCCGTTGAACCAGCCTCCGTCACCCCAGCCTCCGTCACCCCAGTCTCCGTCACCCCAGTCTCCGTCACCTCAGTCTCCGCCGCCCCAGGCTTCCGCCCGACGGCTGCGACGCTGGTGGAAATATCCGCTGATGGGCGCGGGGATGGTCGCGCTCGCGGCGATCGCCGCACTCTGGTACGTTTCCACCCAATCCTTCCAGAACTATGTGCGCGCCAGAGTGGTGCGGGAGATCGAGGACACCACGGGCGGACACGCCGAGATCGGAAGTTTTCACGTGGTGCCGTTTCACATGCAGGTGGAAATGCGCGACATCACCGTGCATGGCAACGAGGCTCGCGGCGATGTGCCGCTGATCCATGTCGACAGCCTGGTCGCGCATTTGAAGGTGGTTTCGTTCCTGCGCTCGGAATTCGGATTTCGCTCCCTGACGCTGGAGCACCCGCTCGTCCACATTGAGATCGGCCGCAATGGAATCATCACGAATGTTCCCGGATTGGGGGTTACGCCGCCGGTCGCAGCCAACATACGCGTCGAGCAGTTGTTCGCACTCTCCATCAATCATCTGGCGCTGCACAATGGCGAGTTGCTGTGGGCGAACCGGAAGATTCCTCTGGATTTTTCGGTTCATGACACCAACCTGCAGATGGATCGCTCCTTTCTGCACGAGCGCTATGAGTGCCATCTTTCCGTGGGCAAGGTCGATACCGTGTTGCAGGATTTCCGTCCGTTCGCCTGGATGACCTCGGCCGAATTCAACCTGGGGAGCAGCTTTGCCGAAGTTTCGTCGCTGACCTGGAATTCGGGACGGTCGTCGGTGAAACTGAGCGGGCGAATCAGCGACTTCCAGGATCCGCACCTGGAAGGAAAGTACGAAGCGAAGATCAATTTGGCGGATGCGGCCGCGATCATGCGCCGCAACGATCTGCGCGCTGGAGTTGCCGAGTTCCAGGGAAACGGCAAGTGGTCGTGGAATGAGTTCGCGGCTTCGGGCGCGTTAACCTTGCGTGATCTGGGATGGCAGGATGCTCAGTTCACGTTGAAGAACGTCAACGCCACTTCCGATTATTCCGTGAGCGATCAGCAGATCAGGCTTTTCAAGCTGCAGGGAAAACTTCTCGGCGGGAGTTTTGCGGGCGATGCGCAGGTGGATAACTGGCTGCACAGCGCGCCCCTGGCCGCCGCCACGGCCAACGGCAAGGGCAATCGCGAAGACCTGCCCGTGATCTCCGCGGCGCGGCCGCTGCCGAAAGGCGTGGTGCGGAAGATTCCCGGCGTACAGAGCGGGAGCGTGCACTTGCGCTTGCGCGAGGTTTCGGTCGGCGATGCTGTGGCTGCCTTTGACAGGCCTGCGCATCCGATCAAGAACTTTTATCCCACGGGATTCGTTGCCGGCAGCGTGGAGGCCGCGTGGAAAGGATCGGCCGAGAATGCCGACGTCACTTTCGACCTGAATGTGAATCCTCCCGCACGATCAGCCGCGCGCGAGCTGCTGGCGCGCGAGCTTCCGGTCACCGCTCAAATGCAAGGACGCTACCGGGCCGGAACCGATTCGTTTGAGCTGGCGCGCTTCGATCTGTCGACTCCCGCCTCGAAGATTCAGGCCTCGGGAACGCTTTCGGCTTCCTCGGCGCTGCACGTTGCCGTTGCGACGCACAATCTTGACGAGTGGCGTCCTGTGATCGCGCTCCTCGGAGGCCCGATGGACCTGCCGTTCCGCATCGACGGCAGCGCAACTTTTTCCGGCGCATTGGGAGGAACGTTCTGGTCGCCGATTCTGGCCGGCACCGTGGTGGCGGACGATTTCGATGTCACGGTTCCGGCAACCGCGCGCGCGCCGGAGCAGCCGGTGCATTGGGATTCGGTTGCCGCCAGCATTCAGTTTTCCTCTCGCGAGCTTTCCGTTCGCGGAGGCAGTCTGCGGCGCGGCGATACCAGCGCCGATTTCGAGGTGCATGCCACGCTTGATAAAGGCCGCTTCACCGAGAACACTCCCTGCACCGCCCAGGTCAATCTGCACCACGTGGACGTGGCCTCGACCGCAGCGCTGGCGGGATTCGACTATCCAGTGTCGGGGACGGCGGACGTGTCGCTGCAGATCGCGGGCACGCGCGCCCAGCCGCAGGCGCAGGGACACATTCACGCGGTCAACGCCAAGGCCTACGGCGAAGCCATTGAAAGCTTCGATGCCGATCTTCACGTCGATCCGGCGGAAACCGCGCTCACCAACATTCGCTTGACTCATCAGGATGCCGCGGTCACAGGCAGCGCTGCCTATGCGCCTTCCACGCGCACGATTCGCGTCGACCTTGCCGGGAAAAATTTTGACCTGGCCCGCGTGTGGCAGATTCAGCAGGTGGAGTTGCCCATCGAAGGGCGTGCCGACTTTACCCTGCAGGTTTCGGGAACGCCGGAAGATCCACAAATCAATACCCGCGTGCAGATGCGCGATCTGACGTTTGATCGTGAGCTTTCGGGAGCCATGGTGGTCGAGGCGACCACGAAAAACGGCGAACTGCAACTGAACGCCCGCTCCGATTTTACTCACGGCTCGGTGGTGGTGGAGGGAACGGTGGCGATGCACGGCGACTATCCGGCGCGCCTCACCGCGCACATGGACCACCTCGACGCCGACGCGTTGTGGCTCGCCTATCTGGGCGAACAGCTCAGCGGGCACTCCGCATCGACCGGCGAGGTCACGCTGACCGGGCCGCTCCGCTATCCGCGCCGCTGGAACTTGCAAGGAAACGCCAGCGACCTGGCGATTGAAGTGGAAACCGTCAAGCTGCACAATCAAGGACCCGTGGCCTTCACCTATAGCGATCAGACGATGCACATCCAGCCGGTGCATTTTGTAGGTGACGGAACAGACGTTCGCGGCCACGGCTCCATTCAACTTGCCGGGATGCATATGCTCGATCTCACCGCCGACGGGCAGGCCGACCTGAAGCTGGTGACTGGTTTCGATTCCAACGTCACGGCCACCGGATTGGCGGCGATTCACATGACGGTGGGCGGAACTGCCTGGAACCCGCTTCCGCAAGGCACCATTCAAATTGCGAATGCGACGGCCAACTATGCCGGGTTGCCCAGCGGACTGAGCGAACTGAACGGATCGTTCACCTTTACCCGCGACCGCTTGCACATCGACCAGTTCGCGGCGCGCACCGGCGGGGGCAATCTGGACCTGCGGGGCGACGCCACCAACTACAACCATCAGCTCAATTTCAACCTGGCGGCGAACGCAAAAGATGTGCGCTTGCGCTATCCGCCGGGGGTGAGTTCCACGGCGAATGCCGAACTGCAGTGGTCGGGAACGCGCTCCGCGTCAACCGTTTCCGGCAATATTCTGGTGACCAAGCTGGCAGTGACGCCCGGTTTTGATTTCGGCGCATACCTGGAACGCAATCTGCAAACGGCGGGAATCACGCCGGCAAGTTCGCCGTTCTACAACGTGAAGCTCAATGTGGCCGTCCGCACTTCTCCCGAACTGCAGATGAAGACCGCGGTGGCGCGGCTTTCCGGCGACGCCGATCTGCGGGTGCGCGGTTCGCTGGCGCGGCCCAGCGTGCTCGGACGCGCCGACATTCTGGAAGGCGACGCGACCTTCAATGGAATCAAATTCCGCCTGGAGCGCGGCGACATCACCTTCGCCAACCCGGTCGCCATCGAACCGCAAGTCAACCTGCAGGCCACCACGCACGTTCGCAACTATGATCTGAACATCACCGTGACGGGAACTCCCGAGCGGCTGGTCGTGAATTATCGTTCGGAGCCGCCGTTGCCCAAGTCTGACATCATCGCGCTGCTGGCGCTGGGACGCACCAGCGGGGAATCCGAACAGTTGCAGCAGCAGTCCGGGCAGACGTTGTTCACCGACGAAGCCACCAACCTGATTATTAATCAGGCAATGAGTTCGACCGTGAACAGCCGCATGGAGAAGTTGTTCGGAGTGAGCCGGATCAAGATCGATCCCCAGGGGCTCTCTACGGAAACCAACCCTACGGCCCGCGGACCGCAGGTCACCATCGAGCAGCAGTTCGCCAATAACCTCACGCTGATTTACAGCACCACCGTGTCGCAGAGTGCCGAGCAGATCATTCAGGGAGAGTATTACTTTACCCGCAGTATTTCGGTGGTGGGCACGCGCGATCAGAACGGCGTAGTCAGTTTCGACGTACGCGTCCGGCGGCAAAAGAAATAAGACCGCGGAGTCCTGGGATCGCATGATAACGATCGGCGAATCCGAGCGGTTCGCAGCCCTGCGCCATCGCATGGTGGAGACCCAACTCCGCGCCCGCGACATCCGCGATGAACGTGTGCTCCAGGCCATGGCACGCGTGCCCCGCCATCAGTTTGCGCCGGAGCAATATCGCGGCCAGGCCTATGAGGATCACCCGCTGCCCATTGGCGAAGGCCAGACGATCTCGCAACCCTACATGGTCGCGCTGATGCTTGATTTTTTGGAACTCAGACCTGCGGACCGCGCGCTTGAGGTGGGAACTGGTTCGGGCTACGTGACAGCATTGCTCGCCGAGCTGGCGTTGCATGTAGTCTCAGTCGAGCGCCACGCAGCCCTGGCGAATGACGCACGCATGCTGCTGGCGGTCATGGGATACAGCAACGTGACCGTAATCGTCGGCGACGGCAGCCGCGGATGGCCCGATTTTGCCCCCTACGATGCGATCATCGTTTCGGCTGCCGCTTCGGCTGTGCCGCCCGACCTGGTCGCGCAGCTCGCCGAAGGCGGCCGCATGATCATCCCCGTGGGCGGCAGCGATACGCAGCAACTACTGTTGATCCGCAAACAAAATGGGGAAGCGGTAGTTTCAACCCACGGCCTGTGCCGCTTCGTACCCCTGATCGCCGGCGCGGAAACCGAATCCACATCCTGACCAAGCCGCACGATCCGCGGTCCAGGAACGCCGATTTGATTTTCGATTGTTGATTTTCGATTGTTGATTGAAATGCCTCAGCTCCCGGGGGCGGTTTTCAATCAACAATCAAAAATCAACAATTCTCTCCCGTGTCCGACTCTTGCAACTCCGAAACCTTGAAACCTGTTCCTCGGAACCTTGAAACCTTGAAACTTGCCCCTCTCGCTAAGTCGTTGAAAGTAGGTGTAAGTTGTTGAAAGTTGGTGGAAGTTGTTGATTCTTGGTAAAAACGCGTTTAAACGCGATATGGCGAACTTTAAGGAGCGTCTGTGTGGGGGAGGGGCGGTCGGGTCGTCCGCGTCGCTCTACGGGCCATTGTTGGCCCAGCAATGGGCATTTTAAAAATCGACCGGACCGGCTTTTCCGCTTCCCCTGGCGCGAAGGGGTATTTTTTCTGTCCCAAAATGGGAATAAATGGAAATAATGTACGTAAATATACTTACATTGTTGTACATTTACCGCATTATTACTACAACGGTGTACGTACAGCACCCTTAGCCGTATGTTCGCCCCGGCAGCGATCTCCAGAACCACCAAGCGTGCGCGCAAGAGATCCTTCGCTCCGGCTGGCTTTCAAATTGAGCCACCAGGGTTCACATTTACAATCGAATCCACCCCGGAATCTGTGATACCCTTGCGCCGACATCCGGAGTGTCCCCGTCTCCGCTCCGTTTGGCGATGTGCCAGCAAAATGTGCCCGATCAGTGGAGGAAAACGTCCATGTTGCAGCCGCACAGCTCCGCTCCTGCGCGCTTAAGGCTTTTTTTCTGCCACGAGAGCCTGGTCTGCCACGAGAGCTTTTCGACGCCGTCCCTTTGCGCTCGCCTCCTCTGTTTCCTGATGATTTTCTGCGCTCTGGGCGCGTTCCCGGCTTGGGCCAGGGGAAAAAAGCCCCACGCCAAGCCGGCGTCCACTTCGCCGTCGCAGGTTGGGCAGTGGGCCGCGCCGGTGTATTTCTGTTCGACCGGGCCGTGCGTGGTAGGGGCCAATGCGGTGGTGCTGAATACGGGAAACGTGCTTTTCTACTATTACCCGCCAGCCCTGTTCACAGGTTCGCTGGCGGCCGTGCTGAATCCGGTGACCGGCGCTTTGACCTTTATCCAGGTCAACGTAGAGCGCGACATTTTCTGTTCGGGGGTTTCGGTTTTGCCCAACGGTATGGTGGCGATCAGCGGCGGTGTGGTCGAGGCCACGCACGTCGGCACCTCATTCCCTGACGGAACCGTAAACCTCACTCTGTTCGATCCGGCCACGCAGACCTGGTCTACCGGCCAGAGCATGACCTATGCGCGCTGGTACCCCAGCAGTGTGATCATGAGCGACGGAACCATGCTTGAGCTTTCCGGATCGAACGAAACCGGTACCAAGGTCCAGAATTGGCTGGAGTCGTACAACTACCTCACCGGCTCCTGGACGGTCTTACCCTCCACGGCCAATCTGCCCAGTGACACGCTCCAGACTTATCCCCGCTTGACGCTGCTGAACTCCGGCAATGTGCTGATGTCGGCGCCGGCGGCGGCCACCTATCAGTTCAACCCCTCTACAAACTGGTGGACGTTTGTGGCCAATACGAATTTTGGCTACCGCTATTTCGCGCCCCATGTGTTGTTGCCGGGGACGCAAAAGGTCATGGTGGCAGGCGGTTCTCCGACTCAGCCCAACGGCGGAAGCACGGCGACCGCCACCGCTGAGATCATCGACATGTCGAAGACCACACCCGCGTGGACTTACACCACGCCGATGAACTACGCCCGCTACAACGAAAACCTGGTGATTCTGGCCGACGGAACCATACTGGCGGTGGGCGGCGGCGGAGGCGGAGGCGAATACACCAACCCCATCTACACGCCCGAACTCTACAATCCTACGGCCGCGACCTGGACCGTGATGGCGCCGCAGGCCATCCAGCGGACGTACCATTCGACGGCAGTACTGCTGCCCGATGGCAGGGTTATTTCTTCCGGCTCCGACAACCGCGTCACCACGGAAATGACCTACGAAATCTATAGCCCGCCCTATCTGTTCAAAGGCACGCGCCCGGCCATTCAAGCGTCCCCGGCATCCGTCAGTTATGGCGCGCAGTTCACCATCACCACATCGAACGCCTCGACCATCACCGGAGTGGCTTTGGTCCGCCCGGGTGCGACCACCCATGCCGATGATTTTGACCAGCGCTATGTGCCGCTGACCTTCACCGCCGGTTCTGGAACCCTGACGGCAACCGCGCCTGCGACTTCAAGCCAGGCCCCTCCCGGCTATTACATGCTGGTGATCGTGAACTCCAGCGGCGTGCCCTCGATCATGCCGTTTCTATCGTTGAGTAATTGAAGCGTGGAGTAATTGAAGGGACGCGGGGCCTGCATCCCAAGGCCTAGGGTCGAACGCCCGCCGCCCAGCGCTCTCAATTCGCATTTACAATCGAATCCATGCCCGTGCTCCACAACCTGCGCGTCACGCTGGAGATGATCAAGTGGGAGCACTCCATCTTCGCGCTGCCATTTGCGCTGTGTGGGGCGATGCTGGCGGCCGGGGGACTTCCCTCGGCACACCAACTGCTTTGGATCGTGATTGCCATGGTTGCGGCGCGCTCGGCCGCGATGGCCTTCAACCGCTGGGCCGACGCGTCCATTGACGCTGCCAATCCCCGCACCAGCGCCCGCGCTCTGCCCGCCGGGCACCTGTCGCCGGCGTTTGTAGTGACGTTTGTGGTCGCATCGAGCGCCGTATTCGTGCTCGCGGCCAGCCAATTGAACCGGCTGGCTCTGCTGCTTTCTCCGGTAGCGCTGGCGGTGATCCTGCTCTATTCGTATACCAAGCGCGTGACGCGCTGGTCGCATCTTGTGCTGGGGCTTGCACTGGGAATCGCGCCGTCAGCAGCGTGGATCGCGGTGCGCGGCTCGCTCGATCCGCGAATCTTGCTGCTGACCGCGGCGGTCACGTTCTGGGTGGGAGGTTTCGACGTGCTCTATGCCTGCCAGGATTACGATTTCGACCGGCACACCGGCTTGCATTCCATTCCCCGCTACTTCGGCATTGCCGCATCGCTCTGGATCGCTCGCGCATTTCATCTGCTGATGGTGGGCCTGCTCGTGGCTCTACTCGTGGTTTTCGGTCTGGGCAAGCTGGCAGCCTGCGGAGTCCTCGCGGTGATCGTGCTGCTGCTTTACGAGCATTCCCTGGTCAAGCCCAACGATCTTTCCAAGCTGAACGCCGCGTTTTTCACCATGAACGGGGTGATCTCGGTCCTGTTTTTCATGTTTGTGGCAGCAGATGTGTTGTGGCGGCGCTGACCGGCCTGAATCGTGGCATAATCGTTCCCGCTCTCAGGAGAATTCGATGGCTTTCAAACGTCATTGCCTCGCGTTGTGCCTGTTCTTGGCAGCGCTGCTGTGTTCGGCGCAGCAACCCGCTTCCACTCAGCCTCCTCCTGCCCCCGGCAGCCCGCAGGATCTGGTGCAGCAGGGCCAGAAGTTGAGCCGCGACGGAAAGCAGGACGAGGCCCTTGCGCTATTTCAGCATGCACTGGAGAAGTCGCCGAATTTGTTCGAGGCGCATCTGGCGGCGGGGGCAGCGCTCGATCTGAAAGGCGACTATTCCCAGGCGCGAAAGCATCTGAAGAAAGCCATCGACGTCGCCACGCCTGAGACCAAGGCCCAGGCCATGCGCAACCTGGCGTATTCCTACGCGTTTGAAGGCAAGGCGCATAAGGCGCTGGAAATCGAGAAGCCGCTTTTCGATAACCGCATTCAGAATGCCGATTGGATCAATGCCGCCGGAATCTCGAACGAACTGGCGCGCATTTATCTGGAGTCGGGCGATCTGGCTCAAGCTTACAAGTGGTACAAGCTGGGATACGAAACGTCAGACCGCAAGCCCGATTTGTCGGAAGCCGATAAGAACCTGTGGCTGTTCCGCTGGGAAAATGCGCAGGCGCGCATCGCCGCGCGCCGCGGAAAAGCCGCAGAGGCGCAGCAGCATGTTGCGGCCGCAAAAGCTGCGCTCGACAAAGCCAACAATCCCGATCAGGCGCGGTTTTATCCGTACCTGACCGGCTACGTCGCGTACTACACGGGCGATTACAGGACTGCCATCGCAGAATTGCAGAAGGCGGACCAGCACGATCCGCTGGTTTTGGCGCTGCTCGGCGAGGCCTATGAAAAATCGGGCAACGAAGCCCAGGCGAAGGATTTCTATCGCAAGGTGCTCGAGATCAACACGCACAATCCGCCGAATGCGTTTGCCCGTCCGCTGGCCAGGAAAAAGCTGGGAGCGTAGCGGCCGAGCCAACGGGCCATTTTGCGCTGGCGTGCGATATCATAAAAGCTGATGCCTGATCCACTTCCTCATCCCGCTCTTCATACCCACGGCTTCCAAACAGACGATCCGCGGCTTGCGCCGATTCACGAGAAAGTCACGGCCCGCGAACGGCTCGATGCTGACGAGGCCCTCGCACTCTACCGCACCGGCGACATTCTTGCCGTGGGCTGGATGGCGAACGCCGTCCGCGAACGGCTGCATGGCGACAAGACGTATTTCAACGTCAACCGGCATATCAATCCTACGAACGTTTGTGTGGCGGCGTGCCGGCTGTGCGCTTTCGGCCGCAAGAAGGATTCTCCCGGCTCTTACACCATGGCGCTCGAAGAAGCGTGGGAGACCGCGGCTTCGGGATATTCCGAGGCGGTCACGGAGTTTCATATTGTCGGCGGCCTGCATCCCGATCTGCCGTTTCAGTATTTTCTCGATCTGTGCGCAGGATTGAAGCAGCGCTTTCCGCAGGTGCATTTGAAGGCGTTCACCATGGTGGAAGTGGCTTATCTGGCGCGGCGGGCCAAGCTTTCCATTCGCGAAACGCTCGAGCAACTGAAAGCTTCCGGCGTCGATTCACTCCCCGGCGGCGGGGCGGAGATTTTTGCCGATCGCGTGCGCCACATCATTTGCGATCACAAGATCGATGGCGACCAATGGCTGGAGACGGCGAAGACCGCGCATCAGATTGGCCTGAAGTCGAACGCAACCATGCTTTACGGCCACGTGGAGAATGACGAAGACCGGGTCGATCATCTGTTGAAGCTGCGCGCGCTGCAAGATGAAACTGGAGGATTTCAGACGTTCATTCCGCTGGCGTTTCATCCCGATAACACGCCGCTGCAGCATTTGCCCAAGACCACCGGCATGCTCGACATCAAGCAGATTGCGGTGAGCCGGCTCGTGCTCGACAATTTTCCGCACATCAAATCGTACTGGCAGATGATGACCGCCAAGATTGCTCAGATTTCATTGCGCTTCGGCGCCGACGATATGGACGGCACCGTGATTGAAGAGAAGATTTATCACGACGCCGGCGCGACCACCCCGCAGGGGATGCGGCGGGAAGAGTTGGAACGCCTGATCCGCGCTGCCGGGCGCGAGCCCATCGAGCGCGACACGCTGTACCGGCCGGTCACGCGGACCGAGACGTCGGTGACGGTGGCGGTGTAAGGGATCGGGTCAGAGTTTACTGCCCCCGTCCTCCAACATTGCGGCGCGTAGTACTTGGTTCAGGCGTGTCTGATAGCCCTTCCCCTGCATGCGCAGCCAGGCGATAATGTCCGCATCCAGCCGGACCGTGACTTGCTGCTTTACCGGCCGGTAGAACGGATTGCGCACGGCGTGCTTCCAGAATCTTTCCTGCAGCCTAGGGATGTCAGAGTAGTCGATGTCACGGTCCGGCCTTGCTGCGAGCGCTGCAATCTCATGCCGCTGGCGGGCGGTAAGCGGGCTACCAGCTGCGATTCTTTTGACGTTCTTTTTCATAGCGGCGTCTCTCTTTTCGATCGGCTCGCCGAGCCGAGATGATGCGGATGACTTCGTCATCTTCGTCTGCGAGTTCAACGGTGTGGGCTACCACTAGAACCAGTGCACTGCCGACCACGCCGATCGCCTGCCAACGCCTTTCCCCGCCTTCGATGCGGTCATGTTCCACCAGAGCGTCGGAATCGACGAATACGTGGCGAGCCAAATCGAAACTGATCCCGTGTTTGCGCTCGTTGGTTCTCGCCTTGACGGGGTCCCAGTCAAACCGCGTCATAGCGAAATTATAACACCAGATTTGTAGTTACATTAGATGATAAAAGGGAAGATCTATTAAGAAGCGCGGCGGGATCTCGTCGCGCCAGTTCGCCCACTCGTGCTGGTCATGGCGTGCCTCAACAGCAAATTGACCCGCGTCTGATAGCCCCGGCCGAATCCTTTCAGCCATTTGAGAACGTCCGCGTCCAGGCGCATGGTCACCGACTTCTTCGGCGGACGATAGAACTTGCCGATCTCGGCCTTGCTCCAGTCCAGGACCTCCGGCATATCGGAGAGATCAATCTCCTCTTCTCTCTTAGCGGCGACGGCCGCGATGTCTCGTCGTTGATCTTTGGTGAGCCTCCTCATATCTTCTCCTCTCGCGCGGCGTGGCAGGCCGCGCCGAAATGATGCGGATGATTTCTTCCTGGTTCCTGTCGAACCAGGTGTGAACCACAAAAAGTAAAGACTGTGGGCCGATGGCGCCTAGAGTGATCCAGCGCTCCTCATCTTCAGAGAACGGATCGGGCTGGGTCAGAGCATGAATGTCGTCGAAGGCCAATTCTGCCGCCTCGAAGCCTACACCATGCTTGGCAAGATTCAGCTGGTTTTTCTCTTCGTCCCACTCGAAGCGCATAGTTTTTGCGCTCACTCCATGCTATCTTTTTGAGCTTCTTTTGTCAATACATGTGTACGTACGCAGTTTGTATCCGACGTGCCGCCTAGTTCTTCGCCGGTTCCTGCAATAAGTTCCGCAGCACCGCCACCTCTGCTGCGATCCCTGTGTGAAGCGCCGGATCGACATCCGGCGCAAAGAGGGAAGAATGGTTCGACGGGAGCGTGGTGCCGTCAAGTTTGGCTTTGGCGAACGCTGCCGGATCGGCCCCGCCCAGGCTGAAGTAGAAACCGGGCACGCCCTGCTCGACAAAAACCGAGAAATCTTCCGACCCGGTGATCGGCCTTCCACAATGACGTTTTGCCTGCCCAGCGCGGCTTCCAGCACGCCTTTGAGCCGGTCCGCGATCGCGGGATCGTTGTAGACGGAATCGGTGCTCTCATAGTGCTCGATCCGCGGCTCGCGGGGCGCGCCTGCCGCGGCGGCCTCGGCTTTCACGATGCGATCGATTGCTGCCAACACCTGTTTTCGCACTTCCGGCTTGTAGGTGCGCACGGTGAGCCCGAGTTCGGCATTGTCGGGAATGATGTTGTTCTTGGTGCCGGCGTGAATGTATCCCACGGTGACCACCGCCATTTCTCCCGGTCTTACTTCGCGCGAAGGAATCGTCTGCAGCGTAAGAATCGTGCGGGCCGCGATCACGATGGGATCGATCGCAGTCTGCGGCGCCGATCCGTGGCCTCCTTTTCCGTAGATGGTGACGCGCAGCGAGTCGGCGTTCGCGTCATAGACTCCGGGCACCACCGCGACCATGCCTGCCGGCTGCTGATTGCCCACATGCAATGCCACCCAACGTCGGGCTTGGGAAAGCGCGTGAACAGGCCATCCTGAATCATCGCCTTGGCGCCGGAAATGGTTTCTTCCGCGGGTTGCCCGATCAGCATGAGCGTTCCGTGCCAGGTGTTCTTGCTGCGCGCCATGATCTCAGCCGTGGCAATCAGCGAGGCCATGTGCAGATCGTGGCCGCAGGCGTGCATGACCGGAACATCGTGGCCGGCGTCGTCTTTGGCATGGATTTTGCTGGCGTAAGCAAGGCCGGTTTTTTCTTCCACGGGGAGCGCGTCAAGTTCAGTGCGCAGCATGATGGTCGGTCCGTCGCCATTTTTCAGCAACGCCACGAATCCCGTGCCGCCCACATGCTCGGTCACTTCATAGCCGGCGTTTCGGAGTTTGCTGGCGAGCTTGGCCGCAGTCTGGGTCTCATGCGAGGAAAGTTCCGGGTTTTGATGGATATCGAGATAGAGCGCATGCGCATCGGGGTAGACGCTATCGATTTCTTTCGTAGTGGTTTGAGCGGAGGATGCGACGGCGATGAGCAGGCCGAACAGCGCGAGTTTGCAAAGGGGCATGGTCCCGGATCATAGCGGGGGAACCAGCGTCTGGCAAATTTCCGATTGTGAGTTTTCGTGCAGAAGGCGACGGATGTTCGAAGGTTTTTCATTTTCAAAAATGGGAATTAGAAATTACGCATCGCTGTGCAAATCTCCTTTCGCTTTTCTTGCCGGGTGTACAATTCGGCTTAGATAGCAACTTGGTTGCGCGACTTCGTACTGCAATGCCGAGGCGCTCATGAATGTTCACGTCAGCTACCGCCTGCAGAAATTTCCCGCCATCGAAAAACCAGCGATCGAAAAGGAAGTTCAACACCAGATTGAGAAACTTGAGAAGCGGTTGCAAGTCTTTCGCCCGGAACTGATCCACTTGAAAGCAGTGGTGGAGGAAGTCTCCGCGCGCGAAGGCGTGAGCGTGTCGCTGAACCTGCGGCTGCCCTCGGGACAAATGGCGGCGCAGGTCTCGGCCGCACTTGCGTCCACGGCGGTCAAGATGGGATTCGAAGATCTGTTGCAGCAGTTGAACAAGCACAAGGAATTGTTGCGGGCTTCGCACCGCTGGCATCGCGACCGGCGCGGCAATGCGTCGCGGGCCGGCACGGTCATGCCGGAAGTTCCGTTTGAAACCACGCTGGCCGCGGTGTTTCCGCCCACGATTTCGTCTGACGATATCCGCTCCTACGTCAACGTGAATCTGGAGCGCCTGAATCGCTTTGTGGAACGCGAGATATACTTTCGCGAAGCTCAGGATTTAATTCCTTCTGACGCCGTATCGAAGGAGGAAGTGATTGACGAAGCGATTGCCGCGGCCTTGAGCGACGGTCTGGAGAAGCCGGAAAAACTGGCGCTCGAGCCCTGGCTTTACCGGCAGGCCATGCGCGCGCTCGATGATCTCTCGCGCACCGATGAAACCGACAGCAACGCGATCCATCTGGAAGAATCGGCGCGTCGGCCGAACGTGAAGGCCAGCGACGAGCTGGAACTGCAGTTTCACCAGCCCGACGAATCGATGACCGCGGAGACCGTGATTGCGGATTCTCGGGTGCCCACGCCCGAGCAGATCATCGCCTCCGATGAGTTGCTGCGCCTGATTGCGTCGGCGCTGCGCGATCTGGGATCGGGCCCGCGCGAAGCTTTCATTCTGCATGCGCTCGAAGGTTTCAGCGTGCAGGAGATTGGCGCCATCACCGGACTTCCCGAAGATCGCGTGCTGAGCTTCGTAACCGCAGCGCGCGAGCACCTGCGCAAAGATCCGGGAGTGGCCCGGCAGTTTCGCGGCGTCGCCTGAATTCTGGGCGGAACCATCCGCTTCGTTCCTCATCTCGCATCGTCCTGCTTCGGACACACTCTGAACTGCGCTCGCTTCGCTTCGCGGGCAGGCCCCTTCGACTGCGCTCAGGGCAGGCCCCTTCGATTCCGTTCAGGGCAGGTTACGCGTCCGCTCCTACACAGAGTCCAAATCGTTTTCCAGAATTGCCTTGAGGGTTAGCCCGCGAAGGCCATAGAATAGGCACCTTTCAGGCAAGATGCCGCTGTGGGGAAAAGGGTGCCATGTCCATGTCGCGTTCTCGACCATGTTCTCAACCGCATTCTCAATTAAGGCTTGCGACGTTCTGGTCTCCGTTGGGGAAGCTGGCGTTGATCGCGGCGTTCGTTTGCGCGCTGTCGTTGCCGCTGTTGAGCCAGACGACCGCCAGCCAGGGAAGCATTCAAGGTACGGTGACCGATCAGACCAATGCAGTGGTGTCCGATGCCACCATCACCATCAGTTCTCGTGCGACCGGGCAAACCGTCACGGTGAAGACGTCCTCGGCTGGAACCTACAACTCAGGGGGATTGCCGGTCGGCGACTATCAGGTGCGAGTACAAGCCAAGGGATTCAAAACCGCGCAGGTAAACATTCCCGTGCAGGTTTCCGTGACGTCTTCCGGCAACATCAAGCTTGAGGTTGGACAGGAAACCACCACCGTCAACGTCGAAGCCGGGGCGATTACGGTAAACACCGAACAATCGACCGTGCAGGGTGTGCTCAGCGGCGAGCAGATCGACAACATGCCCGTCAACGGGCGCAGCTTTCTCGACCTGGCCCAGCTCGAACCCGGCATCCAGATGCAGGACGGGGCGAACTTCGATCCCACAAAGGTGGGCTACAACTCGCTGTCGATCAATGGCGACTTCGGACGCACGCCGCGCATCGAGGTTGACGGTCTGGACGTAAGCGACGAGACCGTTGGAACGACCACGGAGAATATCGCGCTCAGTTCGATTCAGGAGTTCAACATTGGCCGTTCGTCATTCGATATCTCTTCGGAGATCACCGGTTCGGGCACGGTGAACGTGGCCACGCGCTCCGGCACCAACGCCTATCACGGCGAGGCGTTCTATCAGTTCCGCGATTACACGGTCGGCTTCGCCAATCTTCCCGGCGCCGTCAATTCGCAGTTTCAGCGCAATCAGTTTGGCGGCCGCTTTGGCGGCGCAATCATCAAGAACAAGCTCTTCTACTTCATCGATTCGGAACGGCTCAAGCAAGACAGCGCGGATGCTATCGTGGTCGGCGCGCCCTTCCAGACGCTGACCCGCGGCATCGATTCGCCGTTTAAGAGCACGCAGGCCAGCGGGAAGATGGATTGGCAGGCGGCCAAGAACATTCATGTGTTCTACAAGTTCGCCTACGATTGGAATCTCTCGACTTCGTCGGCAGCGACTGGTTTCTCCTACTACTCCAACCGCGATTATGCTCCGAGCCATGCCGTGGGCGTCGATTTCAATGAAGGCAACTGGTCGCACAGCCTTCGCCTGGGATACTTGAAATTCCACAACCTGATTTCCGGCGACACCGATTCCCAACCAGCGGCCATCAATCCATTTCCGTCCGCGGAAATCGCATTCAACGACACCAGCCTCGCCACCGGACCCAATTATCTGGCTCCACAGCAGACCTACCAGGGCAACAAGCAGATCAAATACGACGCCAGCCGCGTCTGGGGCGCGCATATCATCCGCTTCGGCGCGACGGTCAACGGAATTGCGACCGGAGGGTTTGCCTCATTCAACCAGCTTGCGCCCTACCTCAGCATGTATGTGAACTTTCTCCAGTTGCCTCCGGGACAGGTGCAAACCACCCCTTTCTACGACTGTAGCCTGGCCACCACTCCGAGCGTTCCTTTCAGCGGATGTGATCCCAACATCGCTGATTATCCGCTGACCGGAGCCTATCTGGGCAACGGCCAAGGTTACAGCACCGAGTTGGCGGCGTTCGGCTATCCCGCGGGTGGCTTGTTCGATACCCGCTTTGAAGCCTATGTGGGCGATACCTGGAAGATCAAACCGAACCTGACCATCAACTACGGCCTGCGCTACATTCGCGACACCGGACGCACCGACAGCGATTTGAGTTCGATTCCATGTTCGCAGATCAATTCTCAGCTTGTTCCTGCTCCAACCTGCACCACCAACATGCTCGATATGTGGATGCCGGGGCTGGGCAATCGGGTGCGGCAGCCCAACTTGAACTTTGCCCCGCAAGCCGGGTTCGTGTGGGATCCCTGGCACAATGGCAAGACTGCGATCCGTGGAGGCGGCGGTCTCTACTACGAAAACAACATCTTCAACAACGTTTCCTACGACCGCAGCAACAAGCTGCCGAACGGTCTGTTCAATCAGGTGCCGTTTTTGAATTGCGAGCCCGGTGCGGGGGCCGGCTCGCTGCAGTTCGCGTTACCGGGACCGAACGGCTCTTCCAACAACGTGACCTCGGTCGACGGATACGATCTGGCCAGCCAGGTTTGTTTCCAGCCGCTCGGCCCCAGTTCCGTAAATGCCGAAGGGTCTGCCAAAGCGATCGTCGATTTGCAAAATCAATACATCGCAGCCACCTCTGCGGTAGGCGTGGCAGGACAGAATCCCAACTTCATCGGCAATACGCTGAGTAATACTTTCGGCGCGGCCTACGCTCCTAACTTCCGCACAGCCCGCTCGTATCAAATGAACATCGGTATTCAACGGCAGATTGGCAAGGGCGTGCTCACGGTCGACTACCTGCGCAATCTGGGCCTGCATTTTCAAATGGGAGTCGATGTAAACCATGCCGGAGACGCCAACTATCTGGATGTAACCGCCGCACAAAACGCGATCGCGGCCACCCTGGCTGCGTGCGGAAAACCCAGCATCGGCGCCGCCATCAAACATTGCCCAGGGTTGCATCCCGCGTCTGGAGGTCAACCGGCCGGCCCGGCGACCATCGACGATTTCGCCGACTTCGGCCTGGACTCGGGCTACGTATACTACGGCGGCTACTCGGCTCAGTACTATGGGCTCACGCCGGACCAGGGAGCGGCTTTCCCCGGCATCAATCCCGCGCTGGGCAGTTTCTTCGTCAACTTTCCCATGGGCCGCTCGCTGTACAACGGCCTGCAGAGCGAATACAAAGTGCGGGTGACCACTCCGATCAGCTTCCTCAACGCTCTCGATCTCGATGTCAACTACACGCTCTCGCGCTTCGTGAGTGACGGGGGCAACGATCAGCACTTCTCCTCAAACGCGTGGGATTTCCGCAACCCGGTGGGATTCATGGGGCCGACCTCGCAGGACCGCACCAATCAGTTCAAGTTCGGCGGAACCTTCGAATTCCATCACGGACCGCGCCTGGCCGTGATCGGCGGCGCCTATTCAGCGCCGCCTTCGAACCTGCAGCTTCCCACGCAAGGCACCGTCGGCGAAATTTTCCGCTCCGATCTGACGGGGGACGGCACATTCGGCGATTTTCTGAATTCGGCCAAGACTGGCACGGGACATCCCGGATCGTACATGCGTTCGGTCCCGAACTCCGCGCTGTATAGCACCATTCAGAACTGGAATGCCACATACGGCAACGGAAGCACGCTGACCCCAGCCGGACAGGCGCTGGTGAATGCCAACTTATTTACGCAACAGCAGCTCATCGAACTGGGCGCGGTGATTCCCAGCATTCAGTTGCCGCCGTCGGGCCACATGGGCAACGGGATATACAAAGATGTCGACACCGTGGTCAGCTGGCCTTTCAAACTTCGCGAGAAGCTGACGATTTTGCCCAGCATCTCGTTCTTTAACGTTTTCAACTTCTCCAATTTCGGATCCCTTGGTGGTCTTACCGGCGGCGATGGCGCCATCAACGGAACCGTCGCGGGTGCGAACACCAGTTCGAACACCGTGCGAATCGGGCGCGGAACGGGTGTTTTCGCCGTAGGCGCCCCGCGGGAAGCCGAGTTTGGATTGCGCATCGATTTTTGAAGCCGCGGAATCAGTTGCAAGTGCAATGGAGATCCAGATGAGAGAAGCCCAGGGAGAAATGCGATCGTGACCTTTTCACGCCGTAAATTTGTGAAGACAACAGCGCTGGGCGTGGTGGGCGCCGGAGTCGGAGCCCGCGCGATTCCCGAACTCGCGGCTGCAACCGCGCAGCCCGGCCCTGCCTCGCAGAATAATAACGCGCCCAAGCTCGACGCGCCCAAGCGCGCCGTGATCATTTGCGCTCACAATGGCCACGCTTACGTGGAAGCTGCCTATGCCTTCCTCAAGAGCGGCGGCGACACGCTCGATGCCGCCATCCGCGTGGTCAAGGGACCGGAGGACGATCCTAAAGACGACTCGGTGGGACTGGGCGGCCTGCCCAATGAAGAGGGGGTGGTCGAGCTCGATTCCTGCTGCATGCACGGCCCCACGCGGCGCGCGGGATCGGTCGGCGGCGTGCGCAACATCAAGAATGTTTCCATGGTCGCCAAGGCCGTCATGGAGCATACCGGGCACGTCATGCTGGTGGGCGAGGGCGCGGAGCGGTTCGCTGTGGCGGTCGGATTTCCGCGCGAGAATCTGTTGACCGAGCACTCCCGGCAAGTCTGGCTGCTGTGGAAGGAATTCAATTCCGATCGCGACTGGTGGGGCCCGGGGTTGGCGGATCCGCACTGGCATCCGCCGGCGGATGCCGCCAAGCCGCAATCCGAACTATGGCAAGATCGCATTCGGCAACTGCAACAGCGCGCCGCCGATCTGGGCATCGAGCCGGAATTTCAGATGGCGGCCGTGCGCCGCGTGCTGTTTCCGCCCACCGGAACGATTCATTGCTCGGCGCTCAACGAAAAAAGAGAAATCTCCGGCATCACCACCACCAGCGGCTTGGCGTTCAAGCTGCCCGGCCGCGTCGGCGACTCGCCCATCATCGGCGCGGGTTGTTACACCGATCAGGATGTGGGTTCGGCGGGCGCGACCGGCTCCGGAGAAGAAAACATCAAAGTTGCCGGTGCGCATACGATTGTCGAAAACATGCGCAAGGGAATGTCTCCGCAGGAAGCGGGTTTGGATGCGCTGCAGCGCATCGTGCGCAACTACAACAACGACATGAGCCGCCTGCGTTATCTCGACATGATTTACTACGTTCTGCGCAAAGATGGCGCCTACGCGGGCGTTTGCTTATGGGAAGGTTATTCCGCCGGGCATCCGCACAGCTTCTCCATCCACGACGGAACGCTGCGTACCGAGGCCGCCACGCCGCTGCTCAAGGGATATTCGCAGTCGTGGCCCATGCCTCCAGTGGTGCCGGAGGAATTGAAGAAGGATTCGGTGTACTTGAAGTAAGGTCGAGGGTGCTTGCTAGCTTCGACCTTTCGATAACCCTGTCCTCGACCCTACGAGAACCTCACCTTCACGTCCGGACTCTTCTCCAGATGAATGCTGTCGATGAATCGCACTTTGCCGGTTCTCATAGTCATGATGACTGAGGTTGTGCGCGTGCCCTCGCCGAAGAAGCGCACCCCTTTCAGCAGCGCGCCGTCGGTCACGCCGGTGGCGGCAAAAATAAGTTGCTTGCCGGGAGCCAGATCTTCCGCTTCGTAAACCCGGTTCTTGTCTTTGATCCCCATGCGCTCCAGGCGTTCTTCCTGGTCCGGCTTCACCACCAGGCGTCCCAGCATATATCCATTGAGGCAACGCACCGCCGCCGCGGTAATCACTCCTTCCGGCGCGCCGCCCGATCCCATGACCGCGTGCACTCCGGTTCCGACCACCGCGGCCGCAATGCCGGCGGAAAGATCGCCGTCGCCAATCAGGCGGATGCGCGCCCCTGCAGCGCGAATATCGGCAATCAGCTTTTCGTGGCGCGGGCGGTCGAGCACGATCACCGTCAGATCCTCGACGTCGCGGTCAAGCCGCCGCGCAATATTCTTGAGATTGTGCGAAACCGGTGCATCCAGGTACACCGCATCTTTGCACGATGGCCCCACCACGATTTTCTCCATGTAGCAGTCGGGCGCGTGCAGCAGGCCTCCGCGCTCCGAGGCCGCGAGCACGGTGATGGAGCCGGGTGCTCCGGTCGCGCACAGATTTGTGCCTTCCAGCGGATCGACGGCAATATCGACTTCGGGTACATCGCAGCCGTCGTTAAATTCGGCTCCCACCTTTTCGCCGATATAGAGCATGGGCGCCTGGTCGCGCTCGCCCTCGCCAATCACAATCGTTCCGCGCATAGGGATCGTGTCCATGGTCTTGCGCATGGCTTCGGTGGCGACTTCATCGCTGAGCTTGCGCTCGCCCTGGCCCATGGTGCGCGCGGAGGCAATGGCGGCGACTTCCACCACTCGCAACAACTCCAGCGCCAGATCGCTCTCAATGTTCTCCCCAAAACTGCGGACTTTGGTTTCGGCTCGAGGTTGCGTTTCCATGCTTGTCTCCCTGAATTGCATTGTCGGCGGGTGGTTGCGCGCCGGGTTGAGACTATAACGCAATCGCAGGCTGGATTGGAAGACGGATAGCGCTGTAGGTGCTGGCTCAGTTTCAGAAAACCCCAAGTCTTGTTGTCATCCTGAGCGCAGCCGTTTTTCAGGCGGAGCGAAGGATCTCCCGCGCACATGCTTTTGGGGTCTAGAGATCCCTTGGCCGGCTGATGAAACCGCGGACCCTCGGGATGACCTCCGAAACGTGGGATTCAAGCTGAAGGCCCGACGCCCATTGCCTGACGCCCGTCGCCCCAACATTCGGCGTACCGATGCAGCCTGCGAAGAGCGGCCGTCAGATTTTAGCCAGCGTGGTTCTAACGCTCGTGATATCCTCCCGAACATTGCCAACACAATCATTGCCATGCCTTACTCGAGCCCTCTGACCATCCTGTGCATTACGACCTACGAAAAAGGTCAGGAGTTCATGCGGCAGTGCAAGCGCCAGGGCTGCCGGGTGTTCCTGCTTACCGCGGAAAAACTCCGCGAAGCCGATTGGCCCCGCGAATGCCTCGATGACACCTACTATCTTCCAGAAGAGATTGCGCTGTCCGAAATCGTGAAGGCGGTTACGCACCTGGCGCGATCGAAAAAACTGGATCGCATCGTGGCCCTCGACGAATACGACATGGAAACCGCGGCGACTCTGCGCGAGCACCTGCGCATTCCGGGCATGGGCCTCACCACCATGCGCTATTTTCGCGACAAACTTGCCATGCGCATGCGCGCGCTCGACCGCGAGCTGCGAGTGCCGGACTTCGTTCCCTTGGTCAACCACGCTGACGTTCGCTACTACCTCGAGCACGTTCCGGGGCCGTGGGTGCTGAAGCCGCGGCAGGAAGCGTCCGCCATCGGAATCAAGAAAGTTCACGAGGCTGACGAACTGTGGCCGCTGCTGGAACAACTCGGCGACAAGCAGTCGAGTTATTTGATCGAAAAATTTGTGCCGGGAGATGTGTTCCACGTCGATTCGGTAGTCTCGGAGAATGAAATCGTTTTTGCCAACGTCAGCAAATATGGCAAGCCTCCCATGAACGTGGCGCATGGAGGCGTGTTCACCACGTTCACGCTGCCCCGCGGAGGCGAAGCCGATGCGCAACTGCGGGCTATGAACTGCGATTTGCTCGGAGCTTTGGGATTGGTGCGCGGCGTGGCCCACGCCGAATTCATACAGGCGCACGCGGACGGGAATTTCTATTTTCTTGAGTGTGCGGCGCGCGTGGGCGGGGCCTACATCAACGACATGGTGGAAGCTGCAACCGGAATCAACTTGTGGCGGGAGTGGGCCAGAATCGAAATCGCCGGCGGAGACGGCAGTTACCAATTGCCTGCCGTGCACGAAGACTATGCGGGCGTGATTCTCTCGCTCTCACGGCAGGAGACTCCGGACACTTCTGCCTATAACGATCCGGAAGTGTGCTTGCGGATCAAGAAGCATCACCACGCCGGATTGTTGCTGAAATCCTCAGACCCGCACCGCATTCCAGTTCTGTTGGAAGATTATGCGCGCCGCTTCGCGGAAGACTTCCTGGCCGTGCAGCCGCCGCGAGAGAAACCCACGGCGTAGCCAGTCTGCCTGTCCCGCGCCGCATTCAGCCTTCCGCTTCAAAACACATACCGCGCACTCAGCTGAATCTGCCGCGGCGGCTTGTTGCCGTAAGAATTGGCCGAGAGCACCTCTGCGAAATTCGAAGTGCCGAACACGTGAGACGGAATATCGAGATTCGGATGATTAAACAGGTTGAAGAAGTCTCCCCGCAACGTCAGACGGTGGTTCTCGCTCCCCAGGGCCATGCTTTTCGACAAGCCAAAATCGAGATTGGTGAAGCCCGGCCCGGTCAATAAATTTCTTCCCTCATCGCCAAATAGATACGTGCCCGGCACCAAACCCTGAGCAGGCAACACGATTGCGCAGGGATTGAACCAGCTTTGCGGTACGCGCACTTGAATGGGAGCGGGGCAGCCTGGATTGGCCGCAACCGCGCCGGGCTTGAGAGGATTGCCCACCACATCGGGCCGCGCTGGATTTCCAAACGCCGCCGCCGAAGCCGCCGGCGCTCCTGACAGCACCACGGTGAACGGCGATCCCGATTGAGCCGTCAAGATTCCGCCGGCCTGCCAGTTGTCCAGCAATCTTGTGCTCCAACCCGGCCCATGCGCCCCGAGGTGTTGAAAGGGCAAGTCATAAACAAAGCTGCCGGAAAAGCGGTGTTCGGCGTTGAAGTCCGATGGTCCGCGGTCACCGGAAAGATCCTGCGAATCCTGCGGCAAGCCGGCTCCTACGCTGCCGCCGAATACCGACGAGATGTCATCAATCGACTTTGAATAGGTGTACGAAAGCAACAGCGAAAGGCCGACCGATGTTCGTTTCTCGGATCGTAATTGCAGCGCGTTGTAGTTGCTGCTGGCATTCGACTCCGCATACAGAATCGAAGAAAACTGCGCATAGGGCTGCAGCCCGGTGGCGGGATCCTCCTGATTCATGTCGATCACATTGCTCAGATGTGTTCCCTTTGAGCCGACGTAAGCCGCATCCACCATCCAGTTGGGCAGCACTTCATATTGCAGGTCCAGGTTCCACTGCTGCATATATCCGTCGCGGAACCTGGGAGAAATCGCGTTGGCCTGCGTAACCCCGGAAGTTTGCCCCATCTGGCTGAGAATGTCCTGCACCGCGCACAATCCTCCTGGACAAGTGGCCGGATTCTGCGGAAACAATGCCAGGTCATAGAACGGAGGATTGATGCGCGGAAACAGATTGATGTTGGCGATCGAAGAATCGTAGAACACACCGTATGCCGAGCGCACCACCCAACGCTCCGACTTCAGCGGACGCCAGGCGAAGCCCAGGCGGGGCGCGAAGTCGGTATAGGTGGGCGAATACGTTGCCCGCGGAATCCCGTTCGTGCCTGCCTGCGTGAATGTTGGTTGCAGTGGGCATTGATCGGGGAACGCGGGACAGGGAACGAGATTGGGCACGCTGAAGCGGTTCAGCGCTTCCACCGGCGGGCTGTTGTATTCGTAACGCATGCCCACGTTAAGCAGGAAGCGCGGAACCACATGGATGTCGTCTTGAATGTAAGTGCTCACGCCGTGGCTGCGCAGGCTGTTATAAGTGTTGCCGCTCACCGCCAGCGTGTAGTCGGGAACTGAGGCCAGCATCTGAGTCAGCGCGCAGGTTGAGGGATCATAAGGCGATGGAGTTCCTGGCTGGCATGCTTGCGGAACGCCCGATGCCTGCAGGATTCCCGCCATCGTATCTCCGAGAAAGAACCAGTCTCCGCGCGAGAGAAAGTCAAGGTAATTGTCGATGCGCACGTGCCGCAGATCGACGCCTATCTTGAACTGGTTCCGGCCAACCGTCCACGCCACGTTATCGCTAAGTTGCAATGTGGTGTCATGACGCTCTTGCGGGTAGTTGATCGGCTCGCCGATGCCGTCAAAGTTCAGCAAGTTGATGTTCGGAGCACCCAGGTCCACCGGATTGGTGAGCACATCGGGAAATCCGAGTTGGGCTTCGATGTTGTCGCCCTCGCTCTGTTGCAGAATCGTGGCCCGCATGCGGATGAAGCCCAGGCGAAACTCATTCAGCAGCTTCGAATAGAACACCCGCGTCCATTCAATGCCTGCGTTCTGGCCGTGATTCCCCGTGTTGCTGCCATAGCCGGGCAGCGAAGTAAACGCGTTGACTGGGTCGAAGGGAGAGAAAATATTCTGGTCGATGAGCGAGTAATGCGCCGACACGGTATCGGTCGCGCTGAAATGCTGATCGAGCTTCGCGGAGTAGAGATTGTCGGAGCGCCGAATGACCGGCGCTGAAAGATAGGTGTTGGAATCCGCAAGATCGGATCCGACATTGGCCGCCGGATAAAGATTGAACACGTTCGTACCCGGAGTGCACATCGGGTTTTGCGGGCAGCCGAAAATTGCTTGCGCCAAACCCTGGGCGGTTGCCCACTGCGTCTGCGAGGGCACGGTCGCTTCCCGCGTCTGCGCCTGGCGAAGCCGCAGTCCCTCATACGAAACGAAGACGAACGTTTTGTCTTTCACGATCGGACCGCCCAGCGTCCCTCCGAACTGATTGCGTTGCAGCGCCGGAATTCCCGCGCATGTTCCTGGCACAGAGGTCGCTGTGCAGTCGGGAAAATCGAAATAGTTCTTCGCGTCCAGGCTGCGATTGCGAAAATATTCGAACGCCGAGCCGTGGAAGGTATTGGTGCCGCTGCGCAGCACCACGTTGATCTGAGCCCCGCCGGTGCGTCCATATTCGGCGGAATAGTCGCTGGATTGAACTTTGAATTCCTGAATCGCATCAATCGAAGGCAGGGCCACGTACTGATTGATATACGGATCGTTATTGTCCACACCATCGAGCAGAAAATTATTCGACTGCTCGCGCGCCCCGTTCACGCTCAGCGCTCCGCCCTGCGTGGAATTCTGCGATCCCTCGGCCGGCAACTGGCTTCCCGGAACCAACAGCGCAAAGCTGAGAAAGTTGCGTTCGTTCAATGGCAACTGCTGCACCAGAGTATTGTTGACGACCTGGCCCAACGTTGACGTGTCAGTCTGCACGGCAGGCGGAGTGTCTTTGATGAGCAATTCCTCGCTGACCGCGCCCACGACGAGTGAGAAATCCACGCGGATTGTCTGGTCCACATTCACCACCACGCCGGCGAAGATGCTCTTGCGAAAGCCCGCGTTCTCCGCGGTGACGCGATAGCTGCCCGGCGGCAGCAGGGCAACCGTAAAGTCGCCATCGTCGTTGGTCACGGCTTCGCGGACGGCGTTGGTCAGTTCATTGATGACGGTGATTTTGCCGTTGCGCACCACGGCGCCCGAAGGATCGGTGACCGTTCCAGTGATGGTCCCGGTGGGACCGCCGGCGAAAACTGCAGGAGACAGAATCAAGATCAGGGTCAATAGCACAACCGACAGCCAGCGATGAAGCGTCGCGCTATCAAGCATGTCACTCTCCTGGAAGGATGAAAGATGTCTCGCTAGAGGATGTCCTTCCATTGGAAGTTGCCACCAGCCAAAACGATGCACGAAACATCGGCGATGGCTAAAGAAAATATGGCCAAAGAAAATGACGACGAGAGAGCAGGGCGGAGCGAAACCGCGGGAAGACTACCATCTCTCCCGCGCAGATTCCGATTCGTGCAGGCGAATTCCGGGAAGAAATCAAATTTGCCAGACCGTCGATCAAAGAATCATGCGGCGCACCGCAGGAAAGTGTCAACCCCCGCTTTTCTTGGCGAGTTTTGACGCCACTTGATTTTAGATAAAGACTTCGGGTGAAACCTGAAATCGCCGACTCAGACGACGAATGTGTTCCGTAGTGAGTTGTCGCTTTTCATGCAGGACTTCGGAGACGATGCTGGGCGTCCCGAAAATATCCAGCAGGTCTTTCTGTCTCAGGTTGTTCGCGAGCATTAGTTCCTTCAAGACATCCACAGGACCAGCCGCTTTGAACGCGTAGTGCCTCTCTTCAAAATCTTCGATGAGCAACGTCAGGAGTTCCGTCATGCGGCGCTCGGCCGCTGTCATCTTATTACCTCTGCTGTCCAACTCTTCCAGCAAAGCGAGGTAACGCTGGTTCTCCGCCTCGCTGCGAATAACAGCCGGCAGCGTGCTGGAAAGCAGAGCGGCATATTCAGATCGGACGGCGTTTGAATTCACTGTTTCCAGCCTCCCAAGCCGTTTCAGCGTGTGCTGGCCCATGGCGGACCTTACTCCAGGCACCTAGAACAGCAGAATCAATTTAATCTCGCTGCACCTGCTGCTTGTTTATAATCGCATTCGATCTGAGGAACTTGATCAGCACCGTCTCAACTTGCCTCCGTAGCTTTTCTTCTTTGATGGGGACAAATGCCGCTCGCTCCACGATAGGGCGCTTGAACCAAAATTTGTCCTGATGATCCGCTATGCGGCCGCCAATGCTTTTCCCCATTCCAACATATATCGGCCTGTCGCTGATGTCGTATAAGACGTAGATTCCTGGCTCTTCCGGCCAATCATGTTCGTCGTGAGGATCAAAGTCCTGAAGCTCCCCTAGTCCTTCGATAGTACTAGCTTCCTTCAGGGATTTCTGAAACTCAGCTTCAAACTTCTTGCCCACTGCCTTCTCGAGCAGTCGGACGGTTCGTTGTCTGGGGTTTTGGGACTTGCCAGCCTCAATGCCGTAGATAGTAGGAACGGAGAGCCCCGCCCTTTCTGCGACCTGGGCCACGGTCATGTTTTTCTCTTGCCGGACCCGCGACAGCCACTCTGCGAGAACCGATGAAGCATCCGCATCTTCGGAACCCGATCCCAAAAAATTGGTCCCAAGAACCGTGCGCAGTTTTGCCTTTGAGTCTTCATCGGGTTCGTGCTTCCCATTTTCCCATAGGGACAGCGTTCCTTGTACGACGCCTATTTTCTTAGCTAGCTCTTCTTGCGTAAGAGCGTTTTGCTTGCGCGCTTCTCGAATCGCGTTTCCGACTTGTTTCTTAGGCACAACTGCCTCCCAATCCGCTGGCTTTTCCGTTGCTAGAACGCGTCGATCCCGGTTACGCTCTGGCCGATGATGAGCGAGTGCACGTCGTGGGTGCCTTCATAAGTCTTTACCGATTCCAGGTTCATCAGGTGGCGCATGATCGGGTAGTCGTCGGCCACGCCGTTGGCGCCCAGCATGTCGCGGGAGATGCGGGCGCACTCCAGAGCCATCCAGACGTTGTTGCGTTTTGCCATCGAGATATGCTGGTGTTCGACCTTGCCCGCATCTTTCAATCTTCCGACTTGCAGAACGAGCAACTGCGCTTTGGTGATCTCGCTGATCATCCAGGTGAGTTTGTCCTGCACCAGTTGATGTGAGGCGATGGGCTGATCGCGCCATTGCTTGCGCAGCAGAGAATATTGCAGAGCGCAGTCGTAGCAAGCCATGGCTGCGCCGAGCGCTCCCCAGGCGATGCCGTAACGCGCCTGGTTCAGGCACATCAGCGGAGAGCGCAGGCCGCCGGATTTCGGCAGCAGATTCGATTCCGGCACGTGCACATCCTGCAGCGACAAGCCTGACGTCACCGACGCGCGCAGCGACCACTTGCCGTGAATGTCGTCGGCTTTGAATCCGGGCCGGTCGGCTTCAACCAGGAAGCCGCGGACACGGTCGTTTTCGTTTTCGACTTTCGCCCAGATGATGGCCACGTCCGCAATCGAACCGGAAGTGATCCACATCTTCTCGCCGTTGATGACATACTCGTTGCCCACTTTGCGGGCGCGGGTGCGCATGCCGCCGGGGTTGGAGCCGAAGTCGGGCTCGGTCAGGCCGAAGCATCCCAGCTTTTCGCCTTGCTGCATCGCCGGCAGCCATTTTTCTTTCTGTTCGTCGCTGCCGAACTCCCAGATCGGATACATGCAGAGTCCCGATTGCACGCTGACGAAGCTGCGCACGCCGGAGTCGCCGCGCTCCAGTTCCTGCGTCATCAGGCCGTATTCGACGTTCCCCATGCCGGCGCAGCCGTAGCCTTTGAGCGATGCGCCGAAGAATCCCAGGTCGGCCATGGGTTTGACCAGTTCGCGCGGAAAGCGTCCGGCGCGATTGCACTCTTCGATGATGGGGATGAGATTTTCTTCGATGAACTTGCGGGTGGTGTCGCGCACCAGACGCTCTTCGTCGGTCAGCAGGGAATCGAACTGGATGAAATCGACGCCGCGATATTTGATGGCTGGCATGTGCAATCTCCGTGAGGAAGCAAACCTACGAACCTAGCAGGGGCGAGGGAGCGAGGTCAAACCGGAACGATGAATGGGAAGCGGCTGGGATTCCTCGTTTCAAAGTTGGGTTTCAAGGTTTGTGTTTGCAGGTTTCGAAGCCTTGGTGGAAGTAGGTGGAAGTTGTTGATTCTTCGTAGAACGCACAGCAATGCGATTTAACGAACGATAACGAGTGTCCGCGTGGGTAAGGTCAGCCGCGTGGCTAAAGTCGCTCTGCGGGCCCTCTGTGGCTCAGCAATGGGCATTCCAGGAATCCATCGAGGCGACTTTGTGCGCCGATTCGCGCAAAGGCGCCTATTTTCTGTCTCAAAATGAGAAATAGTGACAAGTATATATGTACAATATTGTAGTGTTATTGCATTGTTCTTACAACGGTGTACGTACGCGAGCATCGCCCTATCTTCGCCCCAAAAGGTGCGAAAAATTCCTGGCAGGATTGTTGGTTGTTGAGTTTTGATGGTTGAATGAAAAACGCCGCGCGGGATCTGAGGCATTTCAATCGACAATCGGCAATCGGCAACCGAAAATCGAAAATCGGCATTCAACCCACCCCACAAGACAGTCAATGCGGCCTTACGGTAAAATCGTAGACGACGGAAAAGAACCAGACGCAGTTCCCGCGTGGATTCCGGACTTTCCATCCACAACTATTCGCGATGAGACGACGCGAATCGCGCTGCGCAAAATTCTTAGTGACATCAGGAGAAATAAAATCATGGCAATAGGCGCCAAGATCGCAAAGACGGCTGACCGCAAAAAGGTCATGGATACCACCAAGAGCACGGATTGCCCCAAGTGCGGCAAGCCCACGCGCATCGTGAAGCGCGTGAAAGACCGCGAACGCGGCGTTCCGGGCGGGGTCTACATTTCGTGCTCGGCGTGCGAGTTCTTTGAGAAGCTGTAGGAGTGGTCTCTAGTCGACGCCCAGCGCGATCCTTAGCGCTTGATCTAACTCACGCAGCTTCACGGAAGGCAGCGATCCAATAAACTGCGTGAGGTGTGCCTTGTCGACGCTCCGGAGGTTGTCGCACGTGATCCAACTTGCGTGTTTGAGGCCTTCGTCGATGCCGACGGGAATCTGAGTGGAAAGCCCGCGGCCTTTTGAGTACACGGGGGCGCAAATGACCGTCGAGTAACCGGAGTCGATCAATTCCTGGCGGCTCACCAACACGTAACAGCGATAACGCCGGGGATCGTCCTGAGGCTTGAAGACGCGATAAATATCTCCTCGTCTCATGTGCCAGATTTCATGCGCTGGGTTTCAACACTGATGATTGGCCAAACTTCTTCTGATTCGGGCGCTTGATCTTCAAGCCCGTCTAGAGCGTCCTGGTTCAGTTCCTTCGCATATTCATTGAGAATGGCGAAGTCCCGGGCGCGCCGCTCGGCTTTGAACTGCTGTTCGAGATATTCGCGGAGAATGCGTTCGATGAAGGCTGATCTCGAGTATCTCGAGCCGGCCGCCCGATCAATGCCGGCTAAGACCTTGCTTGAGAGTGTGATCGATGTCTTCTCTTTCATACTACTACAATACTACCACAGGGATACCGCCGCATCCGTATCATTTGACCCCTCGGGCTCGGGATCATATCCTCTGCGAATGGCTGACAGGTGCGAATGAGACCAGGAACGTTGGTATGGCTGGCCACAGCGTTTCTTGTCTTCGGTTCTCTCTGGGCTTGCCTTGGATGCGGAGGCGGATCTCCGCCATCTCAGTCCACGACCCAGCAGCAGCAGCCTGCGGGGCTGGGCGGCTCGAATTATGGCTGGTATTATCTGGCTCCTCCCTGCGAGCGCGAACCCTATGGCGTCATCTACAACTACAACACCGCCTCTTCAACCATCAATTCCCAGTTGCAGTTGATGTACAGCAATGGCGAGCGCCGGCTTCGCATTCCCATTTACTTTGCCCGCGGCATCAACTCCGGCACCATCATGGATTCCACCGGAGGAAATCTGGCGCCGCAATTTCAGACCAACCTTGGCAATCTTCTCGCCGCTATTAAGGCGGCAGGATTTCTTGAAGTCGAGGTCGGGTTCTTTCCGCAGTCCGCCAATGATCCAACGCAATGGACAACTTTCAGCCAAGACTACTTCCAGGAAAACTGGAGCGTAATCCAGAACCTGCGGCCGATCGTGGCCAGCAGCGGCATCTCCTATCATCTCGATCTGCAGAACGAAGGCATTCCGCCGACAGGTGATACAGCGCTTCTGCAATATGACCAGATGCTTTGGAATGATTATGTTGCGGCCTACGGCAGCGGCGACACGCTGGGTTTTTCAATCATTGCCGACTCCGCGCACCTTCCGCAGGTAAGCACAGTCTACGGACCAAGTGTTTATGGAAGCAGCGGGTCGCCTCTACTGTTCGATGTGCATATCTACGATGACACCGGGGCGCAGTTTGGAGTTGCCTTCGACAGCCTCAACGCTCAGGGATACCAGGGCGTTTCCTGGATTATCGGAGAAGCGTTTTACAACGACGCCGTTGAAGCAGCGGCGCTGCGCCAACAGGCCAACTCGACTGGCCAGACGGTCTTGTATCTGACGGAGTGGCCGGTAATGTCGGATCGGAACTGCGATCCCAACGTGGATGTGGCACCGCCGTCAGATTTCTCGAACTATCAGGCGCAGAATTTTTGAGACATTCCCCGCTGGTCTGCACTTTGTTGGTCTGCCCTGAGGCTGACTCCGCAACGATGAGCCGCGGCCACGGCTCATCGTTGTTTCATCAGTCCAGCGCTTCATCGGTTCGTTGCGTTATGAAATCGTGCGTTATTTAAATCGTGCGCTATCAATTATCAAGATCGTGCGTTATCAAGAGGACAGGAAGACGCACAACAATCCCGCGAGATGCGATTGGGAGCCGCGATCTCAACTGCCGATGAGGTTACGGGACTGGCGCTACAAGTGGACGGTTGTAGGCGACCGTGGAGTACGCCGGCTTGGGTTGCCGGGCTGCGGAGGCAGAGCTGACCAGATCCAACCGGACCCGTTGCAGGCCTCGATCCGCGAACCGCAGGGCTTGCGCGGCGTTATAAGAAAGATCGATGATGCGGCCGGGTACGATCGGTCCGCGGTCATTGACCCGCACCACAACCGCCCGTCCATTGTGGAGGTTTGTCACCCGGACGAAGCTTCCAATGGGAAGCGTCGGGTGCGCGGCGGTCATGTCGTACATTTCATAAGGCTCGCCACTGGCGGTTTGCTTGCCCTCGAATTCTTCTCCGTACCATGAAGCTGTTCCAATCTGGTACGGTTTGGGCTTGCCAGTTTGAAGCTTGACTGCTGGGTTCGTAGGAACCGAACTAGTTGGAGCCGGTTTCGCCTCCGAGTTGTTCGGTCCCTGATGTGCGGCTCCAAAACTGACGACCAGCGCCAGTCCGTGAGCTAGTAATCTTCGCATTCAGGTCTCCTCGCATCTCAAAAGTACCCTTTGGCCGAAGGCTGGTTTGTGACGGTCTGTTCATGCTAGCGGCGTGCCAAACGGCGTGTCAAGGTGCAAACGCCCCTGCCTGGATGACCGGGTAGTAATCAACATTTCACGTAACCCATTGGTAATTTAGATACATTCCCAGCATGCCATTCATTTCAAGTAAGTTAGATATGTACTATTATGCCAATAGAACGATGGGGTTCAGTGCGTACAAATTACAAGTTGCTTAGAATCAATCGCTTGCAGATATATAACGTATAACCACTATGCAATCAGCCGTTTACAGGGCCTGCCTGGGATTCAACCTCGAAATATTTCTGCTATGATCCCGGCGTTAAAAGTCATTTCTGAAGACCACGTAATGTGAGATGCTATGCGAAATCAAGCATTTCCGAAGTCGGGGGGACAGGGAAAGCATGTCGGAAAAGCCGCGAGTAATTTTAACGATCGCTGGATTTGACCCGTCATCGGGGGCGGGAGTGACCGCCGACATCAAGACGATCGCGGCGCATGCCTGCTATGGGGTGGCATGCATCACTGCGCTGACCGTTCAGTCAACCGCTGGGGTGAAAAGGGTTGCGGCCGTGGATCCCAAGGTGGTAACAGAAACCCTTGAGGAACTGGTTACCGACATCGACATCGCGGCCGTCCACATCGGGATGCTGGGTTCAGCTCAAGTAGCGAACGCGGTGGCCGACTTCCTGACTGTAACCACTGGCGGACACTCAAACGGGTCGAAACAGGCTGGAACGCGAGCCCGCTTGCCGAATATTGTGCTTGATCCGGTCCTCAAGTCCTCGTCCGGGCAGGATCTTCTCGATGCCGGTGGAATTCGAGTGCTCATCGAGCGCTTGATCCCCATGGTTGACGTGATGACTCCAAATATTGACGAGGCGGCCGCGCTTACTGGGTGCGATGTCAGCAACTTGGAAGGAATGAAAGCAGCCGCTGCCAAGTTGCTGGAGATGGGAGCGCGCGCGGTTGTGATTACCGGCGGACACCTCGACAAAGCTGTTGATCTCGTGAGCTTTAGGACTCCGGAGGGGTTTGAGGAGCAGGTCCTTAGAGCGGAGAAGCAGCGGTCCGATTCGACGCACGGAACGGGGTGCGCTTTCGCCACAGCCATGGCCTGTCATTTAGCGATGGAACGCGGACTGGCCGAAGCCGCGCTGCTGGCCAAGACATACGTCTCGACCGCAATCTCCTATGGACATCCGCTCGGCAATGGGATCGGACCGGTGCACCATCTCTATCGAATGAATCAGTCGCGCCGGGCCGCAGGGTCGGGCGAGGAATGAACTACTGGGAATCGGGGCGGCGGTTTTTCAGCAGAATTCCGGCGACGAACGCGGCGGTGGCTGCCAGCAGCCATTCCGCACGATAAAACTGGATCGCCTGCCAGTCGATCAAGGTCTTTGCCGTTAGAAACCCTACTAAGAGCGCTCCCACCAGGCATCCCATGCCGATCAGGAAGGCAATCAGCGGTGCCATGGAGAGTCCCAACCGGCTCTTGATTTCGTGAAAATGCAGATAACGCAGCCAGGAAGGGAACGCGATTCTCCGCGGCGATACCGCAGAAATCATTGAGCCCAGACTGTGGACGGCTTGCTGCCACAATCCCGCCAGTTCAGCCGCATCAGCTTGAGCGGACGCATCGACAGCCGCCGGGCGGCGAGTGCCGCAGCTATGACAGAAATGAGATGTCAGCAGGAACTCGGTGCCGCAGGGGCAGGCATCGGCTAAGCCAGAGCAGTAATGGTCTGCCGCTTCCTCAACTTCGGGAGCGGGAGGCTGCCAAAACTCTTGCTGCGGGGTGTGAACGACTTCAGACATCGTGTTCTGCTATTCGCAAACTTCTGGCAGCACTCGATAAGCCAAAAGCAGGCGCTCTCCAACTGTATGACGTGACGACACTTAGTAGAGTCTACCCCTGCCTGCCAGGTCCATCCCAGAGAATTCTTACTGGCCGCTTGCAGGCAAGAATGTAACCAATACACGACGGAACCACTTGCTTTGTGACTCAACAGGAGCGGGAGGACCGAAACCTGGACGTTCCCAGACCAGTCATTCCTGGGTTGGATCGTCCTTTGAAACGCTTCGCCCCGCTGAGCTCCATTCAGTGCGGCGGTACAACGATGTGGTTCGAAGTCCTTCCGCTCACCGTTCAGTTCTGTAGCTTTCATAAACTTACAGGGCGCAGGAAGGACCGCACAGTAGCGTAGCAGGCACAGAGATGACACTCTTGATTCCCCGGTTGAAGGCAGGCGTCAGGCTTCTGGCTTTTGGTACCGGCAGGCTGCGCTCGACCGGACAGTCAAGGCCGGCTCCCGTGCGAGGTCGCCAAGAGCGGACGCCGGACGCCCGAAGCCCGAATTTATGTGGTCGGGACCGCGTGAGCGGCGCGGGGTTCGGCGGGGGATTTACGGCGGAGGATGGCCGCGGAGATGAGAGTAATGAGAAGGCCGACGGGCAAAGGCTCGATGAAGGTGTAGGCCATGTTGACGAAGGGGTTCTGGTAGAGCTGCTGAGAGTGCTGGATGGCGGCGACCTGCGCGGCGGTGGTGGCGGGGTCAAGTCCGGAGGACTGGACCTTGTGAATCTGCGCGGCGAAGTAGCTGTCCATGAAGTGGGGCATGAAGTTGAAGTAGAGGATTTCCCACATGCCGACGTAGAACACGGTGGTGATGAGGGCGATCAGGATGCCGCAGGCGAAGGCGCGGCCGAAGGAGATTTGGCCGGCGAGGGTGTTGTCGCGGTAGCTGCGGATGCCGAAGTAGATGAGCAGGAACGACGCCACCATCATGGTGTAGCCGAGAACCATGCTGTGAATGGAGCCGAGCTTGTTGGCGAGGAGAAGCGATCCGCCCATAAGGACGGAGATCATGACGCCGGAGATGAGGCCGAAGGTGAGTACGGTTTTCTTCATGTGAGGCTCCTTGTTTGTTTTGCGAATCCTGTTTTGCGAATCCTGTTTGCGAATCCCGTTTGCGTATCTGTGTGCGAGTGACGCTGGCGTCACGATGCAGTGAAACGGGTTCGGATGTCGTCATGCTTTCGGATGATTTTGCAGGAATAGAGCGGAAATCATGCTTTCGGGTGACGCGGGTCACGGCAGCAGGCCGAGTTCTTTGCCGCGCTGGACGGCCTGGGTGCGGCGGGCGGCTCCGAGCTTGTCGAAGGCGCGGGCACAGTGTGTCTTGACGGTGTTTTCGGAAACGAAAAGCTGGGTGGCGATCTCGCGATTGCTGAGGCCGAGGGCGACCAGGGTGAGGATTTCGAGCTCGCGTGCCGTGATGCCGAGGGTCTGCTGGCGGGCCTTGTTGGGAGCGAAGGGTTCGGGGGCGGGAGCTTCCGCGGGGACAAGCACTTCCCTCACCACGACCGTTTCGCGGATGGTTTCGCGACGGCGCGTGATGCGCAGGCCGAGCCATATTCCGAAGGTCGCGAAGAGGATGGCGACGAGCGCGCTGTAGAGCTCAACGGAGTGCTCGATGACGACGAAGCGGTATTCGGTGTATTGCAGGGTGACGATGAGGAGGCCACCGACGAGACCGAAGATGAGGACGTGGCGCTTCATGATGGAGTCGTGAAAAGAAGTATATCCCTGCCCGCCCCAGGCTTTGATTGCGCTCAAGGCTTTGCAGACAAATACTCCATGAAGGGTGCCTAGCCACCCGGGTCTCGCAAAACCAAATCTCGCATAGCCCGCGAGACCCTGGGGCATCCCATTGGTGTGAGATAACCCTTTCTTAAGAGAACCTTTAGAATCCAGCGCGCATAGGGTTGCGGGCTTACGCAACGCCGGGGCACTCTGCTGCATCTGCCTTAAGTGGAAAGGCCTGTCAGCCGATTTCCGGAGAAGCGGCATTCGCTGTGCTTCGGCTAAACTGGAATCCAACCTTGGAAGCAAGGGCGAGTGGATTCGAGGCCGGCAGGGTTCAAGATGCAGGGGTTCTGGAGGAAGAAAGTCTTAATGATGAAAACGGAGCGGCAGCTCTCGATTCTTCGTATGTGTTTGCTATTGCTGACGGTTGCGTGGTGCATGGCGGCGGCAGGCCAGGCGCAAGCAAATTCCAAACTCCCCCAGGGTGCGCCGCGTGATCCGCAGACCGATGCGGCGTTCGACCATTTCTACAACATGGAATACGACCGGTCGACGCAGGAGTTCGAGAAGATTGTGGAAAAGCGTCCGAACGACTGCTTCTCCATCAATCACCTGCTGACGGCTGTGCTGATGCGCGATCTTTACGATACCGGGGCCATGAATACCGGCGACTACGCCAATGACAGCTTTATCGGCCGGACGCCGCGGCCGACCGATCCCAAGATCAAGGCGCGCATCAAGGACCTGGCGCAGCGCGCGGAGGCGATCGAGGAGCAGGAGCTTAAGGCCGATCCCAACGACGTGAATGCGCTCTATTGCCGGGGTGTGACCCGGGCGCAGTTCGCTGTATATACCGGCCTGATCGAGCGCGCATGGTTTTCTGCCCTGCGCAATGCGGTGGGCGCGCGCCACGATCATGAGCATGTGCTCGAGCGTGATCCGCAATACATCGACGCGAAAATGGTGGTGGGAACGCACAATTACGTGGTTGGGAACCTGCCCTGGAGCATAAAAGTAGCTGCGACCGTTGCCGGACTGAGCGGATCCAAGGAAAAAGGCTTGGCCTACTTGCGCGAAGTCGCCCGGGGCGACAGCGAGAACTCGGCCGATGCCAAGGTGGTGCTGACCCTGTTTCTGCGGCGAGAGCATCAGTATGACGAAGCGCTCGGGTACATGCAGCAATTGGCGACGAAGTATCCGCATAACCATCTGTTTCCCACGGAACTGGCGAATCTGCAGCGTGCCGCGGGACGACTGGATGAGGCCGAGGCCGGCTATCGCAAGGTGTGGCAAACCGGCCGGGAAGGAAAATACGGCAACCTGCACTATGAGCTGGCAGCCTGGGGTTTAGGTGAGTTGCTGCGCAGTAAGAAGGACATCACTGGGGCGGCCGCTGCTTACGAACTGGTGAATCAGGCTCCCAATCCGGACCCGGACATTCTTCAGAAGGCCAATCTGGCGGCCGGACAGATGTACGATCTGGAGCAGAAGCGCGACCTGGCGATGAAGAAGTATGAGATTGTGGTAGCGGAGAACGCCAACACCGGACCCGCCGACTTGGCGCGGCGATACATCAAGGAAGCGTACCGGGAATAAACGGCTTGGGCTAAAATATCCGTCGAGGTGAACGGACCGTGTATTGCAACTACTGCGGAAAAGTGATTCAGGATGACGCTAATGTTTGCGCCTATTGCGGCGTGCGTGTGGGAGCTTCGCTGGCTCGACGGAAGCTGGTGCGTCCGCGGCTGGGGCGCAAGGTTGCGGGCGTTTGCCTGGGATGCTCCGAGTACTTCGATATTGATGTGACGTTGGTGCGCGTGGTGTGGCTGGTGGTTGCGTGCATGACCGGTGTGGGATTTTTCTCCTATCCGATTGCGTGGGTCATTATGCCGGAAGAGCCGCTGCTGTTGCCGGCGCCTCCGGTGGGCGCGATGCAGGTTACAAACTCGTAGGCTCGTTTCTTCAACCGAGCCTGGGCTCTTGAGCCGGCCTGCGCGCTGCTCGATCCGCGCTGTGTTCTAATCTCCGCTGTGTTTTAATCACGGCATGGAAAGTCTGCCTTCCTCCCGCATTCGCAGCGGCGATGCCGACATTTTCTATTGGATTGTGGGCGACGGCCCGCCTGTGTTCTTGCTGCATCCGTTTCCCGTGGATCACGAATTCTGGGTGCAGGTGGCGCAGACTCTGGCGGCTCGTTATCGCCTGATCCTGCCCGATCTTCGCGGGCACGGCGAATCGGGGATTGGCGATGGTCCGGCCACGATGGAGAAACATGCTTCCGATCTCGCGCGCGTAATGGATGATGCTGGAATTGCGCGCGCGCCGCTCATCGGAGTTTCGATTGGCGGCTACACTCTGTTTGAATTCTGGCGCAGGCACCGCAATCGTGTTTCCGGGCTGGGGCTGTGTAATACGAAGGCTCCCGCCGACAGCGCTGAGGCCCACGCCGGACGACTGGAAGCCGCGCGCGACGTGCTGGAGCGCGGGACCGAACCGTTTCTTGAATCTCTGGTGAAGCGCCTTGTAGGGAAGACCACGCTCGCAACCCGTCCGGACCTGGTGGAGGGCGCGCTGGGCATGATGCGAAAAATGTCTCCCGAAGACATTGCGCAGGTGCAGCGGGGCATGGCCGAACGTCCCGACTCGGTGGAAACCTTGAGGAGCATCAATGTGCCGACGCTGCTCATCACCGGCGAGGAGGATCTTATGACCGGCCTCAACGAAGCAGAACTGATGCGGCAGCATATTGCGGGCAGCCAGTTGCGCGTGATTCCCAAGGCCGGGCACTATTCGGCATGGGAGCATCCGGAGGAAGTTGCGCGGGCGTTGCGGCAGTTCTTGGATGGGTTGGGGGCCGCCTGATCCTTCGATGTCGCCAGTCGATGGCGTTTTGGATAGAATCGTTTCGCCATGAAAAAGCTATTTCTGCCGATCCTGCTTGCAGCGTTCCCCATATGCATAACGGCGCAGACTCCGGTTGCGCGTCCGCACATCACCGGCATCGATCACGTGGCTTTCTACACTACTGCACCGGATGGTGTGAAGAAAGTCTATGAGGAGGAACTGGGCCTGGCTTCGGCTGCGCCCATAGAGTCGGGCGAGACTGTGCGCTACATGGTCGGAACGCAGTGGGTTGGGTATAGTCCTGCGCCGGATCCCAATGCCATCGACCGCCTGGATCACGCGGCCTTTACCACCGACAACGTCGCTGCACTGCGCCGCTATCTGAGCGGCAAGGGACTGAAGCCATCGGAGATTGCCGAACAATCCGACCACAGCCGCAGTTTCATGGTGAGCGACCCGGAGGGCCGTCGCGTCGAATTTGTCGAGCGCGGCAAAGGCGCGGTGCCTGCTCCGCCCGCGTCGGCAGTGTCGCATCGCATGATTCATGTTGGATACAAGGTGCACAGCCGCGAGGCCGACGACCACTTCTACCGCGAGATTCTGGGCTTTCGGCCTTATTGGCACGGCGGCATGAAAGACGATGTGACCGACTGGGTCGCGCTGCAGGTTCCGGATGGAACCGATTGGTTGGAGTACATGCTGAGTGAGAACCCGAATCCAACGCTGCAGTGGATGGGCGTGATGAATCACATTTCCCTGGGCGTGGCCGATATGAGCAAGGCGCAGGCGCTGCTGGAATCGCATGGCTGGAAGGTGCATGGCGGCGAGCATCCGCAGATGGGGCGGGATGGAAAGCGGCAACTGAATGTGTTCGATCCGGATTTTTCGCGGATCGAGTTGATGGAATTTAAGCCTGCGGAAAAACCTTGCTGCAGCGAGTTCACCGGGCCGCATCCGACGGAATAGAGTCGCAGTGGTGGGTCGATTTGAAAACGTCCCCAGTCCGATGTCATCCTGAGCGCAGCCGTTTTTCGGGTGGAGCGAAAGATTTCCCTACCCTTGAGCCGTGGGACGGGAGATCCCTCCGCCCGCTGGAGAAAACGCGGGCGTTCGGGATGACGACGTGAGTAGTGGAGGTTCAAACTGATGAACCGCCGAGTCGCAGCACGGCGCATTTCGGCGTGAATTTGTTAGAATCGGCGCCATGACCACCTTAGCAGCGGAAACTGTTCTTATCCCGGCGAACACAGTTGTGACGGCGAAGGGCGATGGGCAAGCCGTCGATGTGAGTGGAGCGGCTGGCCGCGTGTTGCTGGCGACGCTTTCGATCACCAAGATCATCGAGCAGGAGTCGCTGGATGTGGCGATTTTCGGATCGGCCGATGGCGTGACCTGGGAGCTGAAATCGCTGGCCGCATTCCGCCAGGAATTTTATTGCGGAGAATATCCCTTGCTGCTCGATCTGTCCGCGCATCCCAATGTGAAGTTCGTGCGCGCGCACTGGGACGTGGCGCGCTGGGGACGCGGCGCGGAAACACCGCTGTTCGAGTTTGGGGTCACCATGAGGGAAGTGCCGGCTGACATCTTGAAAGAAACGACCGTACGAGTTGCTGAGAATTGATGATTGTTGATTTTTGATTGTTGAATAAAGGCCTTAAGATTCCTGGCTGCCGGGCCAGAAGGGGTTTTCAATCAACAAGCAACAATCAATAATTTCCTCTCTCTCCCATCCGCTATAGTGATTTCAGCGTGAAAAACCAGTCCAGCGTTGTGGTGCGCCCGGCGAGCATGGTGCGCGGGAGCGTGCAACTGCCTGGGGACAAATCGATTTCGCATCGCTACGCGATGCTGGCGGGAATTGCCGATGGACCGTCGCGGCTGGAAAACTACTCGACGGGCGCCGATTGCGCGAGCACGCTGGCTTGCTTGCGCGCTCTGGGCGTGGCCTGGGAGCGAACGGCCGAAGGCAACGTAATTGAAATTCAAGGTCGCGGCTCGACTCTGGCTGCGCCGCAGATCTCGCTCGATTGTGGGAACTCGGGTTCCACGATGCGGATGCTGAGTGGCATCGCGGCTGGACAGCAATTCAAGACAGAAATGTCCGGCGACGAATCGCTTTCACGCCGGCCTATGGAGCGCATCATCCGGCCGCTGACCGCCATGGGCGCGCACATCGAGTCGCAGCAGGGCAAGCCTCCGCTGCGCATTGCCGGCGGATCATTGCGCGCGATTGACTATGCGATGCCCGTGGCCAGTGCGCAGGTGAAAACTTGTTTGCTGTTTGCCGGGTTGTTTGCCGAGGGCGAAACCCGGATCGAAGAATCCATGCGCACTCGAGATCATGGGGAAGTTGCCCTGCGCGCGTTCGGGGCCAAGGTCGATCGCAAGCGAGTTGGCGCGGGGAACGAGGTGCGTATTCGCGGCGGGCAGCGGCTGCGCGGTCTGGAAGGGCGCATCCCGGGAGATCTTTCGAGCGCGGCGTTTTTCCTGTGCGCGGCGGCGCTGTTTCCCGGTTCGCAGCTCACCATCGCTCACCTGCTGATGAATCCCACGCGAGCCCGGCTGCTCGACATCCTGATGCAGTTGGGGCTGCGCATTTCCGTGACACAACTGGATGAAAAACATGGAGAGATGGTGGGATCGCTGCAAGTGGAAGGCGTGCGCCTGAAAGGGATCACCCTGGCAGGCGCGGATTCGGCGGCGCTGATCGACGAAATTCCCGTGCTGGCGGCTATCGCGCCGTACACCGAGCAGGGAATCGAAGTGCGGGACGCGAAGGAATTGCGGGTGAAGGAATCCGACCGGATCGCGGCCATCGCCGCGAACCTGCGGTCCATGGGAGCCGAGGTCGAGGAGCGGGAAGACGGGTTGAAGATTCCGGGCGGCCAGACTTTGCACGGGGCCGAGCTTGAGTCCTTTGGCGATCACCGCATTGCTATGGCCTTCGCGGTAGCGGCCTTGCGAGCGCAAGGCGAAACTGTGATTCGGGGCGCGGAGGCCGCGGCAATTTCCTATCCGGCATTCTTTGACACGCTCGCCGAGCTTACTGAGGGGTGAAACGGCGCGATGAAACCCCGGCTTCTGTGATACAGTAATGCCCACTACGACGGCTGGCCGCGGGCTGGCCGAATCGTCCAGTTTCTTCCATCCCCGGAGGACTTACCTATGACGCTTCGCGAGCTGATCAAAGACCGCAAAATTTATGCCGTGGAAGCCTCGCGCACAGTTCTGGAAGCTGCGCGCTATATGATGGAGCACAACGTTGGAGCTGTGCCCGTGCTGCGCAATGGAGATCTGGCCGGAATCATTTCGGAACGCGACATCATGAATCGAGTGGTGGCCGTGGGCCGCACGCCCGGCACGACCGCGGTATCGGAAGTCATGACGGCCAATCCCCGCGCCGTTCCCGCCGACGAGAGCATTGAGGATTGCCTGTTCATCATGCGCGAGTTCGGGTTTCGTCATCTTCCCATTGTTGAAGGCAAGGAACTCAAAGGGTTGATCTCGTTGCGCGACGTGCTGATGCATCAGGCGACGGAGATGGAACGCCAGTCGCGGGGCGCGGCCTCGTAAGATCGGGCGTCAGGCGTCGGGCGTCGGACCTTGGCCGCCCACTTCTCGGGCTTATGGTTTTGCCGCTTCCAGTTCCTTCAACCGCGACTTGGCATGCCAGTTGTCGTTGTTCAACTGCAATGACTTCCGATAATTGGCAATCGCTCCTTCCTGGTCTCCGGCGGCTTCCTGCGCCTCAGCCAGACTGTCGTATGTATTGGCGCTGTCGGGATACATCGCCGCATTGATCTTGAACACGGCCACGGCCTTCGCCGGGTTGATATCGAGTAACGCATAGCCCCAGTGATTCACTTCATCCTCGTCAAGCTTGAAAGCCGGATCATTCTTTTTGGCCTTCTCGTAAACGTCAGTTGCCTTATCGAAACCCTGAGCGGCCAATTCGCGGGAAAAGTCGGGCACATTGGCAGCCGGGTGCAGGGCCTCACGCCTTTCCAGCGTCAGCAGATGACGGGGAACCCCATTTTTTTCCAAATCGTTCTTCAGGAACGGCATGGCACTGGCATCGTCCTTCAGGTACGCATTCAGGAACTGTAAGGTGTAACGCGCCATCCAGCTGTAGCTCTGGCCGACTTCGTCTGTGGTGTTCTCGGTGAAGTAGTGGTCCTCGCGAAAGCGGATGAACCAGGAAGAAAAATCCGGGTGAATCATGATGGGGGACTGCACAAAATAGAAGTCGTTGTATCTCAACTCGTTGAGGAAGTTGTAGGACACATCAAACTTCAGGCGATCCAGCTCTTCCATGGTGTAGGGTTTCGACGACAAGTAAAGCAGGGGCGCAGTCAGATTGTTGGGATTGATCAGCTTTGCATCTCTGGCTTTCTTCACCACTCCTGCCTGGTAGCGAACCGCACCATCCAGACAGACGACCGCCGAGATGCGGTCGTCCAACATCACGGCAAACACGTTGGAGAGTCCTCCCCAACTGAATCCGGCCACCGCAATATGAGACAAATCTGCTTCCGGAATATTCTTCAGATAGCCGATCAGGAACTCGATGTCGGCCACCTGGGTCAGAACTCCCTCCAGATCGATTGACATATTGCGGGAATGAGCGCCCATGTCCGGACTGGCAACGACGATGTAGCCGTGACTGGCCAGGTATTCGCACAGGTCCGAATTCTCGAACGCCGGAGCGCTCAGGCTGGGAGCGTAGACCACGACGGGAAAGTGACCTGGTTCCGCATGGGCATCGCGGTAGGCTCTTGTGAGCTGCACTTTTTCGCGCGGGTAGTTCTTGAGGTTGTAGCTCGCCTTGAGCGCGGCCGTGACCCTGGCAGGCCAGTATTGCGGATCGAGGTTGAAGTCTTCTTCTGTGGCGAGCAGGTCGAGGTAGCTGCCATAAGCCATTGGCTTCGCGCTTTTATCAATCTGCGCCGGGTACCAGATCAGGGTTTGAATTGGGCGCGCCCGCTCTCCCGTGACCAGGTTGCCTTCCATATCCATACGCTTGTAAGAGCGTGTGTAGTCATATTGCTGCACCACGTGAAACCCTACCGCGTGCGGTCCAAAGGTCACGTCAAAGACAAGATTCGACTTCTCCCCTGCCGGACTTGCGACGCAAGCGCAGCACGACAGCACCATGAATGCCATCAGCTTTTTCATCGAAACCCTCCGTTGACGAGTAATTTACTCCACAGGACCTCAGACCTCGGACCTCAGCCCTTGGGCGTTCGCGAATCCGACGCCTGAGGTCTGAGGTCCGACGCCTGACGCCCGACGCCCCGCACTTCACTCTCGTCGCCGCAGAATGGTCTCTCCGGGCTTGGGCGGCAGCTTGAAGGGGAACTCGAATACCTTTGCTCCGAGCGGAATGCGGAGAATGAATTCTTCCTGCTTCTTCAAGCCGCTGATCCATTTGCTGTCGGTGGAGAACAGAACCCACCCCGTTGCCTCAGGATTGCCAGGCGCCAGCCGCGTGGGCCGCAGACTGTTCTTGCCTATGAATTCCTGCAGTTCGGCCGCGTCGTTCAGGAATGCCCTCACCATCGCTTCTTCCTGCGCTTTTCGCTCGGGGTGTTTGGCGACGTCGCGGGCGGTTTGATCGTTCAGGGCATCGGCATCGCTCTGTACTTTCTGGGAGAAATCCACGGGATCGAGCGGAGTCTGCCGGAAGCGGAAGTGTTTGACGAACTCAAGCGAGATGTTGTCGGTGGCGAGATCGAGCGAGGTCTGGCCGCGATAGTGCACGGTCAGCAGAGCGGCGAAGAACGGCTCATGCCGGCGGTGAACTTTTTCGAGTTCCTGAAAATCAACGGCGACTGCGATGCCGACGTCGCCCGACCACAATCCGTAGCGATATTTACCGTCGTCACCGCGGGTGAAGGTGCAGCCGGGAGTTTGCTCGTCCCAGCGGACGGCGGGGATGGTTTCTTTTTTCTTCGCGGCCGCGGAGATCGCGCCCGCTGCCAGCGCAGCCACGGCGATGGCCAGCGTAAGGGCGTGCCGATGCCTTTTCCGGCTCATGTTTTTAGTGCGGCGTGGGGGCGGTGACCGTCAGGCTTACGCTGTTGCCGGTGGCGCCGGTGCCGGTGTTACTGGAGGCCACGCCGTTGCCATCGACGCCGACCAGGGTGAAGGTATAGCTGTTGGCGGGCGTGTCGCCGTTCGGAGTGGTTGTACACACGCCGCTGTTAGTGCCGCAGGCCGGCAGGAGCAGCAGCGACGCCCCCAGCACAAACATGGCCAGCAGCGCCCAGGCTTTGAGCGAGCGTCTGCCGGCCGCTGCCCAGGCTAATCCCACCAGGCCCAGCAACGGCAGCGGCAGCCAGTTCGCCGGGAAGTTCATGGCTGTAGTTGTCCCGCAGGGCTCCGGCCCAAACGTATTGATGGTGAGCGTGGATGTCGCGGGAGTGGTTCCGTTGAGGACCAGAGTCGTTGAGTTAGCTGGGTAGGAAAATGAGCACACCGGAGGAATGGTCACCAGCGGAGTGATGGTGGCGCAGTAAAGGGTGATGCCCGTGGCTGCGGTGTTGGTGTATCCGTCGAGAGGAGTTACGGTGATTGTGGCCTCGGCGCCATTGCCCGCGGGAACGCTGGAGGGAGCGATCTGTTGCAGCACCGTGATGGTGAACGACGGCGTGACCGCCAGGACGGTCAGCGTGAGGGGCTGCGAGGTTTGTGTGCCTGATGCGTCGGTGCCGCTGATCGAAATGGTATAGCTGACGGCGGTGGTGGTTGGGGTGGTGGTGATGGTCGCCGTGGCTCCGCCCGCAGAGTTGAGCGTGGGAGGGCTGACCGTGCAGACTGGATTCGATACCGTCCCTTGAACCGACGGCGTTACGGCGCAGGCGAAGGTGATGGGTCCATTGAACCCGCTTGCGGTGGTCACCGTGATGTTGGAAGCCGAGGTTCCCCCGGCTGCTACGGCCGGTTCGGTGAGCGGGGCCGCCGTGAGGGTAAAGTCTTGCGCCGATGCCGGGGACGCGAACAGAAATGCCGCGGACAGGCACACGGCAACGATGCCGGGGAGCCGGAGTTTCGCTCCCTGATCAGGGGGCCGTTCAGAAGGCCGTTCAGAGCCTCGTGCCTCCGGGCAGTCTGGGCAAAAGGATTTCTGGCGAGATTTCAGGCGCAGGATAGCGGAGCACGCAAATTTCAGCATGAGCAGGTGTCGATTCAATCTGTTCGATTCCCGCGCCCGCAAAAAAGCTGCCCGCTGCATGGCAAAGGCGGGCCATAAGGACTGGGAAATTCTCATACTACCATCAACCACGGCAGATGCGCCGGGTCGGGGTACTGAGGATGGCAGAAAAAGGCCGCCTTCCCGCCGCCGGGCAGCCGTCGCCTAGGGTGTCGGTCGCGGTTGAGCAGGTCCCCGAGCCACGGCCCGCAAGAGTGGTAATGTCGCCGGTCGAGGCGGACACCATACGGACGGCATTGTCGGAGGTGTCCGCTATATAAAAGTTGGAATAGGAGTCAACCGCAACTGCGCCGGGCTGGGAAAGATTGACCATTGTCGCGACGCCGTCGCCGTCGTACCCGACGCCTGCATCGCCCGCAATAGTGTTGATGACGCCGTATGCCGGAAGCGAGACTTGGCCACGCGCGCTCGCCGGGGTGACCAAGAACAGGGCAAGCGCCGGTAACGCAGAGGCAGCGAGGCGGAGAGTAATCTTAGAAGATCGGCTAACGACTAGCATTTGGTGTGTCCTCCTTGCCGGGCTGTTCCCTACCAGCCGGGCACCGAATGCTAGCAAACTTAACCGTGTCGAAATCAAGTTATCTGGCCCGTGTTCGGGAAAACCGGAAACGGGCCAGCATAGGCTAGTTGACGGTCAGCGTAACCGACGTGGAATGCGTGGTGGTGTTTGAATCTGTTCCCGCGCCCGTGACGGCAACCGTGTAACTTCCGGCCGGAGTTCCGCTAGTGCCGTGACCGCCACCGCCACCGGAGTTGCTGGAGCCACCGCACGACGGAAGTACAAATAGCGCGCACAGAGCCAGGCTCAGTGTCAGCAATCCGAAAAGCTTTCTGCGACCAGATTTCGCCGAAGCGAATGGAATTCCCAGCAGCGAAATACCGACCACAGGCAGCCAGAGCGAAGCCCCGCCGTTTCCGCCTAGGGCAGCACTGTTGGTGGATCCCGTTGTGTTGATGTTGAGCGTGCTGGTTGCTCCTGAGCTAGTTGGCGTCACAGAAGCATTCGTGAAGCTGCAAGTGGGTAGCGGCGTGCCGGCGCCGCTGCCGGACACTGCAGTTACGCTGCAGGTCAGGTTGACGGCAGAGGCGTAGCCCTGCACGGAAATCAGTGTCACCGTGGAGGTTGTTGAGCTGCCCGCCGAGACTGCAGTGGGCGTGGTAGCCTGCAACGTGTAATCCGGGGATGTGTGACCGGTCTGAGAGAATTGGGCCACGAATGAGTCGGTGACCCCGCCTCCATAGCTAGCCTGATAGGCTGAAGCAACGGGAAAGTTCTGGGATGCAGTGTTACCCGCGATATAAATATTGGCACCGGTGCTGGCGACAGCGATAGCGCCGAGGGCAGCTAGGTTACCGCCGCTTACGTTCGTATTCTCGTCGAGGGATCCGCCAAGATAAGTGGAGAAGATCAACGGCGACCCACCGGGGCCGAGCTCACTGACAAATGCGTCGTTGTCGCCCCCCAAGCTGCTCTGCGTGGGGCCAGCCGTGGGAAAGTTGGATGAGGACGTGTTGCCTGTCACGTAAGCATAGCCACTTTCATCCAGCGCGATGCCCGTACCTGCGTCTGACTGGCCGCCGCCGAGGTAGGTCGAGTACATGAGCGCAGCGCCAGTCGGGTTGAGTTCGGCAACAAAGGCATTCTGGGTAGCCCCGGTGGCCAAAGTCGACTGCAGCGCGCTCTTAACGGGAAAGTTGCTGGACTGCGTCAGCCCTGTTACATATGCGTCGCCGGAACTATCGACCGCGATACCCAATCCCTGATCAATCCCTGAGCCTCCAAGGAAAGTGGAGTAGACGAAGCCGCTCCCCGCTGCGTTAATCACGCTCACAAAGGCATCGGATACGCTGCTGCCGCAGCTGCCGCAGGTCGTCTGGAATGCACCCGTGGTGGTGGGGAAAGCCGAGTTTTCGGTAACGCCGGCTACGTAGGCGTTGTCAGAGGAATCCAGTGCGACTCCGACGGCAAAGTCCCCAGACCCGCCGCCAAGATAGGTCGAGTAAACGAGAGCGTTGCCGGAGGCATTCAACTTGGTTACGAAGCCGTTGGAAGTGCCGGCGATAGTAGACTGAATCGGGTTGTGCGTAGGGAAATTGGTCGAATATGTCGCGCCGACCACATAGGCGCTTCCTGAACCGTCGACAGTAACTCCATAAGCGTAATCGGAGCCCGAGCCGCCGACATATGTGCTGTAGGTGAGCGTAGTTCCAGATGAATTGAGCTCGAACACGAAGGCATCGAGCTGGCCGCCGCCGTATGTGGTTTGAAAAGCCCCGGCAGTCGTCGGGAAGTCCGTGGATCCCGTTCCGCCGGTCACGAAAGCATCGCCCGAGGCATCCACAGCAATCCCATTTCCGCTGTCAGCGCCGCTGCCTCCGACGTAGGTGGAATAGAGCAAGGAAGCACCGCTCGCCGAGATCTTCGTCACAAAAACGTCGGTCGCGCCGCCCGCGTTGGTTGTGGAATAGCTGCCGTGCACCGTGGGAAAGTTAGTCGAGGCAGTTTGCCCGGTTACATACACGTTATCGCTGCTGTCGATGGCGATGCCGTAAGCGTCGTCCTCTGCGGTTCCGCCCAAATAGGTCGAGTATACGAGCGAGGGGTCGATCACCAATTCCCGGCTGCGGTCGTAGTTGCCTAGCTCGAAGCTCACCGTGTTGTTGGCTTCAAGAGTGAAGCGCGCGTCGACTGGCTGGCGCGTGTTCTCCTTTTGCTGGTAGGCCACGGGTTTGTGCAGGAGCACGTCTCCGGCTGCCGATGAGAGCACCAGATTGCCTTGCGCGTCGGTTGCGATGCGCCTGGCGCCGTCAACATTGAAACGGATGGGCCCGGCGCTGGCGCCGGGGGCGACGACGAAATCGAATTCCAGTTGCCGCTGCTGGCCGTGATACAGCATGTCGACGCCGGGATAGACCTGCTTATACGAAACTGTCGAGTACTGCTTCACGTCGCGCTGCCATTTGCTGGAATCGTTGCCGATGAAGTAGTTCGTGCGGCCGGGCAGTTCGGTTCCGGCGGCGATCTGGGGATGGCGATTGCCCCCCACCAGCTTCATGTCGATGGCCGCGTTACGCTGCTTTTGGGGCGCCGGAGCCGCCTGCGTACGATGTGCGCTCTTCGCCGCAGCCCGGGCGGCCGGATTCTGCGCAGCGGATTGCAGCGCAAACACGGCGTCATTCGCCGTCAAGAAGACGGTGTATCCGTTCCCCCGCGCCAGATACTTCACCTGCGAATCGGTCTGGCCCTGGTTGGCCTCAAAGGCCAAAGGAAGAGCATCCATGCTGGCGCGAACCCGGGCGCGCTGCTGGGGCGTGGCCGCCGGTGCTGGCCGGGCTGCTACGGCACTGGAGTGGGTTACGCTTCCGTTATGGGCGGGCAGACGACCCGATCCGATGGCGATGGCGGCAATAGCTACGACCGCGATCGCGAACACGCCAACCGCTGGCACCAGCTTTTTAGGAACAGATATCTTGGACACGAAAAGCCTCCTGTAATAAACCCCTTGAACACCGTTTTGCGAAGATGGACTCGGCCTGGATGCAAACAAATTTATGGGAGCACGCGCCCACGTTGCAGAAACGTGTTCCAGACGTAGTGAAGCTGCAAAGTTTTTCCGCTTAGCGTGAGTATGAAATGCTCAATAGGGCTTGTCAATCAATCCTGATGGCGATGTAGGTTACCAAGGTGTTACCAGGGGAATGCCAAAAATTCGGTCCCCGAATGCGGATAGGCGCGGAGCGGGACATTGTCCGCGCACAACCCGCGCCCACCAGAGACTGCTTTACTGTTTTTTCTTGCCGAAGATGCCTTTGATTTGGCTGACCGGGTTCGCTTCTTTCAGAATTCCGGTGGCCATGCCCTTCACGTCCGGGAAAAACTTGGGGTCCGCGGTGGTGCCCTGTACGGAGAACGGCACTTTTAATCCGTCTACATCCGCCAGCATTTTGAAGGCGAGTTCGTTGGCCGCGCTCACGGTTCCATCGCCGGTGATCACTCCGATGGAAGGAACGGTCAGGTTGATGTTTTTGGCTTCGGTGCCCTCGGGCGCGACGCGCACGTCGGAACTGAAATTCTTGATCTCGGTGTCGTTGCCGGTCTTTTTTCCGCCGAGAGCAGACACTGCGGCAAGTCTCGATCCGAGGTCGAAGTTGGCCAGCTTCGAGTTTTCCATCCTGACCGAGCCGGTGATTACCAGTTTGTTAACTTTACCAGCGATGTCCATGGTCGTGTTCAGCACGCCGCCCTGCAGGGATGCCTTCGGAGGTAACACCACGCCGATGGCCGGAAGCATCGCTTCCAGATCGTCGACGGGCATGTCGTTTCCTTCCAGCTTTAAATTGACCTCGGTGACTTCTTCATGCGCATCGTAGGAGCCCGTCACGTGGGCGACGGCCTTGCCCATGGCCACATCGCCTTGCGTGATGTTGCCTTTCTCCGTGGCCAGATCGTGGGCTACGGCCAGCGTGACATCCAGGGGGCGGCCCGCGGGCGAACCTTTGGGAACGACCTGTAAGCTCGCGGCTTTCAGCGTGAGGTTGGTCTTGGCCTCGTGGCCGTTCGAGACGACGGTGCCATGCAGATCGGCGATGCCGGAAATGCCGGCCGCGGGATCGATAAATCCTGACGCGCCGAGATTCATTTTTTCAACCGAGATTTTTGCCTCGAAGGGAGTGCGCGCGGCGTTGCTGGCGTCGATGGGGCCGGCTTTGCCCTCGAGCTTGATGCTTCCACCCGCCGGGAGTTGCGCCGACATCTGAAAAGGAAACGAGGAGATAAAAGATAAGTGTGTTATTTGAATATTAACTTTATCGTATACTCGCGGTTTTTCTTTGGAGCCATCACGGCTCACCGTCAGGCGGCCATCCTTCACGCTCAGCTTGGCCACAGAAAGATTCGGGTTGGCGGAGCTGGCGCCCGGTGCAGCCGTGCCGGATGGGTTCGCTCCTCCCAAACTGGAGAAATTCCATTTTTCGCCATTCTCGGATTTCACCAGGCTGATCGCCGGCTGGTTCAAAGTCAGCTCGGTGACGTTCAGTTTCTTGGAAAAAATCAGCGGCATTAATTCGACCCCGACCGCCAGCGACTTGGCCTGCACGAAGGGAGACTTGCTGAATTGCGGGTCGTCGGCGATGGAAATATCGTCTGCCGATACGCTGCCCGAAAGCACCGACAGCGAGAGATTTCCCACCTTCACCGGACGTCCCAGGGCGCCGGTGAGATCGGTTTCCAGTCGTGGACGGAAAGAGTTGACGTTTACCAGAAACGGGATGGCGATCAGGATGACGAGCAGGATTGCAACAACGATGGCCGCGATCTTCAGAATCTTCTTCATGATTTTCTTACCTCCTGACGAAGCGGGGAAATGGCGGTCGCAGTTTGCGGAGAACTTGCGGACGCTGCCAAGTGTATCACTGCGTCTTCTGCACAGTTCGAGAGAAGGTTTGCGTGGCCCGGACGGATTCGTCCGCGGGCGCTCGGTTTGCTTCAAACATCGCAATGTGATGCCTGCGCTTGACAGCGTGATTTACTCTCTGCTGTAGTGTCCGCCAGTTCCTGATGGAATTGAAGCGGCGAGCGAAACCGGATTGGAAGCCGGAAGGAGATTCAACGGTGTTGCGTTTTCACGCCCATTTCATGCGGTGTGAGGGCTCGGTATGGTGACCATTCGCGATGTGGCGAAGGAAAGCGGATTCTCCTCGACCACGGTGTCGATCGTGCTGAACAGTGCGCCGCTGTCGCGCTACATTCCCGACGACACCAAGAAAAAAATTGAGCGCGCCGCCACCAAGCTGGGCTACCGCCCGAATCAGTTTGCGCGTTCGCTGCGCAGCAAACGCAGCCACACCGTGGGCGTGATGGTGTTCGACATGACCGATCCCTACTGCACCATGGTGCTGCGCGGGATCGAGAACACGCTCTATCAAGCTTCGTTCCTCCCCATTCTGACCGACGTGCATAACGAGCGCAGCCGCTTCGAGCGCTATCTGGAAATGCTGCTCGACCGCCGTATCGAGGGGCTCATCGTGCTGGCGAACTGGTTGTTTCTCGATATCAACCTGCTGGCGGATCTGGAAAAAAGCAGCATTCCCACAGCGATGATCGGCTTCGAGCTGAAGACCGATTCCATCAGTTCGGTCATCGTCGATAACGCTCTGGGCGGGCACCTCGCTCTCGATTACCTGTATGCCCTTGGGCATCGAAAGATCGCGTTCATCCGCGGGCCCAAGGGACTCACCGACAGCGCTCCGCGCTGGCGCGGGATCAGACAGAGCGCCCGGAAAAATGACCTGGAGCTGAATCCAAAATTGATCGTCGAGTTGCCGGAATCGCGCGATCCGCTCTCCAGTTTCGAGTCGGGATGCAAACTCACTCAACAACTGTTGAGCCGCAAGCTCCCCTTTACGGCTTTGGTAGCCTTTGACGACATGAGTGCGTTTGGCGCGATCCGCGCCCTGAACAAAGCAGGGCTGCGTGTTCCCGAGCATTGTTCCGTGGTGGGTTTTGACGACGTGGCCGCCTCGTCGCTGTGCACGCCTGCGCTCACCACCGTTCGCCAGCCCATGGAATCGATGGGAGCGTCGGCAGGCGGCATTGTGGTGGAGAGCATTCAGGCGGCTCTCGAGAAACGAAAGATAAAGGCCTCCCACCGCAAAGTTGCGCCGGAGATGGTGGTGCGCGAATCGACGCGCAGCCTGCGATAAGGCCGGGATTTCTTGAGAACCGAATCGATTTTGCGGGAGATCAAGACTAGAACCAGGGCGTGGGATTTTCTTTTTTCTTGACAGGGAATACCCAAAAAACGCACTATTCATACGTTTTAATAAATGGCTGGAAGTTTGCCCCCACCGGTTGCCGGGTCTCAACCACGGGCAACCGAAAATGAGGAGAGATGGCATGAACTCGCAGGGTTTCGTTATCGCGAAAATGCGCTCGTGCTGCTTTGCGAGTGTTGTGGTTTTGTGTGCGGCGGTGGCTGCCTTTGCCCAGGCCGGGCGCGGCGGCATCAGCGGTACAGTCGCCGACTCGGGCGGGGCCGTGATTCCCGGCGCGCGGGTCGTTCTGATCAACCACGCCACTGGGGTCGAGTTGCACACCGTCACCACCGCCGGGGGGCTCTACACCTTCATCTCCCTCAACCCCGGCGAGTATCAGGTCACAGCCAGCCAGAAGGGTTTTGCTCCCGCTGCCATCGACAAAATCACGGTCAACGTCGATGAGAGCGCGGTGGTTAATATCACACTCAAAGTGGGCGCAGAGACGGAGACGGTTACGGTTACCGAAGGGGTTGATCTGGTCGAACCGACGAACTCGACCGTGGGATCGCTTATTCCCGCCGAACAGATCGACCGCGTTCCGTTGCTCTACCGCAACGTCTATGACCTGGTGCAGTTGAGCGCGGGCGTGAATGCGGTCAATGGTTCGCCCAACTCCAGCGATTCCATGCAGTCGGTGCAGAACATTTCTGTGGGGCGGCCGGGCGTCGATATCTCCGCCGATACGATCAACGGTTCACTCGTGGGATCGGTGTACTACATGATCGACGGAGCTCCCATTGGAATCGCGGAGAACAACTCGGCTGCCATCATCCCGGCGATGAACATTCCTGAGGACGGCGTGCAGGAGGTTCGCGTTGAGACCCAGAACACGCCGGCTTCCTACCAGAGCGGAGGCGCGGGTGTCATCAGCCTGGTGAGCAAGTCCGGCACCAATAAGATTCATGGCGATGTGTTCGGTGTATTCCGCCCGGATATTTTGTCGGCCAACGACTACTTCAACAAGCAGAACCAGATACAGAACGGCGAATCCAACTCACCTCCGTCGTTCCACCGTTATCAGGAGGGCGCGGCCATCGGTGGGGCAATCAAGAAAGACAAAATCTTCTTCTTCGGCGATTACGAGGATACCCAGCAGGAACAGTTCGAGGGCTTGAAGACCTATTCGGTTCCGACCAGCGCGGAAAGGACCGGAGACTTTTCGGCCATGGGCTTTACCATCTACGACCCAACCCAACCTGATTACGCAACGGGACCCCTTGCCGGTACGCGCCAGCCATTTCCCGGGAACGTCATTCCCAACCCGAATCCCATCGGCTTGCTCTATCTGCAGAACATGCCGAAGTGCAATTACCCCAGTCCCAGCACGTGCGATCAGGCGACGTCCGATGTGAGCCCGAATTTCGCCTTGCCGGGTCTGGACCCGCTCCGCGCGCACAGGTTCGACGTTCGCGTAGATTGGAACAAGAGCGACAAGCAACGAATCTTCACGCGCTTTTCCTACGACCGACTGGCCTTCGCCACTGCCAACGTCTTCCCGTCGCCAGGCTGGGATCCCGACTACGCCCAAAACATCACCAATGGGCGCAACGCCCTTGTGGCCGATGACTTGACCCTGAATTCCACCACCGTTCTGCAGTTGCGCTATTCGTTTACGCGCCACTTCGAAAAGCAGGGAGGGCCGCCATCGTACTTGAACACGGACTTGACCAATCTGGGTAGCGTGGGTGGAACTCAGGTTGGCTTTCCTGCTTCGCTGGCGGCGCAGGAGGTCTTCAAGCAGCTCCCCTTCGTGGTTTTCGGCGACTTAAGCGGATCAAGCGGAGGTAGCAGCGCCGTTGGAGGCACCGCCGACTACAACAACTTTGTCTACGCCAGCGAGAACAGCGATGTCAATGCCACCATTACCAAGATTTGGGGCAAGCATGAAATCTCGACCGGCTTCGAATGGATGAAGCGATTCCTCAACGTCGGCCAACCGCCGGCTCCAGCGGGAGCATACGAGTTTGATGTGAGCGCCACGGAGCAGTGCAATGCCTGCGCCTCGGGCGGCAGTGATTACGCCTCGCTCCTGGTGGGCATGGCGTCCGACCCGAACGGCGCCGAGCCCGAGGTGAATTTCTATCCCAATTTCACCAAAGACGTTTTCGCCGCGGAGTCCAACCCCTACTATGCGGCTTTTTTCGAGGATACTTACCATGCCTCGAAGACTCTGACAATCACCGCCGGCTTGCGCTGGGACATCTTCGGCGGACGCAACGAACGTTTTAACCGCCAGGAGTACTTTGCCGCCAACGCCACCAATACCGTGAACGGCGACCCTTATACCGGAGCGGAAGTCTATGTCAACGGCGGCAACCGATCCCCCTTTAGTACCAACCTGCACGATTTTGGGCCGCGTGTGGCTTTTGCCTGGCAGCCGCGCACTCATTTCGTAGTGCGGGCCGGCGCCGGCATCTACTATGGTCCGAGCACGCATAACGTCGGTAGCGCAACCATTAACACCGATGGTTTCTCATCCAGTTCGACATGGATTGGCACCTGCGCGAACGCGGACGGCAACACCGTCTTCAACGGCACTTCCTGCGGAACGAATACCGGCAGTGCCACCGACGTCTTCACGGGGCCCTATTCTCTCAGCAATCCGTTTCCTGTTCCGCCCGGCCAGCCGGGAGGAATTGTTCCAGTTTTCACCGCTCCGCCGCCGGGTCTGGCCAATAATTTGGGGATCACGCTGTATACCGTGCTGCACTCCCAGCGCACGCCCACCACTTACAACTTCAACTTCGGCTTGGAATATGAACTCCCGCATCAGGTGGTGGTGAGCGCCGCTTATGTTGGCAGCCGGGGACTTTTCCTGCCCCTGGGCACGTCCTCTGGCAGTGTTGACCTGAATCAGCTCGACCTGGGCACGATCAACCGATACCAGGCTTCGCTATGCACCGATAACGACCCGAGCGACCCGACGTGCAGCATGGTACCCAACCCGTATGCAAATCTCCCCGGCGCGTTCAACGGTCAGTCAACCGTGCCGTTGTGGTATGTGCTGCAGAAGTATCCGCAATTCGGCAACGGTGCTTATGGACAAGGCAACGGTATCCTGGTGAGTGGTTACCCTGCAGGGGACTCCGAGTACAACTCCCTGCAAACCAAAGTGCAGAAACGCTTGACGGGCCACTTCACCACGCTCGCGAGCTTTACCTGGGCCAAACTGATCACCGATGACTCGAATCCTCCCCTGGGCTTCGTGGGTAGTCACAATGGAGGTGTTCAAGACTGGACAAATCTAGGGTACGAGCACTCGGTCGCACCGCAGGACATCAAGTATTCGTTCAACGGTGAGGTGTCGTACGACTTGCCGGTGGGTAAAGGGCAGCACGTAAATCTGAGCGGCCTAGGAGACGCTTTTTTGGGCGGCTGGACCCTCAATGGCATTCTCTATTTGGGTACGGGCGTGCCCATCAACACGCCGAGTTCGGGAACCGCTCCCTCGTACTTCAACCAGCGTGCCGACATGATCTGCAACCCGGCGAAGGGCGCTCCGCATACGGTAGCGCAATGGTTCGGCTACAGCTGCTTCGCCACACCGGGCACGGAAAACGGGGGCATGGCCAATCCCTACATTCCGGGAAATGCGCCGGACTATCTGGACGGCGTTCGCACCCGGGGAGCGCGCAATCTCGACCTTTCCGTCTACAAGACCTTCAAGTTCGGAGAAGAGAAAGCACTGCGCTTCGATATCTCCGGCTATAACATGACCAACTATGCGCAATACGGATATCCAGCCGTTTACAGCACGACTCTGGTACAACCGCAGACACCCTGCAACCCTGCCGTGAACAGCTACTGTGCCAGCTTCGGGCAGATCACCGAAAACGTCAATACCCCGCGGCAGTTCCAGTTCGGGGCGAGGTTTACGTTCTAGGATGAATTGAGAAATTGGGGAATTGAGGAATTGAGAAATTTGAAGACCAGCGCGTAGATGTTCTTCAATTTCCCAACGACTCAATTTCTCAATCACTCAATTACCGTCACGCTCTGTTTCGCTCCCACGGCCTCCAGCGCCCGTTGCAGGTCGGCGATCAGATCGTCGGCATTCTCGATTCCTACCGACAGCCGCACCATCTGCTGAGTGACTCCCATCGTTTCCCGCTGCACGGCTGAAATCATGGCATGCGAAGTCAGCACCGGGATCGACACCAGCGACTCCACCCCGCCCAGGCTCGTGGCCAGCGTGAACAGGCGCATGGCTTCGCTCACGCAGCAGGCGTCCTCGCCGGAGCCTTCCACTTCAAATGTGACCATGCCGCCGCCGCCACTCATCTGCGAGCGCGCGACATCGTATTGCGGATGACTCTTCAGAAAGGGATAAAAGACGCGGCGCACTTTCGCGTTCTGCTCAAGGAACTCCGCCACGCGCAGAGCATTCTCATTCTGCCGTGCCACACGCACGGCCAGCGTCTTCAGCCCGCGGGTCAATAACCACGCCGCATGCGGATCCATGCAATTGCCCAGCGTCGTCCGCGTCACCCAAAGCCGATCCATTAACTCCTTTCGCCCGCAAACTACGCCGCAGGTCAGGTCCGCGTGTCCGCTCAGATATTTTGTTCCCGAGTGCATGACCAGATCGAATCCGTTTTCCGCCGGCCGCTGGTTGATCGGCGTTCCGAACGTGCTGTCAATCATGCCGATCAGGCCATGCTCTTTTGCCAACGCGGCGATGCGTTTGAAATCGACAACGCGCAGCGCGGGATTGGTCGGCGACTCGACATAGAGCAGTTTCGTGTTAGGACGAATCGCCCGCGCGTGCTGGTGATAGTCAGTGGTATCGACAAACGTCGTTTCGATGCCCATCTTGGGCAGCCACTGAGAAAAGAATTTTATGACACCTCCGTACACGTCACGCTGCGCAACGATGTGGTCTCCGGTTTTGAGCAGGCCAAGAATCGACGACGTGATCGCGCCCATGCCGGAGGCAAAGACCAGCGCCGCCTCGGTGCCTTCAAGCGCCGCGAGCCTCTGCTCGGCCAGAGTGATCGTGGGATTGCCCCAGCGCGTGTAGTAGCGGTCGGTCTTGGTCACACGCTGCTGCTCATCGTTATCGGTGACCTCGAACGTAGAGGTCTGATAGATCGGCGCGGTGACCGGGCCGTTTTTCTTCTCCATGCCGGACGCGCCATGCACCGCGGTGGTTTCGGGGTGACGATTGCCTGGTTTCATAAGCTCCTGTCGTAAGACTAAAGCCGCCGTTCACGGCCCGCAAGCGAAACGAACAGGTGTTCCTCTGTGATCCTCAGTGTCCTCTGTGGTGAGCACTGGCGTTATAATGCCGCATTCATACCATCATGGAGATGGGGATCAAAGGTCGTGTAGCTCTGGTAGCTGCGTCCAGCCAGGGAATCGGTTTGGCCACGGCGGAGGCCTTTGCCGCCGAAGGCTGCCGCGTAGCGATGTGCGCGCGCAACCCGGTCACGCTCCAAACTGCTGCGGAGGAAATCAGAAAGCAGCATAACGCGGAGGTTTTCGCCGAGGCCCTCGACGTTACCGATCCCGCCGCCGTGAGCGGTTTTGTCGCCGCCGTTGCCAATCAGTTCGGCAGCATCGACATTTGCGTGACCAACGCCGGTGGTCCGCCGGCCAAGGGATTCCTGGCCGCATCGCTTGACGATTGGCGCCGCGCCATCGATGCCAACTTTCTCAGCACAATCTATTTTGCTCGCGAAGTCATCCCGCACATGCAGCGCCAGCGCTGGGGACGGATCATCACCATCACCTCGATCACCACCAAGCAGCCGATTGCGGATCTCGTGCTGTCGAACGCCGTGCGCGCGGCGGTGGTGGGCCTGGTGAAAAGCCTGGCCAACGAGTTTGGCAAAGATGGAATCACGGTCAACAACGTGGGGCCGGGATTTACTGCGACGGATCGATTGAAGGAACTTGCAAAGACACGCGCGTCCGCGTCGGGCCAGAGCGAAGAAGAATTGTTTGCCGCTTGGGCCGCGGACGCGCCGCTCAAGCGCCTCGGCGATCCGCGTGAAGTGGCCGAGACCATCGTCTGGCTCGCGTCCGAGCGCGCGTCGTACATTACCGGCCAAACCGTGCTCGTCGACGGCGGCCTATATAAAGGACTGTGAGCAGTGAGCTAAGAGCTAAGAGCTCAAAGCTAAGAACTCACACGAGGCGACTCATGCGATCGGCAATGGCATTATTTATTGTTCTAGCGGCACTCAGCTTCAATAGTGCGGCCCAGGCCCGTCCCTATCCCGGACCCGACGTGCAGCAACTCTATCAACATCTCCTGGAGCGAATCGAGAACATCCCGGCGTTCGATCATCATGCCCACCCCGGATTTTCCGATGACCCCGACGTCGATGCCATGGCCGCGCCGCCCGACGCCAGTTCGGCGTTGCGCACGCGCGACGACAATCCCGAACTGGTCGCCGCGTCGAGAGCCCTGTTCGGCTATCCCTACAATGATTTCTCTCCCGAACATGCGAAATGGCTCGTCGACAAAAAAGCTGAATTGAAGAAGCAACTTGCCGGCACCGCTTATTTCGATTCCATCCTCGACAAGCTCAACACCGAGAGCTCTGTGGCGAACCGCGCCATGATGCCCGACTATCTCGATCCCAAGCGTTTTGCGTGGGTCTTTTTCGCCGACTCCTTCCTGTGGCCGTTCAACAATGAGCGCGAGACCGGGCGCAATCCCGACGAAGGGGTTTTCATTCCGCTGCAGGAAAAAATGCTGCACCGCTGGATGCAGCAAGAAAAAGTCAGCAAACTTCCCGCGAGTTTTTCCGATTATCTGAAGTTCATCTCCCAGACGCTGGAAGACAACGCGAAGCGCGGTGGCATTGCCATGAAGTTTGAGGTCGCGTATTTTCGTCCGACCACGTTTGGCGATCCGCCGCGCGACCAGGCCGAGGAGATCTATCGGAAATACGCCGCCAATAGCGTTCCCAGCGAGAAGGAATATCGAACCTTTCAGGATTTCGTGTTTCGATACCTGATACAAGAAGGCGGCCGGCTGCATTTACCCGTGCACATTCATACCGCCGTCGGCATCGGCGATTATTTCAACCTGTCACAGAGCAATGTTATGAACCTGGAAAGCGTGCTGCGCGACCCGCGCTATCACAGCACGACGTTCGTGCTGATCCATGGCGGATATCCGCTGGAGCGCGAAGCGATCTGGCTGGCCGCCATGAAGAATGTCTACCTCGATTCTTCTTTTGGCGAGCTCGCGCAATATCCCTCGGCATTCAAAGACACGCTGAAGCAGTGGCTGGAAACTTTTCCCGACAAGATCACCTTCGGCACCGACTGTTTCCCGTACAATCAAGTGCTGGGCTCGGAAGAGAGCTATTGGCTGGGCGTGCGGACGACGCGCATGGCGCTGGCGGCGGCTCTCGCCGAAATGATTTCGGAAGGAGAAATCAGCGAAGCGCGGGCGCTCGAAATGGCCCACGCGTATCTGCACGACACCGCGGTCAGCCTGTACGGCGGCCGGGTGCACTGATTTCGCAGTATTGATCTCGCAATAATAAGGAGAACGGCCGTGGCCAAGGGATACTGGATCGCGCTGTATCATTCCGTGTCGGATCCGGCTGCGCTTGCCGAGTATGCGAAGGTGGCAACGCCCGCGATTGCGGCCGGCGGCGGCCGATTTCTGGTACGCGGCATTCCGGCCCGGATCGCCGAAGCCGGAATCGCTGACCGCTCGATCGTGATCGAATTCGAGAGCGTCGAGAAGGCGATCGCGACCTACGAGAGCCCGGCGTATCAGGCGGCGTACAAGATTTTGGAAGGCAAGGCCAAGCGCGACGTGCGATTCGTGGCGGGAGTCTGAAAGATAGTTTTCTATGCCAGGCGCTAAGAAAAAATCGACCCGCCGTTCCCAACCCAAATCGTCGCGACTCAAGGGCACCGTTCCGCGCCGTGCGGCGCGTCCGGCCGCGCTGCAATACATCCCTTGGGCCGGCGTTCCCCTCGAAGACCTCACTCCGCTGCTGCAGCGTCAGTTCGTCGTTGGGCAAGAGATTATGCTGGCCCGCGTCCTGCTGAAAAAAGGATGCATTGTTCCCGAGCACAGCCATTCCAACGAGCAACTGACCTACATCCTCGAAGGCGCGCTCAAGTTCTGGATCGACGGGAGAGAAATCGTCGTCCGCTCCGGCGAAACGCTCTGCATTCCCTCCAACCTACCGCACAAAGCTGAAGCGCTCGAAGACACGGTCGATCTGGATGTGTTCTCTCCGCCGCGGCAGGATTGGATCGACAAGACGGACCAATATTTGCGGGGAAAGAAATAGTCGCGCCGATGCTGCCGTCCCCGCCCAATAACCTGACTACGCCCGAATTCAATTTCCGCTTTCGCTGCATCGCCTGCGGGCATGGCAACGACCACGCCGGCGGGGATTTCCGCTGTGCTCAATGCGGAGATCTGCTGGAGATCATTTATCCGCGCTGGCATAACGCCAAGCCGGATGCCGAGCATTTGAAATCAACCTGGCACACACGCCGAATATCGTCGAGCACGATTGACCTCAGCGGAGTATGGCGCTTCCGCGAACTGCTTCCCACGCTTAATGGCGACGAGCAGCCCATCACCCTCCGCGAAGGCAACACACCTCTCTATGAACTCCCGCAATGTGCCCGCATCACTAGCGTGCCGCGCCTGTTCGCCAAGCATCAAGGCATGAACCCGACCGGCTCCTTTAAAGACACGGGCATGACGGTGGCCGCCACCTTCGCGCGCCGCGCCGGATTTCGCTGGGTCGCTTGCGCCTCTACCGGCAACACGTCAGCCTCTATGGCCGCGTACGCCGCCCGTGGGGGCATGCGCAGCCTGGTGCTGGTTCCCGAAGGAAAAATTTCGTGGAGCAAACTCTCGCAGGCTCTCGACTACGGTGCTCTCACCTGCCAACTGCGCACCGACTTCGACGGCTGCCTTCGCCTGCTACAGGAATTGGTGCGGAAAGCGCCGGTCTATCAGTTGAATTCGATCAACCCGTTTCGGTTGGAAGGCCAGAAAACGCTCGCTTTCGAACTGCTCGAACAACTCGACTGGCGGCCGCCCGAACACATCATTGTCCCCGGCGGCAACCTGGGAAATAGCTCGGCCATTGGCAAGGCGTTGCTGGAAATGCGCGAACTGGGCCTGATCTCGCGTCTGCCGAAACTCTCCGTGATTCAGGCGGAAGGCGCAAACGCGCTGGTGCGCACCTTGCGTGAGGCTGCAGGAAAAAGCCTGATCAGCGTGCAGGCCGAAACCCGGGCCACAGCCATTCGCATCGGTAACCCAGCATCGTGGAAGAAAGCCTGCAAGGTTCTGGAAGCGACGGACGGCGCATGTGAGCAAGTCACCGAACGTGAAATCGCTCAGGCCAAAGCCGAGATTGGAGCAGAAGGCATCGGTTGCGAGCCTGCGTCGGCGGTAACGCTCGCAGGCCTGAAGAAGCTGCTGCAGCAAGGATTCGTGAAGCCGCAGGAGACGGTGGTCCTTGTGCTGACCGGAAATCTGCTGAAAGACCCCGACTACACTATCGATTTTCATCGCGGCGAGTTGTTCGAGCAGAAGGACACCGCAGAACAGAAGAACGAAACCGCAGATGCCGCAATGAACGCACTCCGTCGCCCACCGGTCGTGCTCGATGCCACGCTCGATGCGGTGATTCGAACGTTGGAACTGGCGGAAAAGTCGGAGCAGGCGAAAGAATCCTGAAATGGCTACCAACCGCAAGATTCCGTCGTTCCGGCTCTCGCTTCCCGCCACGTCGGCGAATCTCGGTCCGGCCTTCGATGCGGCCGCCCTGGCCATGGATTTCTACATCAAGATCGACGCCCGCCCGGCAGACGAGTTTTCCATTCATGCCACGGGGCGCGACCCCGATATCTGCGGCAAGCTCAAAAATCATCTCATCCTCGAAACCTACCGCGAAGTGCTCCAATCCGCCCGCCGGAAGGTCACGCCGCTTTCCCTTCGCATCTCGAACGACATTCCCATCGGCAAAGGCTGCGGATCTTCAGCGGCCGCGCGTCTTGCCGGCATCGCCCTGGCGGATCATTTCGGCCGCCTGCGCTGGACCACCGCGCAGATCATCGGCGAAGCCTCGCGCCGCGAGCATCATCCCGACAACGCCTCCGCCTGCTGGCTTGGCGGTGTCACCGTGGCGCGCATGAGCGGAGAAGCCGAAGCGCAGGTCGGGCAGATTCGCCCGAAAGGGAAGTGGCCGCTGTTGCTCGCCGTTCCCGAACAGGCGCTCGCCACCGAGGAAGCCCGGCGCGTTTTGCCGGCGCAATATTCACGCGCCGACGCGGTCGCCAATATTCAGAACTCCATGCTGTTGCTCGCCGCCATTTCCCAGGGACGCCACGATCTTCTCCCGGCCGCGCTGGCGGACCGCATCCATCAGCCCTATCGCGCCCCGCTTTGCCCGCTCCTGCCGTGCCTCCAGGAATTGACCGGACAGCGCGGCATTCTTGGTGTTGCGCTCAGCGGAGCCGGCCCCTCGGTGCTGATCTTCCTCGATCCCGTCTTCCTCGATCCTCAGGCCTCCTCGCAACCGGCGCGCAGGCTTGTCGCCTCGCATATTGCGCGATGTGGCTTAGTGGCCGAACTCCTATCTACGAGCATCGCCACGCGCGGCGGCAAAGGCTAGTCCCGCAAGTCGACTCCCAAGATTACTCAAACGAGTTCCGTGAAACGCTTTAGCCTGAACGTGCTATTTACGCCCAAGGATTGTCCGCAGTACGGTAAAGATTCCCTCGTAGACAACTAATTCTTGCCGGCTGGGTTTATGCCATAACGCGGGATTAGGGGCACCTGGGAAGGGGTCAGGTGATGCAGTAAGGCGCGTGGTGTGCGCACGATGAAAGCTAAAGCAACGCAACCGCAACGCGTGAATCGCGACGCGGATAATGAAATCGTTCGACTGGAAATGCGCGCGTTCCTCGAAGCTCTCGGTTCGTATCCGGAGCGTTTCGCCGCGAATCCAGGTCTCACGTTCGAGGAACATCGAGCCACGTTGACGGCGCAGGCGCGGGCCGCTCCCGTTCCTAACAGGTCTTCCAAGAATGACGCGTGAAATCTGATCCGCTCTCGATCCCCCCTCGCGTAAGACGCTCCGCAAATCAATCTTGACGGCATTCAGTGGGCAGAAAGGGTGAACCCGTACGTCCGCAGCACGTCGCCCGCTGCTTTGGTTTTGACGTACTCCAGAAACTTTCGGTCTTCATCCTTGAGGCGCGAACTTGAGATCACGACTACGCCTTGCGCCAGGGCAGGATAGTCCTCGGCGGGAACTTCCCAGAACTTTCCTTTGCCACGCATGGTGGGCGCACTCGCGTGTGCCAAAGCAACGAAACCGGCCTGGGCGTTGCCCGATTCCACGAACTGCGCCGCCTGCGAGATGTTCTCGCCCATCGCCAGCCGATCCGCCACTCGATCATAAAGGCCGGCATGCTTCAGCGCCGCCACAGCCGCCCGCCCGTAAGGAGCGTGTTGCGGATTCGCAATCGCAATCTTTTTCACCGACGGATCGAGCAGAATATCCATTCCTTTATGTTCAACGTCAAGCGGGGAATCCGCCGGAACCCACAGCACCAGCTTCCCGACCGCATATTGGTACAGACTCGCGGCTTCGGCATGGCCGTAAGAAATGAGCTGCCGCGGATAATCCATGTCGGCGGAAAAGAAGACGTCAAAGGGCGCACCGTTTTCAATCTGCTGCGTCAGGGCGCCGGAAGCGCCAAACGAGAGCCGGACTTTTACTCCAGTCGCCTTTTCAAAGCTCTCGCCAATGTCCTTGAGCGCCGGGTTCAAATCTGCCGCAGCTGCCACGGTCAATTCCGGCGCACTCTTTTCTTGTGCCTGCGCGAACGGCAACGACAGCAAAAAAGCGGCGAACAAAGAGAAAAGTATTCTCAAATCGGGCCTCCACCACTCGCTTCATTTCCAGAGCACGAGCGCCCCCGGAGACAGGCTGCCGAAATCATAGCAGCTTAAATTTCCCAAAGTGGGCCAACTCCATCATTTATCAGCGCTTTTGCGTTGCTTCGCCGACTGCCCCTCCCGATACTGGCAACACTGAGGTACCTATGTCCAGCCGCTGGTCTTTGCACGCATTGCGATTTTTGGCGTTCGCCCTGATTTCTCTTGTCTTCATGATTCCGGCTCTCCACGCCCAAGGCGCGAAGCAGAGCATCCCCCAAACCCCAATCGCGGATGCCGACGCCGATCACGTGAAAGAACGCAACGAATGGTTCTACCGCGGCCGTGTGGTGCCCGGACAACCCTCGGCCGAACTGCGCAATCGTGCCTATCAGGCCAAGCTGCAGATGCGGGCCCAACGCGCCGCTGCCATGGGACAAGTCGTATTCTCCGCCGGCTCATGGATTCCTCTCGGTCCCGTGCCGCTCGCTTCCGACGCCACCGGTAACGGAACACAGAACTACAATCAAGTCGCCGGACGAGTCACGGCCGTCGCCATCGATCCCGCTGACCCGACCGGTAACACGGTGTACGTAGGAGGAGCGCAGGGAGGGATCTGGAAATCGACCAACGCCGGTAACACAACTGCTAAGAGCGTGACCTGGACCCCCGTGGCCGACGATCAGGCGACCCTTTCCTTCGGCGCTCTCGCCATTCAGCCCGGCAATACCAATCCCACGAACTCTCTGATTCTTGCCGCAACCGGCGAGGCCAACAATTTTGCCGACTCCTATTTCGGACTCGGCATTCTCCGCTCCATCAACGCCGGCAGCACGTGGACGCTTATCTCCACCGCCAATAGCGGCGCTCTCTCGTTCAGCGGACTCGGCGGAACGCGCATGGCCTTCAGCACCGCAACCAGCCAGACGAATACGGTGGTCGCAGCCATGGCCACGTCTTCGGAAGGAATGATCGACGGCGCAGTCACCACCAATACCACGCGCGGTCTCTACACCTCTCTCGACGCCGGCCAGTCCTGGACCTACAACGCACTCACCGATCCCGGCGGCGCAACCGATGCCACCTCCGCCACCTCCGTCGTATACAACGCCGCAGCGGGACTGTTCTTCGCGGCGATTCGCTATCACGGCTTCTATTCCTCGCCTGACGGAGTGACCTGGACCCGACTCACCACTCAGCCCGGCGGATCTGTCCTCAACGCCACCGCCTGCCCTCCGCAATCCACATCGAACAGCTACGCCTGCCCCATCTACCGCGGCGAAATCACCGTCGTCCCCGGCCGCAATGAAATGTATGCCTGGTACATTTCTCTTTCCTCGGCGGAAGCGCCGGTCGATGGCGGCATCTGGCAGAGCCTGAACGGAGGCGCATCGTGGACTTCGATTTCCGACGCTGCCATCGCCAACTGTGGCGACGTCGAGGGCTGCGGCGTCGACCAGGGAGCCTACAATCTTGAACTCCTGGCGATGCCGAACGGTTCCGCCACCGATCTCTACGCGGGAGCCATCAATCTCTACAAGTGTTCCATGAACACCCTGAATTCCACCTGCGCCTCGTCCCCGTTTCTCAACCTGACTCACGTTTACGGATGCGACCCCATTGCCGCGCCCGCCCACGTCCATCCCGATCAGCACGCGCTGGCATTTACCATCCCTATTTCCGGCGGCGATTCCGGCAACGCACTTCTCTACTTCGCCAACGACGGCGGCATCTACCGCGCACTCAATGGATACTCCGGCTTGACTACCGGCTCCTGCACGGGCACGAACGATTTCGATGACCTCAACCAGAATCTGGGATCGATGACTCAGTTCGTCAGCTTTTCCCAACACCCTACCAATGTCAACACGCTGCTCGGCGGCACGCAGGATAACGGCTCACCCGCGAGCAGCACCGCGACCACGAACTCCAGTTGGGGGAACGTCCTGGGCGGCGACGGCGGATACAATGCGATCGATCCCTTCGCGACCTCGAACTTTTACGCCTCGAACCCCGACATTCCGCCCGGGGGATTAGGCATTCAGCTGTGTTCGAATGGCGTGAACTGCACCGATAGCGGATTCAGCTTCGTCATTACCAGCAATACCGTCGGCGGAGACGATGGCGCCTTTTATTTTCCCTATATTCTCGACCCCGCTTCTTCGACGGCCATGCTGGTCGGCACCTGCCGCGTCTGGCGCGGACCCCGCACCGGCGGCCTATTCACCGTGCTCAGCCCGAATTTCGATACGCTCGGTTCCGGAACCTGCACCGGCGATGAAGTAAATCTGGTGCGAGGTCTGGCCGCAGCCGGCCCCGTCGACAGCAACGGCTCGGAAGTCGTTTACGCCACCACCAGCGGCTATGGCCCGCTCGACGGTCCGCTCTATTCCCCGCCCGGCGGCAACGTCTGGGTCACAACCGATGCCAACACCGGCCCGTCCGCTTTCATCAACGCCACCAACAACGGGCCGCAAGGCAGCATCAACGCGAATCAATTCCCCATCTCCGGCGTGGCCACCGACTCCTCCGACGCGACCGGCAACACGGCCTATGTGACCATCATGGGATTTACCGGCGGCACCGGCCACGTCTGGAAAACCACCAACGCCGGCGCAAGTTGGACCGACTACACCGCCAACCTGCCCGATTCGCCGGTCAACGCCGTGGTCGTCTATCCCGCCATGGCGGAAGTCTTCGTCGCCACCGACGTTGGCGTCTTCGGCAGTTCGACCTCGACTGCGAGCTGGACCGAACTCGGCCCTGATCCCTCGACTGACCAGCTTGGATTTCTTCCCAACGTTGCTGTAACCGCGCTGGGTATTTTCGACTCCGGCGGCCAACAACTGTTACGCGCTTCTACCTACGGTCGCGGCATCTGGCAATTCAATCTGATCCTCACGCCCACCTTCGAATTATCGATTTCCAATCCCAACCAAAGCGTGTTTGCCGGAGCAACTGCCACATTCAACGGCACCGCCAGCGCGCTCAACGGATACACCAACTCAGTCACGCTGACCTGTATTGCCGGAACCACCGCGCCCCCGAGCACCTGCACGCCATCGCCTTCCACTCTTACGCCGGCAAACGGCACTCCGTTCACAGTCACCGCCAGCGGCACCGCAGGCACCTACAGCTTCACCATACAAGCCGTGGGATCGGACTCCAACCACGTCACGCAGACTGTTCCTATGACTTTGAATCTGTTGAGCATCGCCGTTACCACACCTTCGCCCGCGAGTGTGACCGTGCCGTCAGGCACGACGTCTTCGCCCACGAGCTTTCAAGTCACCGCTGCGGGATCGTTCAATCAAAGCGTCACCGTTTCCTGCACCACGGTCATTGCCGGCGCAACCTGCAATCTGACCCCCGGCACAACCATCAATCCAACTTCCTCCTCGCCTGTAAGTATGACGGCCGCTGTCAGTGTCCCTGCGGGCACGGTGGCTGGAAGCGATCCCGTGACCATCCAGGTCACCACGGCTGGCCTCTCCACGGCACTGACGACTTCGTTTACCCTGGTCGTCACTTCGAATGCCGACTTCTCCCTCACCGAACCAACTTCGTTCCCCGAGGTCAACGTTGGCAGCACCGGAGTCAGCGGCCCCATCACCATCTCCGCCACCGGAGGATTCACCGGCGCAGTCTCACTCGCTTGTCCCGAAACATTCGGCGTGGGCAGTTGCAGCATCAGTCCAACGTCAGTAAGTTCATTCCCCGCGACCGCAACGCTTACCATTAACGGCACAAGTTTTTCCGCCGGCGCGTACTCGCTTTCGATCACCGGAACCTCCGGCTCCGACGTGCATTCGCTCGCGGTTCCGTTTAATGTGGGCGACTACTCCATCTCCGGCACGCAATCCTTTTCCGGATTTCCTAACGGCCAGGTCACCGCCAAGCTCACTCTCACATCGCTGTTCTCTTACAGTGGATCGATCAATGCCACCTGCGATGCCAGTGCGCTTTCAGGCGCGCAATGCGTTCTCACGCCTAATCCCATTTCTCTCGCCAGCGATTCCACCGCCACCCTCACGGTGACGATCAACATTCCCACCGACCCCGCTCCCGGCACATACACCATCAACATCAATACGCAGGATTCCACGGGTACGCTCGCGCACTCCTCCACGATTTCGGTGATGATCCCTCAGGATTTTGCGGTGTTTTGCTCGCCCACTCCGTGTAGCCAGACCGTCACCGCGGGCCAAACCACCGGAGCTTACAATCTGGCGGTTCAGCCTGTAGGCTCTTCATTCACCGGAGCTGTAACGCTTTCCTGTCCCAAGGGACTTCCCTCCGGCGCGCAGTGCATTTTCAATCCTTCCACGCCAGTCACCCCCGGTAGCAACGCCGTGGATGTTGTCTTGAGCATCTCCACAGCCGCGACAAATGCCGCGCAACGATCTGCCAGACAAGGCCGATCTCCAGCAATCATCGTCCTTTCACTATGGCCGCTCCCGGTACTCGTGATCGGTGCGCTCTGCATCGTTCCAGCAAGGCCCCGCCGAACGCTCCTCACCCTGTTCGTATTGCCGATGATGTTGTTCTGGTTCTCATGCGCCGGAGTCAGCACCGGCGGCAGCGGTGGAAGTGGTAGCGGCGGGAGCGGCAATTCTCAAACTTATCAGGTCTCCGTGACGGGGACTTCTCCCGGTACCGCCCCAGACTCAGGCCAGAGCATAACCGTCACTTTGGTCGTAAACTAGCGGGTGCTCAAGAAATTGGATTTTGGGTGGCGCAGCGCTTTCAGCGCTGCGATAAGGTTGGTCCATTCCCGCTGGGCTTTAGCCCCTGAACCTTGCGCTCGCTCCATGCCGGGTGCCCCATTTCTCGCGCGTTCTTTGCGCGAGAAGTGGGGAATTTGGCTCGTCTACCTCTGACACATGCCTGACTCCCGCCACAACATAATCATCATTGGCGCAGGCGTGGTCGGCCTCGCCGTCGCCCTCGAACTCACCCGCCGCTTTCCGCGCCTCAAAGTGCTGGTGCTGGAGAAAGAACCCCGCGTCGCCCAACATCAAAGCGGACACAACAGCGGCGTCATTCACTCCGGCGTCTACTACAAGCCCGGATCGTTGAAGGCCCGCCTCTGCGTCTCCGGCGCTGCGGCCATGGTCGCGTTCTGTCGCGAGCATGGCATCCCGCACAACGTTTGCGGAAAAGTCATCGTAGCCACGCACCCGGAGGAACTCCCCCGTCTCGAAGATTTGCGCAAGCGTGGCGAAGCCAACGGACTCACAGGTCTCCGCCTGATCGGCCCCGAAGAGCTGCGCGAGAGCGAACCACACGCCACCGGCCTGCAAGCTCTGGTCGTTCCCTCAACGGGCGTCACCGATTATGCGCTGGTCTGCGAAAAATATGCGGAACTGATTTCCGCCAACGGCGGCGTAGTGCTGACTTCCGCCGCCGCGCTCCACATCAAGCGCCTGCAAAATGAAATCGTGGTCGAGACCTCGCGCGGCGCTTACTCCGCCACCGCGCTCATCAACTGCGCCGGACTCCACAGCGATCGCATCTGCCGCATGGCCGGCGACAACCCCGCCGTCATGATCGTTCCCTTCCGGGGCGAATACTACGATCTCATTCCCGAGCGCGCGTCCTTAGTCCGCGCGCTGATCTATCCCGTGCCCGATCCCCGCTTCCCGTTTCTGGGCGTGCACTTCACCCGCCGCATCGGCGGCAAAGTCGATGCCGGACCGAACGCCGTCCTCGCGCTAGCCCGCGAAGGCTACCGCCACTCCGACATCAGTCTCGGCGATCTCGCGTCCTCACTCACATTTTCCGGATTCTGGCGCATGGCCCGCCAACACTGGCGCAACGGACTCGGCGAATGGCATCGCTCGCTCTCGAAACCGGCCTTTGTACGCGCCCTGCAGCGCCTGCTTCCAGAAATCACTGCCAACGATCTGGTCCCCGGAGGCTCCGGCGTCCGAGCCCAAGCCCTCAAACCCGACGGCGCGTTAGTAGACGATTTTCAATTCATCCCGTCCAACAAAGTCCTGCACGTCCTAAACGTCCCGTCCCCAGCGGCTACGGCCTCGCTAATGATCGGCAAAGCCATAGTCGACCTAGCCGCAGAGAACTTCGGCCTTAACTAATGCCACACGAAATGTAGCGCGGCCCGACGCCGGCGTCCGCCCGCGCGCGTTGCCATCCTAAGCGCGTTGTCATCCTAAGCGTTGTCATCCTGAACGCAGCCGTCCTTCAGGCGGAGTGAAGGATCTCAGTCTTATCGACTGCCAGAAGCCTTTGTCGATTTCTTTGCCCGCGCCGTCCGCCGCCCGCGCGGAGGTATGTAGTGAAACCGAATCAGATAGATGTTGTCGCCCCGGCCATGTTTCGCGACTTTGAGCAGATCGAGCACGCCCAGGAAACCCGACTCCCGTGCCAACTCCGGAGTGATATCGGGAAACCCGATCGGCGTGATCGACTCGATCTCGATTTCTCCCTCTCCCATGCGATAACGCCCGCCTTCTTTGACATGCGGACTCATCCAAATCCTGACGCTGCAGGTTATCTCCCCGCAAACAACCCCTTCGCGCAGGCGCTTTGCAAAGACCATCAGGCTTTTCCTTCTAGATGATGCTCAAACAAGTTCCTCCAATCTTCTTTGCTGCTTCCCCAGGAACCAAGGCCCGAAGCCTAACGCCCGACGCCCGATCTATCACTTCCCTATATCCTCACTCCACAAATCTGTATGCTCCCTTACAAACTCCGCCATCATCTCCACGCACTCCGCGTCGTCGAGCACCACCAACTCCACGCCACGCTCCCGAAACAAATCTTCCGCTCCCAGAAAATTCCGATTCTCCCCAATCACCACTCGCGGAATGCGATAGAGCAGAGCCGTCCCGGTGCACATAATGCACGGACTGAGCGTGCTCACCAGCGTCAGCTCCGCCCAATCACGCCGCCGCCCAGCGTTGCGAATGCAGGCCACTTCCGCATGCGCCGTGGGATCGCCCGTCTGCACCCGCAGATTGTGCCCGCGCGCAACGATGCGCCCGCTGCGGTCGGCCAGCACCGACCCAATCGGCAGCCCGCCTTCGCGCAGCCCCGCCCGCGCCTCCGCAATCGCTTCCCGCAGCCATTCCCCATCGTTCATCGCAAACTCGTCATCGCCAGCCTGTCATCGCCAACTCACCAGCAGCTAAACCGAGATCTGATACGGCACCGAAACCACAATTATGCGTTGATTTCCGTTGAACAGCAGCAGCGCCCGGATCGCCTCCGGCCGATTATTGTGCAGCAGGTAGTGGTACCAGTGACTCTCCACTAGTTCCGGAAGCAGCACCATAATATTGCGGTTCGGATTCGCCGTCTGCTGTTGCAGCGCATAATTCACGATCGGCTTTACGATGAAGCGGTACGGCGAATCCAGCAGGACCAGTTGAGGCCGCGCCAGCCCGGCGGCCTCCGCCGGCTTTTCCACCATGTCGCTCCACACCCTGCACAGTTCGTCAGTTTTCTCGCCGCAATTCACGTGCAGTACGTGAATGTCATCTGACAGCGTCCAGGCATAGCGAATCGCTTTTTCTGCGATCAAACTCCAGCGATCAACCGGCACCAGCACGATCGGCGGAGAAAGGTTCGCCGTGCGCACCGGAGTAGTCGCTCGAATCTCGCGCGCCACGCGCCCATAATGGCGGTGCACCGAGCGCATCATCAGGATAAGCGCCGGAATCAGCAGCACCGTGATCCACGCCCCGTCGATAAACTTCGCAACCAGTACGACGGCCGTGGTTACTCCAGTGGCCACCGCGCCCACAGCGTTCAGCGTCATGCTGCGCGCCGCGCCCGGCCCGCCGTTGCGCTTCCAGTGCATCACCATGCCCGCCTGCGAAAGCGTGAACGCCAGAAACGCTCCCACGGCGTAGAGCGGGATCAAACGGTCCGTTACTCCCCTGAAAATGATCAGCAGCAGGGCCGTCAGCGCGGCGAGAGCGTAGACCCCCTGAGCGAACACCAGCCTGCGCCCGCGAATCACGAACGCGTGCGGCAAATATCCGTTCTGCGCAATTGCCCGCGCCAGCCGCGGAAAATCGGCAAACGCCGTATTCGCCGAAAGTGACAGCACCACCAGAATCGAGCCAATGCTTAACCAGTAGAAGGCGCCGCGCCCGGTCACGGCCGCCAGCAACTGCGAAAGCACGCTGTCGTATCCCGGCGATCCAGGATCGGTCGCCGCGATGCCATACGCCGGCACCAGATAAGCAATCCCCAACAGCATCACCATCAGAATGCCAATGATGATGGTCAGGGTGCGCTTAGCGTATTTATCGGTGGGATCGTGAAACGCCATGACGCCGTTGCTCACGGCTTCCACGCCGGTCATCGCCGTGCATCCGCTCGAAAATGTTCGCAGCAGCAGCCACGCGCTCACCGTCCCCGTAATTGCGGTCAGCTTCGGCGGATGAATCACCGGCACCGGGTGCCCGCCCGCCGCCAGCGCCTTGAATAATCCCACGCCAATCAACCCCAGCAGACACGCAATGAAAACGTAAGTCGGCAGCAAAAACACACCGCCGCTTTCCCGCATGCCGCGCAGATTGATAAGCGTGATCAGTATCAGAATTCCCAGGCACAGCGGCAGCGTCTTCGATTGCAGCGACGGTACCGCCGAAACCAGCGCGCCCACGCCGGCGGAAATGCCCACCGCCGCCGTCAGCACGTAGTCGATCATCAATGCCGCCGCGGCCAGCAGCCCTGCGGACTCGCCAAGATTTTCCGATGCAACCGTATACGATCCGCCGCCCTGCGGGTAAGCGGAAATCGTCTGCCGATACGAAAAGTAAACGATGCCCAGCAGCACCACGATCCCAACCGTGATCGGCCACACATAGGCCGCTCCCGCCATGCCCAGCGGGATCAGCAGCGTCAGCGCCGCTTCCGGACCATACGCCGCGGAACTCAGCGCATCGAGCCCAAAGATCGGAATCCCCTTGAGCGGCCCAATCCGTTCCGCCTTCTCTTCTTCGGTGGCCAGAGGGCGGCCGAATAACGCGTCAAAAATGTTCACGGGATCTTGTCGTCAACACAAGCGCGTGCCGACGTTCTCCTGAGCGCCCTATCATAATCGCAGCTCACCCAGGATTTGTTGAAAATTGTGTGGGATGTTGGCAACCGTCGTCGGTCGTCGGTGGTTGGCGGGAAGGTAGCAGGAATGAGATTACGCGCAGTCTTGGGAGCTAACGACCAACGACCAACGACGGTTTCTAAGGCCGCAGCGCATTTCCCATCATCAGCGCAAATAACAAGGGCAGATAAATCACGGTCGCCTGCAGCACATGCCGCGCCAGCATCTTGGAGCGCGCGCTCGCCAGCGGAAGATTCGAAAATGCCAGCCGCACGCCAAAATAGAGCATCGCGATCCCAAGCACCACGGCGCCCACAAAATAAATCCTGCCCGCCATCCCCATCAGGCTGGGAATTACGCTGATCGGGATCAGCAGCAGCGAATAGGCGAAGATCCGCCACGCCGTCGACCGCCCATCTTCTTCCACTACTGGCAGCATGCGGACTCCGCCCTTGGCGTAGTCCTCGCGATACAACCATGCGATCGAAAAGAAATGCGGGAACTGCCACACGAAGAGAATGGCGAACAGCACCAGCGTGCCCCACTCCAACCTTCCGCGCACCGCTGTCCAGCCCAGAACTCCAGGCATTGCTCCGGGGAACGCTCCTACAAATGTGCAGATCGGAGAGACGCGCTTCAGCGGCGTGTAGGCCGCCAGATATACTACCGAAGTCAAGAACGTCAGCAACCCAGTCAGCGGATTGGTGAACACGCCCAAATAAAGCGACCCGCCCACGGACATCACAATGCCCACGACTGTGGCGTGCTTCAGCGTCATCCGCCCCGCCGGAATCGGCCGCAGCGCCGTCCGGCGCATACGCGCATCGACGTCATATTCGATCACTTCGTTCAGCGCAGCCGTTCCGCTCGATACCAGGCCAATGCCCAGCAGCGCATGGAACAATCCCCAGGTCAGCCACGGCATGCCGGCTTTGTGCGCCCCAAAGAAATATCCGCACCACGCCGTCATCACAATTAACGAAGTGACGCGCAGCTTGGTCAGTTCCGCATAGTCGCGAAAAAAGGAAGTTGCCTGCGTGCGCAGACCGGAGAAAGACAATGTCATCGTGCTCATGAATAGGCCGTGTCGCTTCCGAAAATATTGGTTCGAAAAAAGCTCGAAAAACGAGGTCCGGAAAACAACTGCACCTCACAAACACACGAGAACCCCACGCTCCCACGTGCTCATGGATTCCACTCGAATCGCGATCCAAAGTCAAGCTAAAACGGATTCGAACGCGGAAGCATTCATGGTACACCAACCAGAAGCCGCCGCTGCAACGTCGCTTCAACTACGGAGATATTCAACAGGTGCGAATTGGGGGGGGACTCGCGCTTTCCCGCGGGTTTACCGAACTACAGAAAGTCGTTGATACGCGGCCTGCTTGATTCGCGGCCTTCGCTGATCACCAGGAACTCGTAGAGTTGGCACCAGGCGATATTGGCGCGTTGCGAACTTCTCAAATCCGCCCGAGAAGTAGCAGAATGACAACGATGAAAAGGACCACCCCGACCCCGTCGGTGGGGTAGTGGCCCCAATCTCGACTATGTGACCAGCGCGGCAGCGCTCCCACCAGCGCCAAGACCAGAATTACGATCAGGATGGTTCCAACCTGTTGTGCTGCCTTTCCTTCGAGGCAAAGAAACGCGCGGGCCGAAAACGGCCCGCGCGTTTGATTGAAGGTGGTTTGCGCTAAAGCGTGACGCTAAGCATAAGGTTCACGCCGGGATAGGTCGGATTGCACAGGTAGTACACTCCGTTGATCTCGACCACATAAACGTCTTGCGTGTAGAGCCAGTTGCTGGGCCACGCGCCGCCAAATCCGAACCAATACCCGCCGTACTGGAAGCGGCCACTGCTGTAATCGCTCTGACTGACGCGAAACGTGTGTGCGCGCCCGAAGTTGGCCTTGTAACGGTCAGCAGGAATGCGGCCGCCGGCGGCGTGCTCGTTCTGCGCAGGCTTGCCCTGTTCCTGCGCGGTTTTCGCTTCCGGCTTGCTGTCCTTGTCTTCTTGCTGCTGTTTGGCGGATTTTTCCGGCTCTGCCTTCTTCTCTTTTTCCTGCGCCGGCTTGTCTTTGTTTTCTTCCTGTTGGTCGTGCTTTTCCTCTTGAGCGTATGCCGGAATACCGATTCCGAGGGAGAAAGTGAGAACTGCGGTGCTGAGAACTCCTACCAGTTTCATGACTTGTTGCTCCTTTATCGAATTACTGTCTATTCGTGCCTTACCGCAAGCTTCCTGTTGTTGCATTGACCGGGCTGCCGATGGCCTCGCCGGAGACGAGAAGTTCGACTCTGCGATTCTGCTGGCGCCCCGCGGAGTTATCGTTGGAGGCCACAGGCAACGTGTTTCCGAAACCTTTGGCCGACACCGAATTCGTGGATACTCCTTGCTGCACGAGGTAGTCGCGCACAGAAGAGGCGCGATTCTCAGACAGGGTTTGATTCATGTCGTCGCCGCCGACGTTATCCGTATAGCCGCCGACTTCAATGTTGAGTCCGGGATAGGCGAGCAGAATGCCGGCGACTTTAGCCAGTTTCTCGCGCGCTCCAGACTTCAACGAAAACTTTCCGGTATCAAACAGCACGTCGGACATGCTGACGATGAGCCCGCGCGCGGTGTCGCGAGTCTGAAGAATCGAATTCAGCTGCTCCGACAACTTTGCCCGCATGGCCGCCTTGTCGGTTTCCGCCTGCTGCGTGGCTTGCTGGGCTTGTTGTGCCGCTAAGCGGGATTGTTCCGCATCCGCCTGCGCGGCAGAGATTGCTGTTGCCGAGGAAGCCTGGTTGGCCGCCATATCGGATTGGGCCTTCGCCGCCGCGGCCTGTGCATCGGCAGCATTGGACTGGGCCGTTGCCGCATCAGACTGAGCCTGCAGTTTGGCGGCTTGCGCGCTTGCCTGGGCATCGGCCGAATTCTGGAGTTGGTTTGCGAGCCGCAGGTCGTCCATTTTCTTGACTGCGATAGCGCGTGCGTCTTCCGCGGTCTGCACCGCGTCGCGCGACACCGCGATCAGCGGCTTGTTGTCGATGCGCCGGGCAATCGCGTCGCTATCCGCGTTATTCATCAACTGAACCGCGTGCTGATAGCTGTCCGGGGCATACTGCTCGGCCCCCTCGGATTGAGCGATGCGCAAGGCATTCCGTGCCTCGAAGAATTCCAATGGCAGCTTGGCATTCAAGATCACGGGATCGAACTTGTAGCCGGTGGGGATGTAGCCGCCGCGTTCCATCAGTTCGTACTTGATGTTCATGGCTTCGCTGGTTCCCTTGGTGCTTTCGCGAACCACATTCTCCAGCACCACGACATTGCTGGGCTCTCGAACCGCATAGTAAGGCTCGGCCGTGACAATCATGGCGAAAGCCTGCAGAGTGGAGACCGCGTGCAGTTTGCTGCGCTCATTGCCGCCCACCACCACTTCCCCCAGGTTCACGGCGCGCCCTTCGGGCGAAATCGCCCACAGGACATAGGTCAGGTACTCGGTGCCGAAGGTCGTGGGACTTTGCAGGTTGCCAAATTCGGCCACGATCTCGACCGACCCCTTCTTGCTGTTGACTTTGGCCTCGCCGTTGGCCGACGGCATCAAGTTTGTGCCCGCGAAATCCAGTTTCGAACTCCCGCTGCGATATTCGTAGTTGACCGCTCGCACCGTTCGGCTTACGACAATCACCTGAAAAAGGGGAATCGTTGGCCCGGCGACTGCGGTTGTTTGCGAATTGGTTTGAGCGACCGCGCTCAGACTGAGGCTGATTCCTGCTGCGAGTAAAAGTTTAGTGTTCACGATGTCTCCTTAAGGCAGATGTCTGCCGGGTAGTTGTTCGCCGGACTGGCGCTGGTGGTTATGTGCCCACGTGGATGCGGGAGAGGGAATGGAACAGCCCAAACACGTTTAGCAGCCACAGAACTACGGCGATGACCACGACGCCGTTCAAGATTGACTTGATAGAGGACTGCATGGGAATGAAGCGATTCACCAGCCACAGGACCACGCCCACCACGACGAGAACTTCCAGGAGTTGAATTAACGGCATAACTCTTACCACTTCCTTTTTCGCGGGCTGACGCTTCCTCGTTCGGAAGGGAAGGTTGCCCGGGGTTCGATTTTCGAGAAGTCTTAGGGTCGAATCGTGATCCGCCGCAAGGTTTGGCGGCATGCACACGGATGAAAATTGCCGATTGGCTGGATGTGGCTGCTCGCTTCAATAATCGTTCGCGGGGCATAAAGATGGGAGCTGCGCATCAGCGTCCGCCGCTCCCTTACTACACACTCAGGATTACAGAATGACATGCCCGAAGGTGTGCGTCTGAGCAAGATAGCTCACAAGTGAAGATGAGGGTTGAAATGCGGGGACAGAATCCAAACGGGCCCTTCAGCGGGCTTGATAAGGATTCGGCTTCGGGGAAGCGTCCGGAGCAATAGCGACGCGCCTGGGCGCATGCGCGTCCGGCAAATCAAATTCCTGTCCACAGTCGAAGCAGACCTTATATGTGCGCTGTTTAATGGTGAAGGTGCGGCTGAGGTGACGGTGCCTGCAGCCAAAGATGAATTGGAAAACCGCCGGCAGTTTCACAAATTCCGCCGGCGGCGTTCGCAAATTCCTTTAGCATCCAGCCATTCTCGTGAAGAGCGGACGCCGATCCGCGCCCAAGCCATAGAGCAACCCGCCGCTCCGAAGCAAAAGTTGAGGGCGGATAGCGCGGTGTTTGGTAGCGACATATATTCCTGCCCGGCGAGAGCGGTGCTGAAGAACTTAGTTTTCGACCGATCCCAGCCCTTTAGGCAACTTGTACGGGCAGCAGTTCGGGCGTGCGACGGGCATTTTGAAGTGATTTGGCAGTGTCTTCGGCCGTGAATTTTCCCATCATCAGGGCCAGCTTCCGGTCGGTTGTCATCTGGAAGGGAATTCGATCAATCCGTTGGACGTACGCAGGGGCGCGCGCGCCGCCCAAACTCACCCTTACAACAAATTTGATGTTTGCCATAGACTCAAGCATACAGCATTGTGCCTCTTAGCAGTGAGCACTATTGACCAGCTTGTTGGGGCGCTTCAGTGCATGGTATTAGCCATGAAAGTCAAACCCACCCAGGCTCTGGCCGTGCGCTGTCCCACCTGTGGCGCGAAACCGGGAGAAAAATGCGAACTCAGCACTGGCCTGCCACGCACAGAACCGCATCGCGACCGCCGCTTAGTAGCCTCGGAACAATTGCAAAAAGAGTGAACGGGGCAACTCAGGGTTGAACTGGCGCGGCGAGCGATGATCCGAGACGGTAGATGGATTGGTTAACCAAGGCCGCGGCCGCAATTCAACCTTTCGCCCATTCCGCGTCGTTCTGAGATGTCTCCCTTGCCTCCGCGCTATCCAGATTGCAACTCTGCTGCATGTGGCGGGAATGAGCGGACACGGTCACATAAGGCACACCCAGGAAGTGGCGTGCAACGATCGCGGTGACCTCAATGCCATTGAAGTGCTGCGGCTTCACCTTGGCCAGAATCCGCTTCAACGCGTTCTGTACTTTCGCCGCCCCCGGAGATCCGAAGAATATGGCCTTGATTTCCGCCGCCATGAAGAAGAAATTCCATCCGGCAGCATGGATCTTGCGATCGAGAGTGAATGCATCCGGCACTTTGACGATGCTCCACTCCCCCAGGCCGGGTTCGGTTTCAACCCCGATCAGCTGCGGCATTCCGGGCCACTCTTTCATCAGAATCGTGCCCGCTTGAACGGTTGATGGCATATCACGCTTTCTTAGTAAGCCCCGCCCCGGTGCTAGCGCCGGGACGGGACGCAGAATCCTAGATCCTCGCCGTTTGCAGCTTGCGCCGGACCAGGCCGACCATGCCGATCAAGCCTGTGCCCAGAAGAGCGAGGGACCCGGGCTCTGGAACAGTGGTCGTGAAGTTGGTGTCACCGCTGGAAATTCTCGTCTGTCCGTTGAAAAAGCCCTTGCCAGTGTTAACGGTCAACTGGACGGTCGCGCCTTCGACGGTCGAGCCGCTGTACCAGGTCCCGCTCAGAGAGCCGGTCAAGGTATAGTTGTGGGTACCATTGGCAAGGGTTACCAGAGTCAAGGTTACCGGTCCGGTAAAAGCGCCGTTGAAGATGACGCCGCTCGGAACGCCGTCGGTGCCGTTGCCTGTAATTACGAACGATCCGCCCGCGGCAAACGTGCCGCCCGTCTGCAAGCTCCCGCTGGTCAGCGCGCCCGTGCTAAAGCTCAAGGTTCCAAGATCATTTCCCGTCTTCAGCCCGCCGCCCAGACCGTTCACGGCAACCAGCGCCGATCCTGTCAGGCTCAGGCCGCTATTGGTGCCTGAGAGAGTGCCGCCGCTGTTGGTGAAGTCGACGTTGCTGCCCGCAAAGGCCGCAAGCGGAAGAGCCAGAACCAAAAGAGAGAGTAAAGCCGCGTTCTTAATCATGAGTGAGTTTCTCCTGATGAGCAATCACGAGTGGGGGCTCGTGACATGCAACGAATCAATTGGGGGAATCCATTCGTTTGCAGTATCTATCTTGCAGGGAATTGGCGCAGCAAGGCTGTTCACAAGTGATCACCTTTGCTGAAATGGTCAGCAGGAACTAATAAAGAATTCAGAGCCTGGGATCGGCGTCCGGACCGGCTCAACCAGGCCGGGCAATCGACTAGTCTCGCTCATCCTTCTCGACTAGTCTGTGCAGAATTGCTCACTTCGAAAAACATCGGTGAATGGCCCAAATTCATGCAGTTGGCCGCTAGTCCGCGGACTATACTTACACTAAGATGCCTGACTCGGTATCAGCCAAGAAACATAGCGGATTCGATCCCGACACCTTCCTCGCCACCATCGGCGAGGGCAGGAAGATTCTGTCTGTTCCGAAGAAGCAAGTAATATTCGCGCAAGGGGATGGGGCAGATGCTGTTTTCTATGTTCAAGAAGGCAAGGTGCGGCTTTCCGTCGTATCCAAGATCGGCAAGGAAGCCACGATCGCCATCGTGAGCGAGGGCAACTTCTTCGGTGAAGGTGCCTTGGCAGGTCAACTTCTGCGCATGGGCTCAGCCGCTGCCATGACCGATTGCGAGATTCTCCGGGTCGAAAAGAAGACGATGATGGATGCGCTTCATCGTGAACCTGCGCTGTCTGAAATGTTCGTGGCGTACCTGCTGGGGCGGAATATCCGTTACGAAGAGGATCTGGTCGACCAACTGTTCAACTCCAGCGAGAAACGCCTGGCTCGCGTGCTGCTCTTGCTCGCTCATTTCGGCAAGGAAGGCATTCCGGAGACTGTGGTTCCGAAGATCAGTCAGGAGACGTTGGCGGAAATGGTTGGAACGACCCGGTCCCGGGTGAGTTTCTTTATGAACCGATTCAGAAAGCTAGGCTTTATTGACTACGCCGGCGGTACGGGAGGCGCGCTGCAGGTCCACAGCTCGCTGCTCAACGTCGTGCTGCACGATTAGTGCTTCCCATATTGCGATGCCACATTGCGGCTCCAATTGCGGTTCCAACTTGTTGCTCCATGAAACCGGGAACCCGGCTTCTGCGCCAAAAAATCGGGCGTCCTGATCATCAGCGCATGATAATCAGGACGCCCGCAACGGTTGAGACTCCGTGTTAAAACCGAAGTGTTAAGACCCAGTTAGTCTTCCGCTAAGGTTAGGTTCAACCGCGCTTTGGACTCGCCCGATCGATATTCCCTTGCATCCTCTGTTCCTGCTGGGTGTGCTTCTGCTGCAGCTTCTGCGTCTGCTGCTGGTGCTGTTGTTCCAGCCGCTGCTTGCCTGCGTCGTCTGTGTGCTGGCTCGACTGCCGCTGGTGCTCCTGATCCTGCCTCTGCTGAAGTTGCTGCCGCTCCTGGTCCTGCTTCGTGATCATCTGGTCATGCTGTTGCTGGAACTGCCGGTCCCGCACCGCATTGCCGGTGTTCGGTGCGGCGAAGGGTTGTCTGGCCGGCATGTCGTTGGGATGCACGACGGGACGAGTCGCAGCGTTCTCCGGCCGCGCATTCTCGGGACGAGAGTTTTCCGGTCGATCGTTTTCCGGATGAGCCGCGGTTGCAGCCGCGCCGCCACGAATCACCGAGGCCCGCTGTTCCGGGTTAGTCCGCGCCGCCTGGGCGCGTTCATGCTGAGCGGCCACGGGCGGGACGTGCCGCTCGTGCGAGAAGCTTTCTTCCTGCGCCGTGGGACGCCGGTCGATTCCGCCGCTGCCGCCGTTGTAGCTGACACGATTGTTCGTCGTATTCACTCTCTCGTTGTAGACGTTGTGAATGTTGGTCACATTCACGTTGCTCACCGAACGGTTGTAGTAAAACTGTCCGTTCTGCCAGCGTCCGCCCTCGAAGCCTTCGCCGAAGTATCCATAGCCGTAGTTGATGCCGCCATAGAAGCCGACTTGCAGTCCCCAGTAACCTTCATTGAAGGCATAGCCGTTGCCGCCCCAGCCCCAATAGCCCGGGGTCCAAAGAAAACCCGGTTCGGGAGCCATTACCCACGCACCCGGCACCCAGTAATAACCTGTGTCGGCGTCGGCGTAGCCCCAATATCCGGGCGTCCAGAGATAACCGTCGCCGGGACAAAGCGGTTGCTCGTAGGTCGGCAATTCAGGCGGGGCCAATGAGATCGAGATGCCGATTTGCGCGTAGGCCGCGGCCGACAAGGCCAGCAGCACTAGCGCAAACAGCGAAGAACGGATGGAAGAGAAAGTTCGCATGGTGTTTCCTTTTGCCCGATGATCCTTCGCGTGCCCGGTGATGCTGTGCGGCTGCGGGCTGCGCGGATGGAGAGGCACAATTTCTGAGCTGGACTCTTGCGGGGACTCTTAGGTTCGACTTCTGAAATTCGACTTTGGAGTTCGATTCTGAGATTGATCGTCCGAGATTAAGTCGCGCTCACAAATGGTTTCGATTGCGACTTTCTCATCTTCACGACGTGGAAGTCTGAGCAAGAAAGCTCAGTTCGAGAGGTTGCAGCTTCGCGGGTGGCTCAATGCAGGTCTGAGCGATTGAGAGCCTCGACAAAGGCGGTGGTCAGACGGCGAAAGTCGACCGTGCCCGCGGGCTCCCACGCCATGGGCAGCAGATGACGCGCACCCGCTGACCCGCTCGGACTCTCTTGCCGATGGCCGCAGGCCAGACAGATCGGCGTTCCCACTCTCCGTATGTCGATCTCTTTCGATATTTCGTTTTCACGGACCGCAGTCGAGCCGGCGACGATCGGGCCGGCGCATGTGTCGCAAGGGTAAACGGAAAGGTGAAGATACTGTTTTTTCATTTTGCCGCTCTCTGGATCACGAGATCCGTTACAGGCCGGACCTCCTTTTCATCCTGGCCTATCCCGAGAAGAACATCTGCTCACTATTGCTCGGTTTTAAACGCGGGCGTTCGGGAACCGAGCAAAATTGACCATCCTCTAAACTGGGCAACGTGGATACTGAAAGTGTGGAAACCCGGCCTCTCACGCAAAGGCGGATATTGTCCGTGCCCTGCCCGGTGTGCAAGGCTAAGCCGAGGGAGAAGTGCACGCTCATGACGGGACACCCGTCGAACAAGACGCATCTCGCCAGAGGCCTGGCCGCCGCCAAAGCTCCGCCACCGGTGAGCCCGGGCCGCGCAATTCTCCGATTCCTGCAGTCTGTGACCAGCCGCAGCCTGCGCGGTCTGTTCCCACCCAAGCAGAAGGTCAATGCCGGGGATGAAGCGCGCCCTCTGCAGAACCAAAGAGTGAAGTGACGGGTAGCAGCCCCGCTTAAGACCGCCTCAGGCCGTTCCCCGGCGGCCGCTAATCAAATTGATGACTACTATCACCAACGCAACAACTAGCAGCAGGTGAATCAGGCTACCGGCAATATGCAAGCTAAAACCCAGCAGCCACAAAATCACAAGTACAGCGACAATGGTCCAAAGCATAGTGATCTCCTAATAATCCGTTCCTGATTCATTCCCGATTTATTCCTGATGTGCAGCCTTCCCCTCGCCTTGAACCGCGCGGAGCGGCTTGCCACATTCCAAACAAAGCCTCTCGGCTCGCGGCGTGATCAGCCCGCAAAACGGGCACATCCTCTGACTGCGCACTTCCTGGGCCTGCGGTCTGAGCGTGGTCGCCAGCTTTGCAAAGTAGCCCGTGATCCTGGCCAGCCGGCGTCGGAAAGAGGGACGAAACGGTTCCATCAATTTCACTTTTTCAACGGTTCCCGCGAATTGAACCCGTCTTCAAATCGTTAACTCTCAATGGTTAACTCTGGTTAACAATGACAGAACAGGGCCGCGGATTCTGTGCAGGATTGCTCACAGTCCACAATTTCTTTCGGCGCGTGAGGAGGGTGCCATCCCTGCGTTTTTGCGACCGCACCAGGAATGAGCAATTCAGACCAGCTATTGTTTTCTGCCCGAGCCATGATGATGGCAGAGACGAGGACTTCTTCTCTCTCCTTCAGGTCTCTGCACTAAGTCAGCGATCTGAAGCTCAGCTCTCCCCTCTTAGTCCTGAAGCTCCCAGCGGAAGCTCGCAAAGGAAAATTTGATGAAGAAAACAATGTCACTGCTGCTGATGAGCATCATGGGGATGATCGGAACCCATGCGTTTGCGGGTTCGGCACGCGAGGATACGATCGCACGGCTGCAGTCGTCCGTGGACGTGCTGCACGCCATTATGTCGGCTCCAGACAAGGGCATCCCGGAAGAAGTGCTGCGCGGCGCGAAGTGCATCCTGGTGGTACCGAACCTGATCAAAGGCGGCTTCATCTTTGGTGGCAAGCATGGACGCGGCGTGGCCACGTGCCGCACGCCTGAAGGTTGGAGCGCTCCGGCCTTCGTCTCCGTTGGCGGTGGCAGTTGGGGATTGCAGATTGGAGTCGAGGGTGTGGACCTGGTCATGCTGGTCATGAACGACCAGGGTTTTCAGCATCTGCTTTCGAGCAAGTTCGAACTTACCGGGGAAGGATCAGTGGCCGCCGGTCCGGTTGGCCGGCATGCCTCCGCCGGAACGGACTGGAAGATGAACACGGAAGCGCTGACTTACTCCCGGTCGAAGGGCGTATTCGCCGGCATAACTCTGGAAGGCGCAGTGGTGCAGCAGGACAACGACTCTACGTGGGCGATTTACGGCAGGCATATGATGTTTCGCAACATCCTTTCGGGAAGAGCGCCGACTCCGCACATTGCAGATGCCTTCTTGAGAGCTGTTTCCGAGGCAGGCCAACAGGCTAAGGTTGCCGAAGCAAGATGAAGATCACGAGTAAGCAGCTTGCTGGCGAACGTTGTAATGCGGACATTCACTAAGCCAACCGCGGATCTAAGCATCAACCAAACCGGCGAGTAGATGGGAAGCTTGTTGTCCCAGTAACTGGCACTGAGCCCAATCGTATGTGGCGAGACCATTTGGAGAGCCGCAAGCCAAGCCGGCTGCAATCATTCCTGCTGTGGGGTTCACGGGGAATGCTTGCAGCCGGCGTCGGGCTATTGAGTCTCGTGGTGGTCGTGACCGTACAGGCGAAGCTCTATCAGGTTCACGCCAAGCAGCTTCTTCAGAGCGAGATCCGCAGCGCGAGCGAAAGCAATATAGTCCGTCCCCTCGCGCCGCTCAAAGAGGGTGACGTGCTTGGCCGCCTGGATATTCCAAGACTCGGAGTCTCGGTGGCGGTGTTGCAGGGAACACGCTCACGAACGCTGCGGCTGGGCGCGGGGCATATTGAGGGCACATCGCTGCCGTGGGAAGCGGGAAACAGCGCAATCGCAGGCCACCGCGATACGTTCTTCCGTGCGTTAAAAGACATTCGCCCGAATGACGAAATTCAGCTGCAGACGGTAACCGGGGTACTCCACTACGAGGTAGATTGGACAAGAGTCGTTGATCCCGATGACATCCGTGCCCTCGCCCCCGCAAACGAATCTGTAATCACGCTCGTGACTTGCTACCCATTCTATTTCGTCGGCTTTGCACCCCAGCGGTTCATCGTGCGGGCGCACAAGTACTGACGTCTGGCGAGCCGGCAGCCTGGGGGAACGCAACAAAGTGAGCAATCCGGACCAGCTATTCCTGGCGGTCTGCGCAACCATCATGGTTGACAGAAATTGAAGACCGGTTCTGTCCGGCGGGGGGCTCAAAGATGAAAACCAGCTTGCGGAAGTGTTTTGGCGTACAACTAGCTTGTCTTGGTCTCTGGCCGATTTTGGCACTTGCTCAATCCTCTGATGTTGCGCATGAGGTTGCGCAAAACCATGAGGTTGCGCAAAACAATGTGGCGCAGAATCTGGATGCCTGCAAGGCAGGCCGCGAAACTTGTGATGTGTCCAAGCTGAGCGCTGCTCAATCGGCCGAGGTGGCTCTCGCGGCCCACGCGCGAAACGTGGTGAACTGCCGTAACGGCTATGAGTCCTGTGACCGTTCAAAACTCACGGAACCGGAAACCATCGCGCTGGCCGTGGCCGATCACCAACGGAATGTGACCGACTGCGCCGATGGCATGCAGTCCTGTGATCCCGCCAAACTGACCTCCTCGGAAGCCCGCGAAATGGCCGCAGCGGAACAAAAGCGCAATCTCGCCGCCTGCAAGAACGGAGTAGGCGCCTGCGATCGCTCCAAACTGACTCCGGCGGAAACTGAGGAAGCGAATATCGCCGAGCGCCAGATGAATGCATCCGATTGCAAGTCCGGTGCCGGACAATGCGACCACGCGCAGTTGACAGCTTCGCAAACCAAGGACGCCACCGCCGCAGAAGACCAGCGCAACGCTCAGAATTGCGCCAACGGATGGGACGAATGCGATCACTCCAAGCTCACTCCGCTGCAAGCCAAACAGACAGCTTACTCAGAACATCAGCGCAACTTCTCGGCATGCAAGGACGGGCAGGAGACGTGTGACTATACCCAACTGACTGCCACTGAAACCAAGATGTTGTCGGACGCGGAACACAAGCGCAATTACGCGGCCTGCCTGAAAGGCTACGGCTATTGCGATCCTTCCCGGCTTACCGTTGAAGAGGCTCGGACGATTCATCCAGGCAACTGATCTTGAGGCGCATTGCGCGCGTGACCCTGAGCAAAGTCGAAAGGGGGAAGCCCCGCAGCCGAAACCCTGACGCGTTTTGCGAAGGATCTCAGCAGGAATGCGAAGGATCTCGATAGAAAGAGGATGGTGCGAAAGGGGGGACTCGAACCCCCACGGTTTTACCCGCCAGATCCTAAGTCTGGTGCGTCTGCCAATTCCGCCACTCTCGCACGGTCGCGGCCAGCTTCCAATCGGATGTTCCCGCCGCGGAAAAGCGGCCAACAACAATTCGCCCCATGTGGCTGGATCACATGGCGGCGCGCCGAACAAGAACCTTTCCGGCCTACTACCTCGCCCTGTTACTGGCCTGCCTCGTTTAGCTTCTGGTAAATGAACATCGCCAGGAAAGCCAGCAACGACAGCCCCGACCCGATGCTGAAAACCCACATCGGAACCGTGAGTTTATTCATCTTGACCAAGAGTTCTGTTTGCTCTTGCTGCAGGTGCGAGTTCGCATCGTTCAAAAACAGCTGATCGTCCTCGTGCATGTTGAGCGTGCTCTTGTAGATCAGCAACAGGACCAAGCCCAACGCGAACACCGCGAACACTGCCCCAACCATCCAAATTGTCGTCATACACCACCTCGGCGAATCTTCTAGGAGACTCGAACAACCGTGAAACAAGCCGTCAGCTCTGTCGCGTTTCCGAGGTTCAACGTATGACGCTCAACGTATGACGTTCAACGCGTAAACGTTCGGCGCAGTAACGGTCGGCGCACACGCGGGCCGCTCAGTTCCTCGGAGAACTCACTGACGCCACGATTATAGCCCTGCCACGCAAGTTCCCGCGAATGTAAATCCCGTCTGCCGGAATCGGAATCGTTTAGGTGCTGCGCATCCGTTTCCAACCTGCACCCTCCGTCCCCACCTGGCATCTATAACGAATAGACGATGGATTCGCCGCGAATTCGTTGTCTGCTATAATCGATCAGATTTTCGATTTTTAAGGAGATCCGAATGGCCACTACCACCGTCCCTGAAGTCAGCAACCCGATCCAACCCGAAGTGAAGAAGCCGCCCGTCACCCTGACCGCTACAGCCGTTGCCAAGGTGAAAGAAGTGATGTCACAGCAGAATCCCGCGCCCGGCGGCCTGCGCATCGGCGTCGTCGGCGGCGGATGCTCCGGCTTCTCCTATTCCATGCAGTTTGAAAACGGCGCCGGCATGATGGACAAGACCTTCGACATGAACGGCCTCAAGGTGTTCGTTGACGCCACTTCGGTCATGTATCTCAACGGCTGCATCGTCGATTATGTCGAGACGCTCGAAGGCGCCGGCTTCAAATTCGAAAACCCCAACGTAAAGAGCACCTGCGGCTGCGGCAGTTCATTCAGCGTGTAAAGGTTCATGTGGGGACGGACGAGAGGCGTCCGTCCGCCGCGCGAAGCGCGGCTGAGAGCCCAAGAATAAGTAGGTTGCCCCACCCTGGTCGCGTCCCATGCGACAGGGTGGGGCTTTTGGCTTTTGGGAAATCCAAGTCTGCGGCGGGCAAAATGCAATACCCTGAGCGCTTGCTTCTCGGAACGATTTGGCTAGGGCTCGCCCAAGGTGCAGGTGGAACTTACGTTCTGAATGTAGATGCCGTTGTTGCCGATGCGGTCGTCCTCGAAGACCAGAGCGGCGATGCCGGCGGGATTAACCGCTGCTGCCAAGCGGGATTTGTTCGATGGAGTGGAGGACACGGCGAACTGGGGACAAACTGTGTTGCCGTTGCCATCGAGCTTGATGGCTTGAATGGTGGCTGATCCGTAAGCTGCCTGATCAACCCAGAAGGTGAGCGCGCCGGTGCCTTCCTGGACGGGCGTGACGAAGATTTGCTGATCGGTGCCGAGCGGGACGATGGTGAGTCCGTCAGCGCCCCACTGCGCAGAACCGGTCGAGTTGAATTTCTGTCCGTAGACTCCGTTGTAGACCTGCAGAGCATCTTCTTCGGTCCAGAAGACGAAGACTTCTTCGGTGGACTGGCGATAGACGGCGGCAGGGTCCACGCGAACCTGGCTGGAGTCGGCGGAGACGGCGACGCCGCCGGCGGGAAATGCGGCCTGGCCGGTGGAGAGGATGTGCTGCGCGAAGCACTGCAGTGTGGGGCTATTGGTGTACCAGGCGAAAACGGCTCCTCCATTGCCGTCGTAAACAAAGTAGGGGAAGTTGCCGAACTGGAGCGATCCGGTGTCGAAGATATGGACAGGCTCGGCTCCCCAAAGGAGCTTTCCGGCAGCCGAAATCTTGTTGGTGCGGAGCTGGGAGTTTGAGCCGAACCCGGAATTGCTGACCCAGGAGACAATGACGGAACCGTTGTCGGCCGCGTGGAGATCGGCCAGAATATAATCGAGCCCATTGGCGCTGAACACGATGCCATTGCCCCACAGGGGCTCACCGGCGGAGTTGAGCTTTTGCACGACTACGTCGCTGTTGCTGGTCCAGGCGACCACAACATTGCCGTCGCTCGTGCCCACGATCTTGGGAACTGCGTTGGAGGCGTAGTTATTGGTGAGTTGGACGCCGAGCGGTCCCCATGAAGCGGTGCCGGAGACAGACATCTTGGCCGCAGTCACTTGCTGGTTGACATTCTCGCGCGTATCGAGGAACGCGAGCAGGGCGTTATTGGAAGTGTCGAGGCTGAGGCCGTAGTCTTCGGTGGAGGAGTTGCTCAGGGCCGCGACCTCGATGCCGCCTTGTAGGTACTGTTCATAGCCGCCAGGGTTTAGCTGCTGATAGAAGACGCTGTATCCGAGGGGTGGCGGGGCGGACGGATTGTTGTCGAACCAACTGATGTACCAGCCTTGATTCTGAATGGGCACCAGCTTGGGCTGGACCTGGTCGCTGCCGTTGGCGTCATCTGCGAGCGCAAGATTGACGGCGGGATTGGAGGACCACTGGGCGAAAGCGGGGGCAATGAGGCCGAGGATCAAAGCGAAGATCAACGCAATGGAACGGATGAGGTACTTCATTGGATCTCCTGTGAAGGCATTTTCAGAGGCAGTTTCCAGCCCGCGGGCAATGGGCAAAACCGTACTACTGAACGCATGTGTGGTCAAACATAAAGATGAGAGCAGGGTCTTAAGTTTGCCGATGAAAACGAATGGCGCATGGGAAAGGCTGGTCGTCACGGGATTGTTATTGTTGCTTTCGTTGGTTGTGTTGGGAAGTCCCCCTTCTCGTGCGCAAAACGCGGGAGAAAGGGGGCGCCCGGCTGAAAGTCCCACGCAGAACTCGAATGTCCATGCCCTGGCCGCGGCGGTCGATGCGCACTATGACCATCTGCGGACGTTGGAGGCCGAGTTTACCGAGGTGTACCGTGGAGCCGGCATGGAGCGCACGGAGTCGGGAACGCTTTGGCTGAAAAAACCCGGCAAGATGCGCTGGGAATATCGTTCTCCCAGAGAAAAGCTCTTTGTGAGCGATGGGAAAGACGCGTGGTTTTACGTCCCCGACGATCGCCAAGCCCGCAAAGATTCGGCCAAGAAGCTGGAAGATGTGCGGTCTCCGCTGGCGTTTCTGCTGGGTAAGACAAAGCTGGAGAAGGAGTTGCGGGGATTATCCCTGGCCCCGGATATAGCGCCTCTCGAGGCCGGCGACACGGTGTTGCGGGGAGTTCCGACGGCTTTGGCAGATCGGGTGAGCGAGGTGGTCCTGGAGGTGACGCCGGCCAAGCGGATCGCGCGGGTCGAGATTCAGGAGGCAGATGGGGCGGTTACGGAGTATCGGTTTACCGGGCAGAAAGAGGGTGGGGCGGTGGCGGACGCAAGGTTCGAGTTTCGGCCTCCGGCAGGGGTTGAGGTGGTGGAGGGCGGCGTGGAGTAAAGGCAAGCTAAGGTTTCAAAGTTTCAAGGTTTCAGAGTTTCAAAGTGTTCTGAAGCCTGGCTGTTCTGCCGCGTTCATCCCGAGCGGAGCGTAGGATCTAGATGCAGGAGCGACTGCCCATCAACCTTGAAACCTTGAAACTCTGAAACCTTGCAGTTACTTGAGTACCGGCTCCCGTGAACAGGGAGCAAACGGCGGTGTTAGACTTGAGGAAGACCTAAAAAACCGGACAAATGGCAGAATTTGTCGTCAAAATCGCGGACGATCGCGGCCGAGTGCAGCAGCACATCGAGCAGGGGATTTCTGAAGCCGAGGTGCGCGACCGCTTCTCGTCGCAGGGATATCTGGTCTATTGGGTCAAGCCCCAGGGATTGATGGCCGGGGGTTTCAGCCGCCGGAAGAAACTGAAGCAAGCGACTTTTCTGGTGTTTAACCAGCAGTTTTTGACGCTGCTCCGGGCCGGGCTGCCGATTCTGAATTCGCTCGAGTTGCTGATCAAACGGCAGAAAGATGCGCAGCTTAAGCAGATTCTCGAAAACGTGCGCGACCGAGTGAAAGGCGGCGAACTGCTTTCCGACGCCTTTGCGGCTCAGGGGATGATCCCCAAGATTTACACGACCACGCTGATGGCGGGCGAGAAGAGCGGAAACATTGATGAGGTGCTGACGCGGTATGTGAACTTTCAGCGCATGTCGATGACGTTCCGGAAGAAACTCTTCGTGTCGCTGATTTACCCCACGCTGCTGATCAGCGTGGTGCTGATTATGGTGACGTTCCTGTTCACCTATGTAGTGCCCAAGTTTGCGGATCTGTTCAACAGCCTGAATGCGAAGCTGCCCGCGATCACGGTATTCATGTTGAATGTGGGCATGAACGCCCAGAAGTATGCGCCGTTCATAGGAGTGGGGTTGGCGGTGACGATATTCGTTTTGTGGCGGTGGAAGGAAACCGATCGCGGCGCCGACCGCATCGACCGGATGATTCTCAGCATGCCGCTGCTGGGCGACATTCGTCTGAAGCATCAGGTAGCAAGTTTTTCGCGCATGCTTTCCACGCTGCTGCAGGGGGGCTTGCCGCTGGTTCCGGCGATGGAAACCGCGGGTGCGTCGATGAGCAGCCGCCGCATCTTAAAAGGTGTGGCGCGGGCAGGGGTCAGGGTACGCGAAGGGCAGGGGCTGGCTCCCAGCCTGGAAGAGCAGAAGATTTTCCCCGAACTCGCAGTGGAGATGATCGAAGTGGGCGAGTCGACCGGAGCGCTGCCGGCGATGCTGAATTCGGTAGCCGAGTTTTACGAAGAAGATGTGCAGACGGCGCTGGGCGCAACCATGGCGCTGATCGAGCCCATCATCCTGATGATTATGGCAATCTTTGTAGGCGGTGTGCTGATTTCATTGTATTTGCCGATCTTTACCTTGGGAGTTCAGAATTAATTTTCGCTTGCCGATGTTCGATTGCCGATTGAAACCCGGCTAGACGAATCGAAAATTGGCAATCGGCAATCGGAAATGGTTTGGCTATGGCAACTGCAGATAAAAAGTCGTTGTTTGTAGGCGGCGCGAACGGCACGCCCATCAGCCCGACGGGCAATCCGCTCACCGATCTCGAGCGCGCCCAGGATGTGGCGAGGCGCTACCGGTGCGAGTTCATCGATCTGACCAATTTCGAACTGCATCACGAGTTGTTCAAAAAAATTCCGGTCGATCTGATGTTCCGCTACCACTTCGTGCCTCTGGAAGAAACCGCGGACGGAAAGCTGGCCATCGCCATCGCCGATCCCAGCCAGCTGATGATGATCGACGAGATCGGCCTGCTGCTGAAGCAGCGCATCGTCACCAAAGTTTCCACCGAGAAGCAGATCTCGAACATCCTGGCCAAAACCGAGCAGTCGCAGCGCGTGCTGGAAGAGGCCAGCGAAGGCTTCCAGATTATTCGCGAGGATGAGAAGACCGGAGCCGAAGAAACTCTCAGCATCGACAAGCTGACCGGTTCCCAGGCTGACGCCAGCCCCATCATCCGCCTGGTCGATACCACGATTTTTACCGCCTTGCAGCGGCGGGCTTCCGATATTCACATCGAGACCCGCGACGACTCTGTGGTCATCAAGTTCCGTATTGACGGCGTGCTCACGCAGGCCATGCCGCCCATCGGCAAAGAGCACCACTCGACCGTGATCTCGCGCATCAAGGTCATGAGCGAGCTCGACATTTCCGAGCGCCGCGTGCCTCAGGACGGCCGCTTTCGCGTCAAATACAACGGGCGCGCCATCGACTTCCGCGTTTCGATCATGCCTTCGATTCATGGTGAAGACGCCGTGCTGCGCGTGCTCGATAAGGAATCGATGAGCGAGAAGTTCCGCACGCTCACTTTGAATGTTGTCGGCTTCGATGAAGACGACCTGCGGCGCTTTCGCCGCTACATCAAAGAACCCTACGGCATGGTGCTGGTGACCGGTCCGACGGGTTCGGGAAAGACCACCACGCTTTACGCCGCAGTCAACGAGATCAAGACCGACGAAGACAAGATCATCACCATTGAAGATCCGGTCGAGTATCAGTTGCGCGGGATCACGCAGATTCCGGTGAACGAGAAAAAGGGACTGACCTTCGCGCGCGGCCTGCGTTCGATTCTGCGTCACGACCCGGACAAGATCATGGTGGGCGAAATCCGCGACTCGGAAACCGCCCAGATCGCCATCCAGTCGGCGCTCACCGGCCACCTGGTGTTCACCACAGTGCACGCCAACAATGTGGTCGACGTGATTGGCCGCTTCCTGAACATGGGCGTGGAACCCTACAACTTTGTTTCGGCGCTGAACTGCATTCTGGCGCAGCGGCTGGTGCGTTTGATTTGCGATTCCTGCCGCACCGAGGTGCATTATCCCCCGGAGACGCTGGAAGCCAGCGGGCTCGATCCCGCCCAGTGGGGCAAGGTTCCGCTCTATGAAGGCCCGGGATGCATCGAGTGCGCGGGCACGGGATTCCGCGGACGAACCGCGATTCACGAGCTGCTGGATCTGTCCGATCGCATCCGCGAAATGATTCTGGGCAAGAAGCCGACGTCGGAAATCCGCCGAGCGGCCCGCGAAGAGGGCATGCGGTTCCTGCGCGAGTCCGCATTGGATAAGGTCCGGCTGGGCTTGACCACGCTGAAGGAGATTAATAAGGTTACGTTCATCGAGGCGATGCGGTAGGAGCAAGGTTCCAGTGTCGTGACGTTGCTGGGGCCTGAACTCGGCTATTGCACGCAACACCCACGGCGCGGTTGCACTGGAGATCCTTCGCTTCGCCTGAAGGACGGCTACGCTCAGGGTGACAGTAGGAACAAGGTTTCAGAGTTTCAATGTTTCAAGGTTTCAAAGTTGTGGCGTTGTTGGGTCACCCGCACGGCTGTTGCGCATGAGATCCTTCGCTCCGCCTAGAAAGCGGCTCCGCTCAGGATGACAATGCTGGAATGACTCCGACGTAACTTTAGAACCTTGAAACATTGAAACCTTCGAGGTTCTTCCCCAGCTATTGCAATTCTCCGCCGGAGAGTTTCAGATTAAGAGAAAGATTCCTTTACCAAGGCGTTCTTAGAGTATGGGTTCCACTGCCAACAAACCGAAGCCGAAGCTGGCGTGTGAGATTTCCGCAGACCGTGTGCTGGCGGGGCGCGCGCTCGACGGCGGAGCCGGTCTGGAAACGTCGGCGGCGCGGGAGTTGGCCCCGGGAAGCGTGGTTCCCGATCTGGTGGAGAATAATCTGCGGCAGCGGGACGCGGTGCGGAATGGGATTGAAACCGCGCTCGGCGGCGCGGGACGATCGAAGGATGTGATCGCGATTGTGCCCGACGCGGCGGTACGCGTCATGCTGGTCGACTTCGACAGCTTGCCCTCCGATCACGAAGAAGCGCTCGGAGTGGTGCGCTTCCGGCTGAAGAAGTCGCTGCCCTTCGATGTGGAGAAGGCCAAGGTGTCGTATCACGCTCAGAAGGTCGGCGACGAAGTGAAAGTGGTGGCGGCCGTGGGCCTGGGCAGCGTGATTGAAGATTACGAGTCGATATTTCGCGAGGCGGGATTCAATCCCGGGGTGGTGTTGCCCTCGACGCTGGCCGCGCTGGGAGCGGCCGATGGAAAGCGTCCGACCATGGTCATCAAGGTGGACGCGCACACCACCAGCATCGCCATTTTGAATGAAGATCAGTTGCAGCTGTTCCGCACGCTGGAAAATACCCGCGGGGTGACCATTACGGGCGAGCAACTGGCGGAGGAAGTGTATCCCTCGATCGTGTTTTTTCAGGATACGTATCACTTGAATATAGAACGGATCTATGTGGCTGGACTGCCGGAGTCGGGCGGCGCAGCGCCGGCGCTGAAGACGGCGACGGGAGCCGACGTGCAGGAACTGGTTTCGACGGCGCAACTGGGATCGACAGCAGGCGGTCCGGTGCCGAGATGGAGAATGGCGGGAGTGGTGGGAGCGTTGATGGGGTAAGGTCGAATTGGGTAATTGGATAATTTGGTAATTGAGTAATTGAAAACTCCTATCATCGCCAGCGCGGGTTCTCAATTTCCCAATCACCAAATTCCCCAATTACTCAATCTGGCGTTGGCAACTGGCAACTGATCTATGAGACTGGACATCAATCTCGCGAGTCATCCCTATGAGGATGCGCGCCGGTTCTGGATGGTGTGGGGAACCGCCGTCAGCCTGGTCGCGGCGCTGACGCTGGTGCTGCTTACGCTCGATGTCAGCGGCTGGATTTTCGCCCGCCGCGACCACCACGACATGCAGCAGAAGCGAGCCCTGATCGCCGATCGGGATCGCATCCGGGCCGAGGCCCAGTCGTTTTTGAACCAGCCGGAGAATCGCGAGACCCGCGACAAATCCCAATTCCTGAACGAACTGATCGAGCGCAAGGCGTTTTCGTGGACGAGGGTGCTGGAGAATCTGGAAAAGGTGATGCCGCCGCATGTGCATCTGGTCTCAATCACTCCGAAGCTGACCGAAGATAACGAGCTTAAGCTGGATATGATCTTAGCCGGCGATTCGCGGGACCGGGCGATCGAGTTAACCCGGCGTATGGAGGATTCGCTGCGCTTCGCCAAGACCTTCCCGGTCCGCGAAGTGAAGGTCGATTCACAGACCGGAGACACGATTCAGGTGGAGGTTGAGGCGATTTATGTCCCGGAGCTCTGGTCGGCCGATCAAACCTCGGTCGCCAAGAATGCGGACGGCAAAAAGGCAGACGAGAAGGCAAATCCCGACGGGAAGTCTGCGGCAAAGTCTGGCCTGGCTAAGTCTGACGCAGCAAGGTCTGACGCAACAAAGTCTGGCGCAGCGAAGTCCAACGCAGCAGCCAGGAACAAGCCGGGCAGCAAAGCCAAACCGAGTCCGCAAATCGAACCGGCCGCGCGGAGGCAACCGTAATGCCGGATCTGCGAAGAACCCGCAAGACGCTGAAGATCGCACTGGCGGTGATGGCGGGCGTCGACCTGTTGGCCGCCGGGCTGTACTTTTCTCCGCTGATCGGCTCGGCGGAATCGCGGCGGGAGGAAAAAAGCCGGCTGCAGGCGGAACTGACGATCAAGAACCAGCAGGTAGCGCCGCTGAAAGATATGCCGCACAAAGTGATGATCGCGAATCAGGAAATTACCGACTTCTACAAGAAGCGATTTCCCGCCAAGAATTCCGACATCCCCACCGAGATCGGCAAGCTGACCGCGGCGAATAATGTGCGCATCGAACAGGGGCGATTCAAGCCGCATGACGAATTTGTCAGCGGATTGCAGCCGATTGAGCTGGAGTATGATCTGGCCGGGAACTACATTGCGCTGGCCAAGTTCATCAACGCGGTGGAGCGCGACGAAATGTTTTTCATCATCGACAGCGTGACCCTGGGCGGCGATCCGGGGTCGGTGAAGCTCGATGTGAAAATGGAAACGTATTTGAAAGCGGGATCGTAAGTGAAAACCGGATTTGAGAACAAGAAGCAGACCACGCTGGCGGCGGTGCTGGGCGTGCTCGTAGTCCTGGTGCTGGGCTACGAGCTGATGCCGTTCTTTGCCGGCTCGTCGACCCCGGCAGTGAATGCGGACGCATCCGCGCCGGCCGTTTCTTCGCATCCATTTGCACACGCGGCGGGCGGCAAGGCCGCGAAGAAAATCAAGCCGGAGAATCTGGATCCCACTCTGCAACTGGACTTGCTGGCGGCCAGCGAGAAGACGCAGTACGAGGGCACGGGAAGAAACATCTTTGTGTCGCAGATGGAAGATGTGGTGATTCCGAAGCCGGGCGCGCCGGGGAACACCGACACCAAAGACAAAGACGAACAGGCGCAACAGACTTATGTGCCGCCCGTACCCCAGCAGGCGCTTCCGATTCCGTTGAAGTTTTATGGCTTTGCCAGTTCACCCGGCGAACCGAAAAAGATCTTCCTGAAGCTCAATGAAGATGTGTTCGTGGCCGGCGAAGGCGAGATCGTCGACCGCCGGTACAAAGTCATCCACATTTCGAATACATCGGTCGAGATTCAGGACGTAGTGAACAGCGGGCAACCGCAAAGCATTCCGCTCACGCAAGGCTGAGGAAATTGAGGAATTGCGGAATTTGGTAATTGAGTAATTGAAATTCGTGCTACCGGCAGCACAGGTTTTCAATTTCCCAATTCCACAATTTCCCAATTCCACAATCATATCAATGCGAGTTCATCCACACATGCGGCGTAGGTCCGAGCAGGGCTACATCCTGCTGACGCTGTTGCTGGTGGTCACGCTGATGACGATCGCGGCGGCCATTATTGTGTCCGATCTGAAGTTCGAGATGAAGCGCGATCGCGAAGAAGAAATGGTGCACCGCGGGGTGCAGTATTCGCGGGCCATTCGGGCCTATTACAAGAAGTTCGGCCGCTATCCCGCCAAAATCGAGGACCTGGAGAGCTCGAACCGGCTGCGCTTTCTGCGCAAGCGCTATAAAGATCCGCTCAACTGCGCCAAGGGAACGTGCAACGACTTCAAGCTGCTGCACTTCGGCGAAGTGCAAATGGCGGGCAACGCGCTAGGCAACGCGCTGGGCACCCCGGCCGCGGCCATGACCGGGCCGAACGGATCGGTGGGTGTGGCGCCGGGCGGCCTGAATTCCCCGGGAACTCAGGGAGCTGCGACGGCCAGCTCCGATGCATCTCAGGATACGTCGGGCGCAGGCACCGTTGCCAGCCAGCCGGGAGCCCAGAACGGATCCACTGGCTTCAGCGGAACCAGCTCAACCGGATTTGGCAACAGCGGATTTGGCAGCAGCGGACCAGGAGGCGCCGGGCCCGGCGGCAACGGACCCGGAGGCAGTTCGGCCGGCTCTCCCGGCGGCTTTCTTTCCGGGGGGAACAATACCACCTTTGGCGGGGCGCCGATCGTGGGAGTGGCCAGCGACTTCAGATGTCCGCCGCACAAGAAAGAAGAGTGCACGACCATTCGCGAGTACGACAAGAAGACGAAATACGCCGATTGGAAGTTCATTTACGATCCCACCATGGATCGCGGAACCTTGATCACCACGCCCTACCAGTCGCAGATACCGGGCTTTGGGCAGACGTCGAATCTGAACGGGCAGAACAACGGCAGCAGCAGCGGCTTGGGCAATGGCGGCCTGGGCAACAGCGGCTTCGGCAGTTCTGGATTCGGCAGTAACAGCGGCTTCGGCAGCAGCGGCGGCGGCTTTGGCAGTACACCCGGATTCCAAAACAGTCCCAGCTCCGGGTTCGGCAATCAGAATCCGCCGCCGAGCCCGCCGCCGCAGCAGCCGTAACCTGCTTCCCATTTCGGGAACGCCACCTACTTTTTTCTGCCACTATCGGCTGCGTTTTCCTATCTTAAGCGGTACACTACTCATACTTGTACTACCCCATTTCCCGATAAGTGACGGAGCCTTCGGGCTCCGTTACTTTTTGCGGCGCAACTAATACAGGCCATGATGCCACGCTCTTAGGCCGATGTTATAGCCTGCCCCAAGCAGCCCTTAGCCTTCAGCCATCAGCCGTCAGTAAGAGCGATGCTCACCACAGAGGTCACAGAGGTGCACTGGAAGTTAACAACCCCACACCCTTGCCGCAGAGAACGCGGCTAGAATGGGGCACGCCGCAGCGGTGATGGTGCCAGCGATGGCTTCGCGAAATTCTTCCGTGCTTATTTCGCAGGGGTGGTTGGGGGATGGCGTAATGCGGCCAGGTGTTGCTGGGCGAAGGCGTAGGTTGAGCCGGGGAATTCCGCCTTGGGTTTTTCTACTCGGGCGAACATGCGGGCAGCGGCGTCGGTGACGCCGTACTGTTCGGCGATGAGACCGAAGCCGAACCATAGTTCGGAATTCGGTTCGTCCAGCTTACTGGTGCTCATGGCTTTGAGCAGAAGTTCGCGGGCTTCGGTGGTCTTGCCGGCCTGAGCATAGACACAGCCCAGGGTGTGCTCGATGTAAAAGGTGTTCTTGCTGAGATCGTTGGCGCGCACTGCTCAGAGTGTTGGGGTCAAGCCAATGGACGGCATTGTCGGTGGTGATGACGCGAACCCGAATACTGGGCTTGTTCTGATGCCAGGCTTCCCAGTAGTCGCTGACCTCGGCCCAGGCTTCTACGCCTTCCTGGTTTTCGACGCGGTAGATGAGGTGGCGAGTGGTCGAGAGCCGGGCGCCGTCATCAAAGTGGAAGCGGACATCGTTGAGCAGAACCGTGGCTTCGCTATGTTTGGCGGGCTTGACGGCGTCGGCGGCCTGACGGAGTGCAGCGGGATCGACGGAGAAAGCAGGGCCGCTCGAAATATCGGTGTCGGCCGAAAGGCAGGGGGCTGCGCAGGAAAGAAAAAGGCAAAAGAGCACGCAGTTAGACAGATTGAGCCACCAAGAATGTGAACGCACGGGCACCTCGAAACCTCGCCTCGGCGAAAGATGAAGGTTATTTGTATCTCATGAGTGGACGGAAGGAAAGGACAAATATGGGATGGGATAGCACGGCCCCTACCTTAATAACTCCTCGCCTATCGGCCCGAACTTACTTTGCGAGGAAACGCTTAGCTTCCGAGGAAGCGTTGGAAGGCTTCGTTGGAGAGCAGGCGGCCGCGGGTCGTGAGGCTGATTTGCCGGTCGCGCTGTTGCAGCAGGCCTTCGGCGGTTAGCTGGGCGATCGCGGGCTGGGCCTTGTCGACGGATTCTTTTTCGAATTCTGCGGCAAGTAAGTCGAGGTTTACGCCTTGATTCAGACGGAGGCCTAGAAAGAAAGCTTCTTCCAGGGCTTCGGGGGAGTGGATGGGGGTGTGGTTTGGCGGGGTTCCGGCCACGAATTGGTCCAGGGTGTCGGGGGTGGCGAAGCGGACGGCGCGCGGGGCCGTCAGGTTTGAATCCGGCGGGCTGGCGAGCAGCATGGAGTGGGCGTCTACGCCGAAACCCAGGTAGGGTTGGCGGGTCCAGTATTTCAGATTGTGTTGCGACTCCGAGCCGGGGCGGGCGAAATTGGAAATCTCGTACTGCTGGATGCCTGCTGCGTTCAGGGTTTCGCAGGCAGCCAGATAAAAATCGGCGGTGGCGTCTTCGTCGGGGACAAAGTGGGCGTGATAGCGCGTGCCGCCGGCGATCAGTTCGCGGCCCAGGCGAGAATCTTCGTCGACTTCGAGCATGTAAACGCTGACGTGGGGCACGCCGGCGGCGACCACTTCATCGAGAGACTTCTGCCAGCTTTCGGCAGTCTGATGCGGCAGGCCCGCGATCAGATCGACACTAAGATTGGCGATGCCGGCCGCGCGCAGGCGGGCGATGTCGTCGAGGGTGGTGGAGCGTTTGTGCAGGCGTCCGACGGCGGCGGCTTCGGCATCGATGAACGATTGCACGCCCAGGCTGATGCGATTCACGCCGCAGGCTTGCAGAGTTTCAAGCATGACAGGAGTGAGGGTGCCGGGGGCGCATTCGACGGTGATTTCTGCGCCGGGCAGGAGTTCAAACTGGCGGCGGACTGCGGCGAACAATCGTGCGAGTTGCGCGGGTTCCAGGACTGTGGGCGTGCCGCCGCCGAGGTAGATGGAATCGGCTTGTTGGGGCAGGCGGGCGTTCATGTCGCGAGCCAGGCGGGGGGCATTGGCGATGTCCTGGGAGACGCGATCGATGTAGCGGTCGAAGACGGCGCGGGAAAAGACGTCGGAGGCGAAGTTGCAGAAACTGCACTTGGTGCGGCAGAAGGGGACCGAGAGGTAGATTCCGAGGGTGGGATTCATGAGTTGGGGCGCGTTACCTCAGCCGCTCTGGAAACTTGAAGCATAAATCAGTTTGTATGAGAAGAGGAATTGGCGCCGCAGGCAAATTGCATAGGTCCTTCGCTTCGCTCAGGATGGCAATTCAAGTATCTAATTCTGAGGTACCCTGTTGTTGGGCGCGATTTGCGGCCGGTTTCGCTACTGCCAGCGCGAATCGCTTAACCTGCCATGGCTGAAGAAGAAGTACTCGGAAAAGCGTATGACAGCCGCCTGATGCGGCGGCTGCTGGGGTATCTGCGTCCGTATCGCTGGCAGGTGGGGCTGGCGCTGGGGGCGATTATTCTGAAGTCGATTGCCGACGTGCTGGGGCCCTACCTGGTGAAAGTGGCGGTGGACCGCTATCTGGCGCCGGTGCCGTCGGCGGCGACGGGCATGTGGAGTTGGCTGAGCCCGCAGCCCCGGCATGGCATGGCGCAGATTGCGGCGATCTATTTCAGCCTGCTCATTCTGACTTTTATCTTTGAGTTTCTGCAGACCTATTTCATGCAGTGGACCGGACAGAAGGTGATGTTCGACCTGCGCAGCCAGATTTTCCGGCATCTGCAGCGCATGCACGTTGCGTTCTACGACAAAAATCCCGTGGGACGGCTGGTGACGCGCGTTACTACCGATGTGGATGCGTTGAATGAAATGTTTACCTCGGGCGTGGTCTCGATTTTCGAGGACCTGTTTGTGCTGGCGGGCATTCTGGGCATCATGCTGTGCATGAACTGGAAGCTGGCGCTGATTACGTTTGCGGTGCTGCCGTTTATTGTGGCGGCTACGAAGATATTTCGCGACAAGGTTCGCGACTCGTACCGGAGAATTCGCGTCGCCATTGCGCGCATCAACGCTTATTTGCAGGAACACGTCAGCGGCATGGTGGTGCTGCAGTTGTTCAATCGCGAGCGCAAGGCTTACGACCGCTTTTCGGAAATCAATCGCAGCCACATGGACGCGTATAAAGACGCGATCCTGGCTTATGCCACGTATTATCCGGTGGTCGATTTATTTTCGGCGATAGCGATTGCTTGTGTGATCTGGTTTGGCGGGCAGGACGTGATTCGCAAGACCGTTTCGAGCAGCCTGAACGTTCAGTTCCATTCTCACGGGCTGATTTCGATCTCCCTGGTGCCGGTGGCGGCGTCGCTGGGAGTGCTGATTGCGTTCACGCAGTATGCGCAGCGGTTTTTTCGTCCGATCATGGACTTCAGCGAGAAGTACAACATTCTGCAGTCGGCGATGGCGGCCAGCGAACGCATTTTCAAATTGCTGGATGCGCCGGTGGAGGTGGTTTCGCCGTCTGTGACGAAGGTTCCGGAGGGTCGGGGGCGGATTGAGTTTGATCATGTTTGGTTTGCTTATCGCGAAGTGGCGTCCAGCAATGATCGTGTAGGGGCGGACGCCCTCGTCCGCCCCCGACCCGAAGGGTCGGCAAGCACTTCACCCACAGACGGCGGCGCAACCGAAAGCACTCCTGACTGGGTGCTCCGCGACGTCACCTTCGCCATCGAGCCGGGAGAAACGGTCGCCGTCGTGGGCCACACTGGAGCGGGGAAGACCACGCTCATCTCGCTGCTGCTGCGCTTTTATGATGTGCAGCAGGGCGCGGTGCGCATTGACGGCGTGGATGTGAAAGACATGGACGTTGCCGAGTTGCGCAGCCGGTTCGGCGTAGTGCTGCAGGATCCGTTCCTGTTTACGGGAACGATTGGCGGCAATATACGGCTGGGCACGGAACGCATTCAGGACAAGCATGTGCAGCAGGCGGCCGAAGATGTGAACCTGGCGGACTTCATCCGCACGCTGCCCAAGGGATTTGACGAGGAAGTGCGCGAGCGCGGATCGACGCTTTCTACGGGGCAGAAGCAGCTCATCTCATTCGCGCGGGCTTTGGCGCATGAGCCGAAGATTCTGATTCTTGATGAAGCTACATCGAGCGTGGATACGGAAACCGAGTTCCGGGTGCGGGATGCGCTGGCTCGGATGGTGGAGGGGCGCACGTCGCTGATCATTGCGCATCGGCTGTCGACTATTCAGCGGGCTGACAAGATTATCGTGATGCACAAGGGCCAGGTGCGGGAAATGGGTACGCACCAGGAACTGCTGGCGCAGCGCGGCATTTATTACAAGCTATATCAACTGCAGTATAAGGAGCAGGAAGTTGGGGATGTGGCGGCGCCCGCCAATGCCGGAGAGTCCACCGTCAGCGCGGATGACTAGGTTGCGGCGGTTTTGAATTATAATCGCGCGGATTTATCTTCTCTGAACACTTCCGATGAACACCTGGAAAATCTTCGCGCTCGGCATGCTGGTGTTTATTGCCGGGTTTCTTCTTCCGTTTATGAGCGCTTGATCGCGGGGACAAGCGCAGTAATTGTGGTTGGAGCTGTTGCATATGGGTTCCTTCTTCGGCCAGAGAAAGAGGCATTCGTCGTCCGGACCACGCTGAAATTCTGGAACGAGGGTCATTTCACTGTCGAGCACCAGCAGATCGCAGTTAAGGTTGAGCTCGCTCGACTTTGGCTGCTCTTTTTGCCGACAATCGTCGCCGTGGGATTTCTCGTCGCTACTGCGGCACGGGGCACAACATGGAGCTTTAGCCTGTTCGGCAAGGGTCGGATCGGTCAAGACTTTCCTGCCGGCTTTTACATTTTTCGAGCGCTCTTGTTCTTCATGGTTGGCACACTTTCCGCGTGGATCAGTGAGCGATGGGTGTTGCGCGATGCAGAGGCCCGGAGTTTGCGCTCGCTCTCAGTGGGCGGAAGACGAGTCTCGTACGCGTTCGTGGATGCTTCCGGCGGATACTATGGCGGAGAAGGCCTTATTGTCGGCAAGGTCCGCTCGAAGGAACTGGCCAGTCTTGTCGTTTACCGAACGCAGAAACCCGAGGTAAGTAAAACGCCGTTGACCTGCCTCTTCCACAAGTTCGTCGTCATTGGACAAGGCCTGACTGACCTGGACAAGGAGACAGCCTCAAAACTCTCTATGCAAACGGTTCCTGCACGAACGCCGTCTTAACTTTGCTTCTGTTCTTCTTGTCGTGTGGGCGCCGGCCGTTCGCGTTGGGAGAACCGCCGAATATCTGCATAATCTTGAGTGCCCGCGAACGCGGGATTCCCAACTCCTTGGCGGTTTCTTCCAGTGGCAGCGGCTTAAAATCGAGTTTTAACCGGGCGACGCATGTTGTTTCTTCTCGACCTTTTCAAAACTGATTTTATCACGCTGTGGAAGGTTGTACCGCGCGGTGACGCCGGTGTAGCGTCCCTTACAATGGCTGCGTGCTCATTCTGATCTCAGCTGGAGAGGCTTCTGGGGAAATGTATGGCGCGCAGCTGATTGAGGCGCTGCGGCGCCGCGATCCGGCTCTTTCATTCTTTGGGGTGGGTGGGGATCGGATGCGGGCTGCGGGTTGCGATACCGTGGTTGATGCCAAGGACCTTGCCGTGGTGGGGATCACTGAGATTCTTGGTCATCTGCCGAAGAT